>Ga0307979_1000288_pt1 | contig 34064 bp, 25 predicted proteins | sample OrgLakmetage1058_FD_201833 | JGI IMG/M metagenome (GOLD analysis project Ga0307979, IMG submission 201833) | Saline water microbial communities from Organic Lake, Antarctica - #1058 | ecosystem: Environmental > Aquatic > Non-marine Saline and Alkaline > Saline | place: Antarctica: Organic Lake...
ACATCCTAAAGATAGTTATTGCGTGCATATTTAAGCTTAAGCTCAGATCTATCGGCGTGGAGCGACGGTTCGCGCAAAGTGTTTGTCCCATGGTGTTGAATATTTGACTGTGTGATGTGATACAGTACGCAGCGAAAATCGGTACAGGGAAAAATCTCTGTTCTCCTTAAAAAAATGTTTCGGGGCCCAAGCCTGTCTCAAAATGTTTCTGTGGCTTTTGGTAATGCGATGATTTGATGAGTTCCCGAATGAGATCTTTCTTTTCAGAGCACATGGATACCTATCCTCGACGTTTGCAAGGAAACCCGGATTCCCCGTTTTCGGGCCATGAAACACGCACCCTTGAGGAGGGCGCTTTATTGGCTTGCCGGTTGCGTTTTATAAACTCCACCCAAGATTTGAACGTTGAAGTGGTTCTGTGGCTCTTGGTAACGCGAGTTCCCGAATATTCCTTGTAAGGCACGGCAATCGATATGATATTTTTCAGAGCGCATGAATCCCGTTCCTCGGCTGTGGCAAATACATCCGGATTCCCCGGTTTCCGGCCATGTCACACGGTCACACGCGACCTTGAGGCAGGGCGCCGCTGTATTGGCTTGCCGGTTGAATAGGAAACCCTCCGCCGATGTCTGCCCGCAGGTGGCTTGCAACTGGTTGCTAGAGGTGGCGCTATGCCACTAACGCAGTTCCTTGGTCGTCTTTTATTGGGGATCTAACGAGAAATAATGGGGGATGGGGGGCGGGGGGGCACTGACGCACTGGCGCACTGAGAACCACTTTGGACCGCTACCATCACTTCCATGGCCACTCGGGCATGTGCGCCTGATTAGCTTCTTAGGTTTAGTTTGCGCTGCTTTGCTTTTCTTCTCTACCTCTTAGTCTTCTAATTCCGGCCCTTCGGGGCCTGTCTCAGAACTGAGAACTGAGGAGGCGGGAGGCGGTTCCATTCCAAGCTTTACTCCCTGTAAAGCTGCTCGGATGACAACGACTGCGCAGAACTAACTTCTTCAGACTAGGCCCCTAACGAGGTGGCTACGCCAAAATTCTGAGAATTCCTTACCGAAGTCAAAGCGAGGTCAGTAGTACTGACACTTCTGTTATACAAGAACCAAATGAATAAAACTAAGTTGTGAAAAGTAAAGTGATAATGGTCAATCACTGTGAACCTAAAAGTGGAGATAAGTGCATAATCCGAAAAGTTAAGTTAAGTGAAGTTTTTTTCCTGCATAACACACCCCGTGGCTTCTTTCATTTCTTTGTTCATCCTAGTGGGCCAGATGGACCTAATTTCATTTAGGTTCACCTAATTAGGTCCTAAATAGGTCTTAATTAGGTTAACCTAGTAAGAGCTAAATAGAATTGGTCTAAATTTTACCTAAGCCGAATTAAGGCCCACTGGGGTGTGTTATGAATCACTGATGTCGGAAGCTAAGTCTTCGTTGTGCGTGGAATTGTATCAAGGAAGGAGTTGGCGCAGATTCTAAAGACATTTTTTGGTGATTGTTACGCAGAGAATCGACGTCATTTGGCATCTGAAGGAAACTAGATCGATTATTTAGCATGATAATGTTTTGACACTTGACACCAAAGAAGTGATAGAAGTATCCTCTCAAAATCCCGTAGATATATTTACACGCGCACACCAAGCTACAAAGATAGGTACAGTATAATGTTATTGCCTTGGAGACTCGATACTTGCTGGCACTCACTTAGACGCACTTTCAATCCTTATTCTATCATATCATTGCTTGCACTCACAATCTGTACAGTAATGGTCGTTCATTCAGCCAGGCTATTTGTAGGTTATGAAACGATTTTGTTTATTAATTTGGCAAGTTTGGCAAGAAATCTGCGGCATCCTGGGTAATACAATTATGAATTCTCAGAATTTTATTCAGAGTCTACTGTATTCAGTAGTAAGAAGCTACTGGCTAGCTAGCTGACTTAGCTCTGGCCTCGACGCAGGAGGGATATCAACAGTGCTCGTTTACAACATTTGAATAGCAGCCTGTTGAACCTGTAGGACACCTGTGCTTTTAAACCCATAAATCCAGCATCAATCATAATTCACGTTCTAGTCCAGAGCACAAGGTCTCGAGGACACCCGATATTGGTTGGCATATTAGCCTGCAATTGACACAGATGCGCCCATACGTTGGTTTTGTAGCATCTTGCTTAATAGCTCACGTGGAGGCAGCAAGTGTAGCCATCATGGCGCCAGTTAGTGGTTCAACCGTGCAACAAACTGCTCCACTTACTGTAAGCTTGGAGCTTGACACAGATGGTGATGACGACGCGAGTACTTGGAGAGTCTGCTATGGCATTCGAGGACTTCCTCTTACATGTACATTACTTGCTGATGAAATATTGCCGCCTCTTGAGGGACTACCCCTAGGATCTCAAACATTAGATGCCTTTCTTGAGACTAGTTCTGGGGCTCGCCTTAGTGAAGCATCGACAGATGCACTGAACGTTGTAGGTGATGACGCTGAATCCGAGGCCTTCCTAGTAGGTCTGGTTGGCCAAGAAGCTCGTTTGTTGCACCAAGAAGGCGTCGAAGCATACCACAAAGGAGATGTCATCCGTTCACAGGCTCTATTTGCCAGCGCTAGCGTACTCATGCCAACTAGCCCAACATCGCTAGAGGGGTTGGGGGCGGCTAGCTTTGGTTTAGGCAATTACTCTACTGCAGCAAACACTTTCCTTGCGGCTATGGCCACAGGCAGTAGTGACAACAGCTATTTGTTTTACAATGCACGAACTGCTAGAGACTTTGAGCTGGTGCAAGACATTTTGGGCAGCGAAGCTGGTGTTAGCGGTAACATCCATGCCGATGTGAGCTCCAAGGGAGAGGGACGTGGTGTGGCCGAAGGTGTGGCCGTTGTCTCGACGTTTTTCCGCGGAAAGGACCGGTATTCACCAGCTCGTTTCGAAGAAATTGTAGCTGCACAGGCTGCTAACTTGAAAAACCCAGAAGTGAGCGCACTGGTGCTGGTAGCAGACCTCGCGGATGACTGCGACCCTCGAACTTTTCTCGAGGACCCTCACGGTAAGCTGTCAGTGGTGCAGCAGGAGAACTCCGGGGCGCCAACTTGGGGTGAATTGTTACGCGTCGGCGAGTCGCACTTCCCTAACCAGGCAGTGGTTTTTGCGCATGCTGACATTGCTTTCTTTGCCAACAACGCTAGCCTGGGTTTCGTGCCCCGCCTCCTTTCGCGCAGTGCGCAGATGCAAGGCGCGGCGCTTGCACGGCCGATGGCCATGGCCATTACAAGGCGGCCCCATTCGGCTTGTTTATGGGCGAGTGGCGGTGGTCACGGGCCTTTCGACATCCCTGTGGACCTTTGCACGGGCCCTCATGGCATTGCCGAAGGAATCGTTGGCTTCGACGCATACGCACTGATGATGCCAGTCCCGCCTGCATTACTGGTCGCAGCTAACTTGCTGCGATGCAACCGTTTGGGCGCTGACTTGAAGATGCTTGAGGCCATGGTCACAGCTGACATGGTAGTAGTAGACCCTTGTATAATAGTCATGGCAACGCACATGCATTGCACAGCAGAGCGCACTTATGCGTTCCATGATGATTTGGTGACACCAGAAGACATTCTTAGTGGGCGTTATTCGCGCGCTGTGCGCCTCTCAGGACCACTCGTACTGAGTGCGTCTCAAATCTTATTACATGGAGAAGACGTTCCCGCATTCATTAGGGCTACTCCTGATGTACAGCAAGATTCTACACAGTCGCCCTCGCTCCTGTTGTCGTTTCCGTCGTCTGGTGAGATTTGGGTACGAGCTCTTTTGGAAGCAGCAGAGAAAGAATCAGGCCCAACTGGCAGCGTGGCTTTTGACGCAGAACTCTGGAGCATGGGGTTGGCTGGAGAAGGGCGTTGCTCTGATGGGGAAAATGTGAGCTGGGTGTCTATCGCTTCTGACCACCTGATTGATTCGAAACATGAGGATTCTCCTTCAGTGCAGACGCCACTTACTCCACTTGACGGCGTACGACGCGTTCTGAGCAGTGCTTGCACCGCTTTGCTGGAGAAGCTTTCGATGCAGGCACCATCTTACAACGATGCTACTGTTGTTCTTGTTCGCGACCCGTTCGACACGATTGCTTCCTTGTGGCTGTACCGTGTGCATAGCCATCGGCGCGCCCACATGCAGCGCCGGTGCCGAAATTTCGGCAACAATGAAGAAAAAGAAAATGCCTATTGCAAGGACAGCAACTTGAATCTGGGCACGGCAGCTGCGGTAAGTGCTGCGCATTTCAACAGCAGCGACTCAGGATGGCGCACCTTTGCGGTTGAGGCAGCGCAGCGTTGGGTTCAATTTTACGAGCCTTTGCTAGGGGATACTCGCCTTGTGCAGCTTGACCATCTCTTTAGAGCAGATGGCAGTGGAATTGGTGTTAGTGGAAGTGCTGCAGCTTTTTCAGCTGAATCTGCTGCAGTTGCAAAAATTTATAGAGCTGCAGCTCAACCAACGGAAAATCGCCCACAAGCAGCTGCATGGGGCCTACTGTCAGGTTTTGCCACTACGTCAGCTTTTCGCGAAGGGCTCGCTGAAGCCGTGTTTGAAGTGGTTGCGCCAGTGGCATGCGCCATGGGGTTCTTACCGCTATCGCTTCCAAGCTTGACGTGCACTATAAGATCAGAGCCTCGCTCGGTAGCATCGAATTATCCACATGGTTTGCCTAAGCACATGACCACGAGTAGAAAGGAAAACGCAGCCAAGAGTGCTGAGACGCTGGATCGCAACGAGTGCTTGCCGCCGAAATACCCGTCCGAGCCGTCACGCTGCGTGGTGGCATTCAGTCTGTATGGTGCTGACGAGCGGTACACGGGCGGTGCGCTCGCGAACGCACGTGCACTCCATGCATCAAAGGGCTATGGTGTCGGCAGCAGCAGCAGCAGTTTATCGTTCTTGAGCGAGTGGCGCATGCGCGTGTACCATGACGAGTCCGTGCCATTACCCGTGCTGCAGGCCATGGAGTACCTAGGTGTGGAGTGTGTGCTCGTGCCACCCCAAGACAGGGGACCGCTTGGCGGCCAGCTCGCAAACCCACGCACTTGGCGCTTTCTGGTGGCGTCCGACCCAAGCGTGGTTCGGTTCTTAATACGCGACGTGGACTCGCGCATTTCACCTCGGGAAGCTGCCGCAGTGCGCGCGTGGGCAAAGCAAGCGCCGACCGCTTCGCTTCCATTCCACGTCATGCGAGATCACCCAAGCCACACCATCTATGCACGGGCTGGTTTCCCCATCCAGGCAGGTATGTGGGGCGGCACCCGCGATGCAGTACCCGAAATGGCGAGCCTGCTGCGGGCTGCAGGCACTAGCACCGATTACGTTGCCGACCAAGCGTTCCTGAGAGATCGCATATGGCCGTTGGCCGTAGGGCGCGGCGTGTTGCAGCATGATAGTTTTGGCTGCCTTGATACTGCTGTTACAACCACAGATGGCCCACAGCCATTCCCCTGGTCTCCGAGTACGGACAATACTTTGAATGATGAATTCGTTGGTGCAGTAGTCCTTGGTGACGGTCGCACGCGAACCAATGACAATACTGCCCGCAAAATTGCTCACCAACCCGTTCAGTGTACAGATCGCCTTCCATAAGTCCAGTTCAGCATAAATTATCTACCGCATGCAGAATAGGCGCATTGTGCTAAAAAACTTGTGTGTGTGTCTAGTCTAGTCTAGTCTAGTCTAGTTAATACTCCCCAAAATACAAAGAAACACCACTGTGGCAAATAGCAACAGAAAAATGTAACCATCAGAACAAGTCTGACTGGGCTGAGTGTCCTTTTGCGTAATGCAATTGTAAGCATTTCTCTCGAGGTGTCCTTCAACCGTCAGGCATCAGGAGGTTTGGGAATGGAGTGAGTCAGCTGTCTCCACTTCGACCTGTCCTTGGCAATGGCGATCCACTCATCGAAATCCTTCGAAATGCCCTTACTGTTGAGCGCGTTCTCCAACGTCCCGCCCCAAGTCATCTGTGTGTCTTTTTTATATAGAGCAAGGCTGAGCAAGGTAGTATGCGATAGCCACGAACTACAAGAATCCCAGCCATGTGCATTGGAAAATTTCGACTTCCCTATGTCTAGCTAGCCAAAACTCCTGATTAGCTTCTTAGTTTTAGTTTGCGCTGCTTTGCTTTTCATCTCTACCTGTTAGCCTTCTAATTCCGGCCCTTCGGGGCCTGTCTCAAAAAACAAGAAACAAGAAGAACTAGTTTAAGTCTTAAGTTTAATCAGTCCATCCCCCCAAGAAACAAGAAGAACTAGTTTAAGTCTTAAGTTTAATCAGCCCATCCCCCCGGGGGGGGCTGCTAACGCCCATTGACTCCAGGTAGACAGCATGACAGCATCATGCTCGCCTGGTCTTCAAAGCGAGTTCTAACACTTCGGATTTGGTGGCGACCAATTCAATGAATACTGCGATATCATCAAGCCAAGTATCGGCGTATTGCGTACTACCAAACTGCAGAGGGGCACACGGGGATCGTGCATTGTACGTAGTGGAATTATAGCTGAAGTGCCCTGCTCTTTCCATACCCTGAGTTATACCTCAACAAGTACACGCACACTCACACCATCCCCGGCGTGTTCAATTGAAGGATGCCAGTTCGAATGTGTTGTGATGCGGCCTAATACGATGGACAATGGGCTGTAGATCATAAGCCAAAAGCAGCTGTCTAAAGTACAAAAGTATGAACCAGAGCTGACTTCTTAAGATATGAAGCGAGGTAGGGCTGAGGTGGAGAAACTGTTACTCATCTATAATTCTGGCCCTTCAGGGCCTGTGCTTGGGCTTGTGTTTAAACTCAACGGATAGAAACGCATTTTATACATTTGGAGTTTTGGAGTTTTGGAGTTTCAGACTTTCGGAGTTCTGGAGTCGTCTTGGGTCTTGGGTAATATCCTTGAATCTTGACTGAGTCTTCTTGGAGTGTTCTTGGAGTCTGAGATTTGGCGTGAAGCTGACGACGACGGCACATTGGACATTGGACATTGGACATTGAACGATACAGTGTACAACTTCACTTGAATTCGAAAACCTTGCGCCACGTCATGCACTCAACGCAAGTCCCGCTAAACAAAGACTACACTCACGCGGTTGAAGGTGCAATTGATGCACATGAAAAAAGTGACTACGAAAGTGGTGGTGCAAATCCAATTATCAGCCATGGCCGCGTTGATACCTTCAGCGATAACACGGAAGAAGCTGAAGCCACGCTGCCAATTCAAAGGGTCAGAAACAATTTACATACCAAGTTTACGCACATGATTCTTTTCTTTGCAAGTTTGTCGTATAATGCAGGATACAATGGGGGAGGCATCTACTCCTGTGTAGGTTGCTCGTTGAAACTTTAATCATATCGTATTACTGTCTCATCTGTTTGCTAAACTTCGCCTGATTAGAGGTCATATGTCGAGCCTCCGATGGGCCGTTTTCGCACCGAGCTTTTCGACTGCTGCCGCTTTCCATACTGTTTGCTTGCCTTCTGCTTTCCATGGGTCATCTGGGCGCAGGTATAATTTCTTTACTTTTTCGTTCTTAACATTGGTGCCATACACCATCAGCTTGTGTCTCATCATGATGATGTGATGTTGCTCTGATGATTCTTTGCTGCACCTGACCCTTCTGCTAGTATTTGTGCGTAATATTTTAAAAATTACTTCCACACACGTGTGCAGGCCCACAAAGTGTTGCACGGAGGCGTGGTGGACCGCGAGAAAGGGATGCGTGGGTACTATGTCATCATGGGGTCCTTTATCGTCATGACCTTTATCATCTCGCTGGCTGGTGTCGAGTCTTCAGTGCCCTTTTTCACCGCGGTAATTTATACTCCTGGAGATGTAGTAGTTCGTGTTTGAAGAATCTCTGCTGTGCAACGATGATACGGAATCTTTCTACTGGCAGGTTCAATCGCTTTATAGTATATTGGGCACGTTCATACTTCTCTCCCTCCTTCGCCGTGCCCGCAAGAAGTACAACATCCACGGCAACCACTGCCAGGTAATTCTTTTATGCCACTAATTGTTGCTGCTGATTATTGATGTTATTACTACTGTTACTCTTATCTCACAATGCTGAGGTTTGTTTTTGCATCAGACGTGTTGCTGTGGCTGCTGCTCCGACGGTTGCTACGACCTACTCAAGGCATTCTTGTGCCCATATTGCACGACTTTCCAGCTTGGCCACCACTTATTTGATTACAGCACCAACACCGAGATCACCTACGAGGCCCTCCCCACAATTGAGCACGTTTAGGTATCGCACATTAACATCTACTTCTACTACGAGTACAAGCTAGTGCTCAGAAATATATTCAATTGCCTTGTCAAAAGTCTAAATTTTACATGTACCGGTAATAGACGCAAGAAGATCATCACAAACTTCGTATGAAATGTTCCTCCTACTAGTAGTACATTTACCGTGATTTGCACAATTTTCAATTGCCTGCTTCTAGGCGAAGATCATATCTTTTACTTTTACTTTAAATAATTCCGGTATTTCGTATCTTTGCTTTTTTCTCTCTTACTTCGACCTCGCCTTTATTCAGACAGAATATTGTGATGCACTTACGGGGAAATGGTAACAATAGAACATATGATTATACGATTTGGATTATAAAGTCGACGAGGCGCAATCATACTGCTTCCACCACGAGAGGGCGCAGCTCGCAATCACTGGAATTAGAACGAAGTCATGGGACCACCCGGATACCAGGATTGCTCTTACACCAGCGATTGCGATTAGGGAAGAGGGAAGTGAAAGTAAAAGGGGAATTGGCAGCCGTATTTTGCCTGCGTAATTGCGAGAATGCCGTATTCAGTACCACGGCAGCTCACTACATATAACATATAGATCATAAGCATATCAGGTTCTAATAAACGCTGGCCCAGCGCTGGCCCCCTTTTAGTGGTTGCTAGCACAATGGATCCCTCACCTGATGAATAATGTTGACTGGTGTAGGGTATAGGTTAAAGTTCGCCCTGGCTCCCGGAATCTTTCCGGCGTTGGCTTTCTTCTGCTTTTGCCGCGTCCAAGAGGGCAACGACCCCATCCGCAGTCACCGCTTGGCCTTCAAGCTTGCGGGGCGCAAAGCCGCCGGCCATTGACACCAGCACCACCACCGGCGGGGCGCCCTTGTCGCGGGGCCAGCTTGCGCGGGTTGCTTTCACCAGGGCCCCCACCCGCGGCTCCGTAGCGGCGTTGGCGAAGAGGAAGTGCGCCGCGCCCAGCCGAGCCCGGGCCGCGCTTTCGAGGGCGCGCTTGAAGTCTTCGAACATGAAGTCGTCTTCGTCGCCCACTAAGAGGCAGAGGGTACTCACCTGGTGGGCATGCAAGAAGAGAGACGGTTCACAAAGGTGAGAGAGGCTCGGCAGACAACACAGAGACAAACGTGCAGGTAAGGCGTCAACACAAAAATAATAGCAAGAACACGGAAAGGCTATGGTAGAAGCTGGCGCGGAGAAAAAGAGATAAAAGACAATTCTTCAACAATACAATTGCACGCTATCTTTTCATGGCACTCACCCCGCTCTTCCGGATGCGCTCTCCCTGTTCTGCGGACGTTGAGAAGCGGTTCACTGCAGGCCACGCAGCTACCCGCAGCCAAGCTGCTACATCCACATCGTCGTCATCTTCGTTGTCACTGCTGCTGTCGGCAAGCTCTTTCGGAGCTCCTTCTGCAGCAGCCGCAGCTGCTGAGTCAGAGACCTCAAGGGCCGTTGCCAGCAGCGGCAAGGAACGAGAGAGGACAGAGCCGTCGGAAGGGTGCACCACTACGACACCGCCGCTCGCCGGGCCGCGGCGGAACTCCTCGCATGCCTTGGCTGCAAGCTCCACCGGTGCTGCTGCTGCTGCTGGCGAGGAGCTGCCGTCTGCAGCAGGTGCTGCTTCAGCATCCTTCAAGAGAGCTGCGGCGGCTTCAGCGCAGGAAGCACTGCTGCCGCTGCCTACAAACACGTGGCCACCTCCCACTACTTTCGCGACGCGGAGCCCCGCTGCTTTGGCGGCACTGTTGCTGCTGCTGTTCTTGTTGTCGTTCTCGAGGACTTCATCAGGCACTACGGCCAGCACTGCGACGACCCGCTTGTGGACTTCGCCAAAGCCCGGCTCGTCTTCTTCCGGCGGAGGCTTCGAGGCTGCAGCTTCCGCGCCTGCCACGAGCGCTTTGTCTGCTTCCAGGGCCAAACGGGCAAAAGTCAACGCGCTGTTGGTCTTGGAGGCTGCCTTGGCTCCTGCTTTTGCGCTGCTACTGCTTGGTGTACTCTCCTCTTCAGCACTAGCATCAGCGAGCAAAGCAAAGGGCTGGCGCGACGCCCATGCGTACGTGGACGCAGCGTGGCAGGCAATGTCCGCGGCCGTAGCAGTGCTGCCCTGAAACGGTTCCGACGGAGACGCCATGGGCCGACGGTTCCCGAGATTAGAATTGTGGGCCACCGCTTGTGCCGCCGCCTTGGTCTTGCCCTTGAACACGTGCAGCTGTGGGTAGGTAGTGACGTTCTGCAAGCTTCGCATCTCGCCCTCTTGGTCCACGTTCACATGCGCCATGCGCAACGTTTGCGGCGCCACCAAGCCTTGGGCTTCCCACCCCGACACCAGCCGAGACGCTTCTCCGAAGAGCGGCAACATGAGCTTGGAGTAGTGGCACCACGGCGCGTAAAACATGGCTACGGTGGCCCGGTTCTCGGCCGTAGCCGCTGCGGCGTTTTTGATGTTGAGCGACAGCACGCCATCATCGTCCACGGAACGGCTGTCTTCAGACTGAGTTTGCCACCTAGCATTGTTCAGTGCATAAGAATAACGAGGCTGTCGGCTAGGCGATACATATGCAGCTTTATTTAAAGCGAAGTACGCCGAGGAAGAGACACGCAAGACTTCACTGCGCCTAGATCTATGAATCAAGTTGAGCTCTTCACCTTTCAAACTCGCCCACTAGTCGATCGATTTCTGCCGGAAAATCCGCCAACAAAATGGGCCAATCTGGGGCCTGTATACAAAGACAGTGGTATCAAATGAGCTTAGAATCTTTTGCCTAAATCAAAGCAGTGCTAGCCGTTCCTGCGAAACCTTACCATGGTCTCCTGGGTGCGAACGTTGATTAGTTTGAGGGCTGGCATTGCGAGTGGCTCATCAAGGCCATGCGACCTGGCCGTGTGGCGTGCATGCTTTGGAAATAGGTCTGGAAAGGCTGCTTCTTGGTGCGTCACGAACGCGTACTGCACCGTTTTGAGCTCTGGATAGTCGCCCCGTGCTGACATACGCTCCACGTGTGCATTCACCGTTTTTTCTACCTCCGCACGGCGAAACGCGCCGCGTGTATCTAGTACCGTGCAATTGAGACCAATGAAGCTATTAGCACGATAATCAACACGTTTTGAAGAGAGGGTCAAGCATAGTGGGATGATCAGCCAGATCATTCAATATTTATATTGCGAATGGTGTTGCTCCTTTACCAACTCTCTCGCCCATGAGATCTTCAAACCCCGAGGGAACGCCGATGACAACTCGATGTTCCGCATCAAGCCACTCGAAAGGGCGAACTTCGTACGAGGCAGCAGCCCTAGCCGCCTCGGGTAGCAAGGCCGCGGTGACGAGTGCAAGTGGTTTCATTGAGGGAATAGAGAACTGTTTCGATGTTTCGAAACCAGCAAACGATCAGTTTCATCAGTACCGTACCACTTTCTTGTATCCGTTGAACTAGTCGTTGGTTTGAAAAAATCTCATCAACAAGGACACGAACAAGCTCACAGTGAAGCAGACGGCCGTCCACTTGGACGCCCTGCCAATTCGCGAGAGACTGCGCCATGCCTACTCCAAACAAAGATCAAACATCTCCGGATTCATCTAGTCCACCTCAGCTTCTAGCAAATCCTGCCCACTGGCCAAGCTTAGACGAAGCGAAGACTATTCAGGCACCGATAGTGCCGTCAAAAGCGAAGCTTGGTCGACGACCTTCAGCGACATCTGAGCAAGAGAGTCCAACAAACTCATCAGAGGCTCAGTCTCCACAAGGATCTGTATCTGATCCTGCAATCGATCCTTCCAGCAGTTCGCCGGTCGTCAGCGGCGAGGTGTGAAGCAACCTACAAATATATGCCGTAGAAGTATCTCACCTCTTATTTCGCATGTACACATTCCTTACCTTCACATATTCTCAACCACCGCACTTTCCCAGGAAAGCACAATGACGAATGGTGAAGCATCTGAACTTGACAATGAGCAACCAGTATCGTCCGTCGAAGAAGCTCTTGGTCAAGCAGCTGAGCTCGCAGCATCCGAAAAAGCATCCGCGCAGGTAAACTATCTGTCAATATCTCCTCAATACAACCTGTGTGCGTAGGCAGGTCGTTCGTTTATTCATCAAAGATAAAACAACGTTTAAGTTATTTATGTCTCTTTATTTGTGTTAGGCACGATCCGAGGCCGAAGTCCTCGCAGCGATGGCTGCTGCACGCGATTCGCCGCAGCGATTGCCAACAGAGCCTGAATTGCCTGCCGCGACTTCTCCTGAGAAAGAAGGTGAAGGAGCAAACGAAGATCAAGACAACAAAACGATGGCGTTACGTTTCGCAGCTGAGTTTGCTGCAGAGGAGGCTGGTGCAAGTGAAGTGGAAACACCTCGAAGAAGTGGGGTCGTAGACGAGGCTAGCCTTGAACAAGCCTGCAACACGTGCAGTGATGCGAACGATGAAAGCGGTGTCATGACTGCAGATGACTTAGAAGCAGCCGCCGCTGGAATGTCCAGCGATACGAATCCGAAAGATCAAAGTACTAATGAGACCAATGAAACAGAGACATGTCCTTGTCCTCAAGAAGATAAACTGAGCGATGCCAACGCCGTTGCTGCTTCCACGGATGGAGCGGACGCCCTTCAACAAGACGCAGCTCCAGAGGTTTCAACTGCTGCTGCTGATCCTACTGCTGGCGAAGAAATCAACTCGCCCTACGCCCGCACGGCCTTGACTCAAGCCGCAGAAGCGGCTGAAGCGGAAGCCAAGAGCGCGCGCGAGCTGGCGGCGGGGCTGCACGTGAAGTTGGCGGAGTCGAGGGCGCAGCTGGCCAGCAAGGGGCAAGCCACCACGGCCAAAGTCGCTGGCTTGCGGACCGCAACGACGGGCCTGCGCGACTCCGCCAAGGCGAGCTTGGACGCGTGCGCGCAGGACGTGGGAATCCTGTTTGGGTCTTTGCTGAAGCGCACCAAGGAGCACGTGGCCCAAACCCGCGACTGCGAAGCGTCCCTGCTGAAAGAGACTTTGCTGCGGAAGAAGCTGTTCAACGAGCTGCAGGCCATCAAGGGCAACATTCGCGTCTTTGTGCGGGTGCGACCACCGTCGAAATCCTCTGCGGAGCTGCTCAAAGCAACTGTAACTGATGCATCGAATGAGGCCAAGCCTGCAGACGGGGCGACAGCAGCCACTGAAGCTACTACTACTGGCAGCAAGACGGACGAAGCAGACACGGCAGAGGCCTCTCCGTTGGCCGTGAAAGTCACGAAAGAAGGAGACGTCCTGGTGCAAGAACAAGCGGACCCCAAGAAAGGCGCGGCGTCGGGTGGCAAGGCTCCACCACTGCCGAAAGCCTTTGAGTTCGATCACGTGTTCGGCAGCTCGGCCAACCAAGAAAACGTGTTTCGCGAAGTGTCGCCCCTGGTGACCTCAGTGGTGGACGGCTACCACGCGTCGATTATTGCGTACGGTCAAACTGGCAGCGGGAAAACGTGGACCATGGAGGTTTGTCATTTGGAATTTATCATTTGAGTATGTGAAGTCGAACGGTTGCACGTATGCTCTCTGATTGATTTGAAAAGCTATGTAAAGAGTATTACCATTGTGCGCACTGTTCAGCGATCCTTAGTGCTTCTTTTGTCATTTCTTTCAATTGCTTGTTTTTCAGGGCAACGCAGATCAGCCTGGCGTCAACACCCGCGCTTTGGGGGAGCTGTTTCGCCTCAAGAGCGAGCGCGAAGCGTCCGGCATCGAAACTGTGAGCGTGGAACTCACCATGGTGGAAGTCTACAACGACCAAGTCAAAGACTTACTGCGCCCTGCAGCCACCAAGAGTGGTAGTAAGGACGAGGCTGGGGGAGACAAGGCTGCGCTGTGCGACATTCGCTTGCGGCCCGAGTCCGAAGGGGGTGGCGTGCATTTGCCCACAGCTACGGTGCTGCAAGTCCAGTCGGAGACCGAAGTGTCGGCGGCCATGGCGAGGGGCCAAGCCAGCCGGTCCGTGGGGAAAACCAAGGCCAACGAACACTCAAGCCGGAGCCACAGCGTGCTGATGATCAACGTGGCGTGCCACAACGCCGCTACCCACACCCACACCGTAGGCCGCTTGTGCCTGGTGGACTTGGCGGGGTCCGAACGGATTGCCAAGACGGGCGCCACAGGAGAGACCTTGAAGGAGGCCCAGAACATCAACAAGTCTCTGTCAGCGCTCGGGAACGTGATTTCGGCGCTGCGCGCGAAACAGGACAGCGGCGGCAACAAGGACAGCAAAGGATCGTCGTCATCGTCGTCGCATGTGCCGTACCGCGACTCAAAGTTGACTTACCTCTTGCAGGATTCCTTGGGGGCTGACAACAAGACCCTGGTGATTGTGCAAGTGTCCCCCGAGCAGAAAGACGTCCAAGAAACGGTGTGCAGTTTAACCTTTGGCCAGCGTGCGCGGAATGTCGAGCTCGGTGGAGGTGGCAGCATCAGTGGTGGCCGCGGCAGCAGCGCTAGTCATGGCCCTGGCAAAGCCGGAAGCGGTGGCAGCAGCAAGGCTGGCGGTGGTGCCTCCTCGGCAGCTGCAGCCGTCGCGCTCGCAAAAGCGCAACAAGACGCCAAAGAACATGCGAAACGTGCCGCCACTTTGGCAGAGCGACTGGCCGAAGAGTCCAAGAGCTTGAAGGCGGCCGAGAAGGCTTTACAGTTGGCCGACGTAGCAAAAGCCAAAGCGGTCAGTGGCGCGGAGCAAGAAGTGAAAAGCCTGAAAGCGCAGCTGGAGTCGGCGAAGGCCAACGCGGCGCGTGTTAAGCAGCAGGCGACTGCAGCGGCAGCAGCATCAGCAACCACGCAAGCTTCAAAGACCAGCACCAAAGCTGCAGCAGCAGCAGCAGCAGCAGCAGCAGCAGCAGCAGAGCAGGCAGCAGAAGACAAAGCACGCGCAGAGGGTGCTGCTGAAGCGTCAAAATTGCGCGACGAGATGGAACGTATGCGCGCAAACTACGAGCAACAGGTCTGTGAAAAGTCTTCCACGATAACATTATCTTTAGTAATACATCTGTACATCATCTAGTATTCACTCCAAGTCGTGTATTATCCCCATTTCTGTTTCAATTCTTCCAATACGTAAATGAGTTGTGCCCCAATTCCTCTCAATGTTATTCCTTTTCATCACCCTCACCACTAAAATATGCACTACTCTCTGCAGATTGCTACCTTGAAGCTCGTCGCCGAACTACCACCCAAAGCTGCCACCACGCCCGCCAAAAACACGCGAGCAGCCAAGGCAGCCGCGGCTTCGACACCGACGGCCCCATCACCTCCACCTGCGGTAATTGCAGCATCGGCCACTGCAGACAAGGATGATTCGGCGCCTACTTCGCCGAAATTGAGCTTTGCAGCGGTGGCAGCTTCGCCCCCTACAAAGCCAGGAGCTGCCTGGCCTGTGGTAGAAGAAGAGGAGGACGTGAACACAGTTACGACATCGTCGTCCTCGTCCTCCTCAACCTCGTCGTCGCCAACTACTCAAGCTCCTGCGAACAGCACCAAGACGGCTGGAAAGACCCCAAAGAAGAGTGCGCTCGCCACCGGCAAGACTCCGAAAAAGGCATCGGTGGCGAGTGGTGAACATGAGCATGGCGTCGACGAAAACGCAAGCACCAGCCAGCGCCGTTGCGTGTCCTTCAAATCGCCGTTCAAGTCTCCGGACGCAAAGCCCCTCGGCGCGAGCCGGCAGCAAGAGCAACAACAGCAACAGCCACTCTCTCAAGCGGAAGACGCCACGGAGAAAGACGCTACCTTTGGGCGCAGCAAGGGGACAGCAGCTACGCCGCTTCGAGCCAACAAGCGCGCGCTCGGCCCGAAAGCAGCGGCCATCAACAAGCCTCCTCGTGACGTGGCCTGTGCGGCACCCGCTGCTGCGAGCACGTCCGCCGCTGCGAGTGGAGGGGCAGGCCCCTCGCGTGTTACTGTGGCAGAGGCCAAGCCCAAAGCCGCGCTGCGCAACGGCCCTCTGCGAGTGACGTCATCTGCAGAGACATCGTCAACCCACCAGCCGTTGCGTCGTCAGTCCGTGTCACGCTGGCATTGAACATAATGAGTACAGGAAGAAGAGAGGAGAAGAAGAATGAAAGAGCAGCAGGTCGAAAAATAGAAATGGAGCAAAGAAGCGAGAAAAGCGAGAGAACGAAGTGTCAGAAGTGCGCTCAAGGGAAAGTCGATGAAAGAATCAAAGGAAGGAGAATGCTTCGTTTCTGGATCCAATTGAAATGGCTTCAAGATATGTTTCCATAGATGTTTTTTACTTGGACTTCGAATTAAGATCACTGGACGTCTGTGCCTAAGCGCTAAGCGGCCAACACGGTTCAACACGCGAACACTCATATCTATATCTCTTCTATTTAGGAAGATTAAGATTCAAGAGAACTGAATTGAATTGCTACATCTATAGTTCATATGGCACATATCTGACAAACCGGAATTCGAATTCAAAATCCAAAAAATTCTTTATCTGCACCATTTCAATGTAGAACGCTTCACATTCAAAAATAGGTCGTGAAGTCGGCACAAGAAAAAATTCGAAGTGCACAGGAAAGCGCATGCACATTCAGCTGCATGGCCCACGCCCCCCTTCCCTAAAATAAGTTTGCTTTCTGCCGGAGCTGTTTTTGCTTCCAGCCTGCCAGTGCTTCAAACTCCGCAAGTGTGGCAGGGCCAGGCCCGCCCGCGACCCCCGCTTTACTGAACGCCACGGCAAAGTCTTCCGGGCTGAGGGAGCGCTCTCGCTGCGCAGGGTTCACGCCAGCAGGCAGCGCGGACGCAGCCACGCCCGATGTCACCGCCGCTAAAGGATGGCAAGGCCCTCCTCCAACACTACCGCCGCCGCTAGTGGTGCTCAGCTCTGCTGGTTTCGGTGGTGGCGGTGGTGGCGCGCCAGCAGCAGATGACAAGTCAGCGGGCTTGGGCGGTGGTGGCGGAGGTGCTCCAGAAGAACCAGCTAAGTCAGCAGGCTTGGGCGGTGGTGGTGGAGGTGCTCCAGAAGAGCCACTTAATTCAGCGGGCTTGGGCGGTGGTGGTGGAGGTGCTCCAGAAGAGCCACTTAATTCAGCGGGCTTGGGCGGTGGCGGTGGAGGTGCTCCAGAAGAACCACCTAATTCAGCGGGCTTGGGCGGTGGTGGTGGAGATGCTCCAGAAGAGCCACTTAATTCAGCGCGCTTGGGCGGTGGCGGTGGAGGTGCTCCAGAAGAACCACCTAAGTCAGCGGGCTTGGGCGGACGAGGCGGCGGAGCCTCAGAAGGAGCAGCCACAGCAGCAGGTTTCGGAGGTGGTGGTGGTGGCGGGGCAGCAGACGCAGCAACTGGTGCAGAAGGTTTCGGAGGAGGCGGTGGTGGGGCAGCAGATACGGTAATTGATGCAGTGGCATTTTGGACTGGAAGCGGGGGCGGCGGAGCTGCGTGGCTGCTTGATGATTGTGGAGTGGGCACTGGAGCCGTTGCCGAAGTCCCTTGCGTGTCGAGCACGGGCAGAGGCGGGCGTATCGCTGGCGGCAAAGTGCGTGGCAAGAGAGCCAGCGACCCTTTCGCCCACAGCCGTGCTTCCAGGGCAGGGTGCAGCGTCGTGCTGGCGAGGGCTGGCCCTTGCACGTGGGCGCGCAGAGCAGCAAACTCGTTGGATGCGCCCGAGAGGGCATCGAGGTAAGAGAGCACGCTGGTGGGGTCTTTGTCTTTGTCGCCTTCTGGCTGCGATCCATCTCCAAGCATGCTCTTGCGCCTTCCTCCAGCACCGCTGCTGCTGTTGCTGCTGCTATTGTTGTTGCTCATGGCCTGAAGCCGCGCCACGGACTGCTGAAGGCTCTTGGTCCGCTCCGAGACGACAGTGCCAGCGACACCAGGCGCCTCAATTGCCGCAAGACCCGCGGCATTGTCGCCGCTGCCGCTGCTGATGCGGACGGAGGCTGTAGTCGCCCCGCTATTTGTGCCATCTACAGATTCGCGGATTTTGAGGTTGCACGGATCGCACACCCGCACCTGCAACAGGAAAAGAAAAAGTTTGGATACATGTTCGGATTGCGAGGGGTAGGGGTTGAGGGGCGAGAGGACAGATGAATGGGCTTGCTTGCGGCGACTGCACAAATAAGGCAGCATATTACGAAAGCGAGAAAGGGCAACTCCAAACAGAAAAAACGCACGGGTTTGGGCGCGATGTTGGCAATGAGTTGCTTGTTTTTGCTGCACGCGCTGCAGACCGCGTCGCCGCAGCGACGGCAGTGGTGGCGGCGGCGGCCCATCGTGAACTTGTTCCCGCACGACATGCACGCAGGCACCGCCGCGTCGGGCACCCACTTGGGCGCAAAGCCGCCGGCCGAGCCGTTGGCGTCGGCGGAGGCTGGCAGCGCGTTGACCGCGTCGGTGATGGCCGTTCGCCACGCCAGGGCCACGTCCGCCGAGGACGCTGACACCACGAACGATTTCTTCGGGGTGTTGATCTGGAACGCAATGGACCCGAGCTTGTTAGCACTGGCGTCTGTCTCGCCGGTGTTGCCATAATCAGAGTCGGTCACTGCGCAGGCCCGCAAGTCCACTTCCATGTTCAATGAGAAAACGCCAGACCGCGGCACCGCTTCGGACCCGTAAATGAGCTTGTCCGAAAAGAGCCAAAATTGGCGCAGTTGCTTGCCGCGCCGCGAGTGCTTCTCTAGCTCGCCGGACTTGAGCAGTTTGCGGGTTGGATCATCGAGCAAGTTGAGCTTAGTAACGGCGTCAAACGACAGTTGCACTTTCATCAGCTCGTTGAAGTCCTTGGAGACTTCCATGGCGTCGTTGTTTTGCTTGGCCACCGCACCCACGTCAGCCAGAGCTTTGACCACATCAGCGTGCTCTGGGTGCTCAGGTGGCGTGTTCTTGAGGATTGCGTCGAGGAGCAGCACGTAGCGGGGCACGCGCTGCACCGGCATGATGAGAAACGACCCCAAGTCGAGGCCGTGGCAGCGCGGGTCGCCGTTGGCCGTGGCCAAGTAGTTGGCAAACGGGGCAGACTCGTCTGCAAGCTTGGCTTTGAGTGAGGTGGCCGCCAAATAGCTTCGAAGGTATGGCGCAAACGCTTTCAGAAATGGAGCTATTTTAGTGAGGGCTGCCGCGAGCGAGCTCCGGTTGCTGGCGGCAGCCCTCAGGTCTCCGTACAATTGATCCGAGAGGCCCATCAAAATCTCCCAGTCCCCGAAGACGCCCTTCAAGTCGTCGGTACTGATGACAGCGCTGCCGGCAGCACGAAGGCCAGTGACGTACACGTCCATAACCACATGCAAATCTGCGTTGAATGAGGCTTCCGACAGCACGAGCTCTTCCAGGGCGCGTCGCCTCGACTCCGAGTCTGTCGTCAACCCAACAGCCAAACGCTGCTCAGGCGACGCCGCCGCAACATCTACAGCATCATACTCTGGCGGCGGAGGCATTTCATCCGATATCATCTCCGCAGGCCGGTCCCAAACGGTTTCGCCGGTATTCACATTAAAGAAGTACGACTTGCCTGATGCCGGATCTGGATACTCACCCCAGCCTTCAGCCATGGTAACGCGGGTCAAGATTAGACGCTACCCCAAGCTTTCAGATGTTTCGAGAAAATACGTATGATGATACTAATAGTATGATGACCAGCGTAGCGTCCCCCGGGTATGAGTTCCCTACGGGGTAAAGGATCGCACAATTCGCTCAACTCTCTGGCTAGATGTCGCGATGTCGCGATGTCGCGATGTTCACATGTCGCGAGCAAGCAATTCCTGAAGTACGCAAAGTTTTTGACCCACATACACAATTTAACACACATGGGACCCACTGACCCACAGTCCACAGTGCCCCACATGACCACATGTACAGTAACTACTGTAAGTATGTACATGTACTGTAACTGTACTCACATATACACATTTCAAAACTTAATAAGCATTCGCAGCGCAAGTGCAAAGTTAACAGAACAGGAGGATCTTCTGCTCAATCTACTAGTGCAGCACACCTACCTTTTCGTATGTGAAAGATACCTTATACCTTGGTACCTTGGCTGGGTATTGTCAGCCCAGTCAGACTTGTTCTGGAGGATTCATCAACACGCAGCTTTATGCTATTTGTTGTTGTTTCTTTGCAATTGGGGAGTATAATCTAATCTAATCTAATCTAATCTGGGTATTGCGATGAATCGTGTCGTCAAAATTTACCTGACGTATTTCTCGTTATTACGCTAAATAACGCCCGATTTCGCGTTATTTCGGCGTACTTACGTACAAACCTTTGACGACATCGAAACGAAATCCCGTATCGTTTACGAAAAACAAAAAACGGGCGTAATCCTCAGTCCTCGCCTCGCAGCCAAGCAAGATACAGATACAGCATTTAGACTTTAGTCGTAATCCAGTTACGACCTAAGTGCTAAGTGAAGAGTCCAATCTGAAAGCAGTGAATTCCCGGTAGAAACAACGAAAGGCACCGGTGATCCCTACTCCATGATTCCTTATTTCTTCACACTCGCATGGCACAAGGCAGTGCCTGGTAGAAACGACGATAGACACCCGAAATCACCTAAAATTCCTTGCCTTCGAAGCGCATTCGAGCCCCCAAGGAATTGCAATTCATTTCTCGCGTTAGCACGAAGCTACCATGGCTGATGGCTGCCTGCATGAGCTCCTACTTCCCGCGAACTAAATCGCTTGTTTTTACCTTCTTTAGTCGACTTTGATGGCGCCGTAAATTTTCCGCACGAACCAGAAGCAAGCCCAGAACCCAATGCAGCCCGTCAGGAGGAAGAACGCCAGCGCAATCACGAACATGTAGCCGAAGTAAATCGCCGACGAAACCCAGCCGGTGATTTCGAGCTTGCTTATGAAGTACCACACCGAGTAAAGGAAGAGGTAGCCCGCGGCCGAGCCTGAGCTGAGGAACGAGCGCCACCACCAGTGGTAGTCTTCGTTGCAGAGCTGTAACAGTGGCAGAAAGGGCGTTGTGGACATAATGCATGCTGTTAGCTTTACAAAGAACGATGAATGCGCATGCGTGCGTTGAATTATAAAAATATTGGAGTGCGTGTACATTGCATGTGTATCATGCATTGAAAAACGAAGGTCATCTACAAGACTTGCCGAAATCCAGAGCGATCAAGAGAAGTATAAAAATCGGGAGAGCAAGAGAAAGGAAATGGAGGTACTTCAGAAACAAATTTACGGACCTGGAAGTAGCACATGACGATCGTAATTTCGCCGCAAGTCGCCACGAGAATGAACAGGACCACCATGAGGAAGCCAAACACGTAATAGATTTGGTGGAGCCACAGCGCAGACATGATGAAGAAGAGCTCAATGCACACCGCCCCAAACGGCAAGACCCCCCCAAGGGCAATCGCAAAGGCCGGGTGAGTGTACCACATTTGCTCGGGCACGTGCCGCGCGATTTGGTTGGTCCGCACGGGTACTTCAAAGGTGTCCTTTTTGAACCCGAAGTAGGAGCCCACCAGCACCAGGGGCAAGGAAATGCCAAACCACAGCAAAATGAGCGCAACCAGGGTGGAAAACGGCACCGCCGTGGAGGCTCCCTCGTAAAAGAGCAAGCAATCCAGGCCAATGAAAATGACAAACACGGTGGACGGAAAGAGCGTGGCCGTCAGAATCGTGTTGCGCTTCCATTCTTTCCCGCCGAACAGCTTGTAGAGGCGCGCCGCGTAGTAGCCCGCGAAAGCACCCATGAACACGAAGAGCAGCAAGATGGCGGTGAGCAAGCCACCCCGGTTGGCAGGGGACAGGAACCCAAAGAGCGCGAAGCACATGGAGCACGAGGTCATGGCGAAGATTTGCACCCCGGTGCCTGCCAGCACGCTGAGGAGCATGGGGGAAGTAGGCGGGGCGCGGAACACGTCGCCGTGAACCAGCTTCCAGCCCGACTCCTCCTGGGCCTCTTCCAAGGTCTGCATTTCGTTGTAGGTGGTGATGTCCTTGCGCAAGGTGCGGAGCATGATCATGGCCACTACCCCGGTCAAGAAGAGCACAATCATCAAGCTGACCACGGCACACACGCGGTAAAGCAGAAGAGAGAAAAGAGGAGGTGAGCTAAGATTATGCCGGAGGCCCATTTTTCAGAGACACCCTCTAGGAATATGAGTCGTTAAGCACACACGCACACCTAAAGACAACAACAAAGTAATCAAAATAAACTGTTCAGAGGCGGAAGCTCAGTCTCCATATCTTTCATCTCTCTTATTGGCTAGTGTAGTATAGCCCACCTGTTGACGATGGAAAAGTAGTGGATTTCGTCGTCGGGGTTCCCCTTCAAGTACACGTCCCAGCGGTGGGCCCAGGTCAGGTCCGAGGGCACCCACTTCACGTCGTAGGTGTAAATCACTTCGTCCGGCTCTTCCACCGACTATACGTGAGGCCAGGAGAGGTACATAGTTAAAAGATGAAGAAAAAGCGTGAGCTCAAGCAACCAGTTGACTGAGCAAATTCTTTCGGAGAGACAGTTTCAAGGAGTTGCCAGTAGGAGAAGGCGGGCGCGGAAAGCAAATACGTATGAAACAAGGAGGACTGAATCAAGCGCATCGATGAAAGCACACTTTTCTCCAACGGTTGCCTCTTCTTTCTTTTTTCATCCACCTGAAAGTTGCCAGGGTCGTTTTGGGCGGGGTTCATTTCGTTGCAGGTCGACAAAGTGGTGGTGTACTCGTCGAAGTCTTCGAGCCGGTCCCACATGTGGTTGATCGAGAACGGAATGATCTGTGGCAGACACGGTGGCAATGGCGACGGCAAAAGAGAGTGAGACATATGTTCAAAAAAGTATTACACTAGAGCACAAGAAGACTACGAGGGAGAATCCATTAAAAAGAGAACGGCAGCACGAACAACGACGACGACGACGACGATCAACAAGCCCAATATTCAACACTCCGCTACAAGGATTGCTGCACACCGACTACTACAGGTGCGACTGACCTGAAAGCCAACGATTCTCGCGCCCTTGAACGCTTCGTAGTCTTCGTGGTACTTGAGGACGATCCGCACGTGGTTGTACAAGAAGTGCATCTTGCGGCCCCCCTCAAACGCGGGTGGCGCCACGAAGCCAACCGGAAAGCCGCGGGTCACGTAGTCGTACCTAGGGTAGTCACCGTGTTTACGCCGCAGAAAGGTTACGAAGCAAGACGGAGCAAACAACAAGGCGTGAGACGCAGGCACAGAGCTTGCGTGCAGCGAGAGCACCAAAGGGTGGAACACGGAGGAGGGTGGGCTCAAGCTCCTGCGAATAAACGCACGCGAGTGAGCAAGAACACAGAACCCAACCACAAAATACGTACTCGTCGTTGCGCATGGCGCCCGGCAAGTTGTCGACGAGCCAGTCGATGCGGTACTCGTCGTCGATGATGGAGCGAAACATGCGCATGTCCGCCTTGTTGTGGTTCTTTTTGCACAAAATCTTGCACGCGTCCGGCACTTTCATTTCAATCTCGTACCTGCACAGAGAGTTAAAAGGCAAACACACGCATGGCCAGTCAGGTTACATGGGCAAATTCGTATGCGCCCTCTAAGAGTAAACAGTAACAACAACTCTGATATAGGTAAAGAATCATGGGTCGAAACCAACTGCAGTTCACGTAAGCGTTCTAAGGTGGAACGGGCATTTACAGGAGGACACCAAGGAGTGAATCAGCAGCAGCAGCCAGTGGGGGCAGCGTTAAAATCAAGGAGAGAGGGGTAAAATGAACTTACAGAGAAGATTTAATGGTGTCGCCTTCGAGCACCTCGCCCAGGTTCTCCGACGCTTGCTTCGCGTGCTTTGGCTGTTAAAATTTGAAAGAGGAGGACCCGATTTTAGACCAGGAAAGCGCGCGGTTAGAAGCACGAAAAGAATTTCGTAGAAGGAAAACCCACAAGAGGCGAAAGCAATTATCGACTCCTCTACTACAGCTAGAAGGGCGCGCAAGCCCTGCTATTCTTCATCATTCAACACCGTAAGGCACTTGGCATTTGACCCGCCGTTGCGCTCGTTTTGAGAGGGGATATATATAGGTGTGGGAGAGGATTTCAAGGCCAGTCGCTTGATCATAGCAGGGCGCTCGACTAGACTTACCTTGCAGAAAGGCAAGTCGTAGTAGGAGTACGGAAGCTGCGTCTTGGTGGACGTAACTTTGTTGACGTAAAGAGGCACCTGGAAACACAAGCAGGGGAATTATGGGTGGGCGGTGCGGGTTAAGAACAGTTATCACAGGATGTAGACGTAGAGGCACAGAATAGCCAGCGCGCGAGCAGGCTGTGTGTAAAGAATTAATATCGAAGTTTGGCCAGCCAGCTAGAGGCTGCTGCTGGCTCTCCGTGCGCTCCGCATAGATGAATGCATCGAGCTGCGAGGTGGTCCCAAGGCCACGCCCGTTGGGTAGCTCGAATACAGAGCATTACAGAGCCAGGAACGATGGGGCAGCACGTACATTGTCGCGAGTCTTGTAGGATTTGGGCGCGACACCAGGAAGGTAGAAGGCCGCTTCGCTCACTGCGAAGAGGCCGCTAAGCACCGCCCAACGAGCCATCTTTTGGGCAAAGGAGTTCGCCACTTCGAAAAGGATGAGACTGCGTAGTTTTATGGTCACTCTTTTCGTCGTCGTCAGCACATTTTTTGTCTTCAGCCCTTCAGCTCTTCAGCTCTCTCCTTCTCTCCTTCTCTCTCTTCTCTGATCTTGCTTCCGTGATCATCGCAACGTGATCTTCGTTCGTGTCATCTTCTCTTGATATCCTTGATAATACCGTGTTCATTTTTGGTGCGCACAGTGCACACGGCATCTCTATCTAAATTTTCTCTCAAGCCTCTTTGAAAAAAGAAGAGGAGTTATATACTTAAGAATTTGCTCGAAGTGCGCTACTTTTTGATTGAAGAGCGCCTGCCGAAGCTGAAACAAAACCCTGCCGGATAGTTGACATCTTGGCATTGACATCAATCCAAATGCGTCTTGATATGTTCAAAGCGTGGGCCGTAAGTACTGTGCTGTTGGCTTCGAGTACGTTTGCAGCAGCCACGGAGCCCGATGAGTTGTACGACGAGGTGGTCGCGACACGCCTTGCCTTTGCCGCCGGCCCTGCGGGCTTTCCACTTTTACCTTTTGATGCTGTCGCACACGCCGCGCCGCTTGGTGACACGACGGTAGCGATCATGGCTCATAGCGAAACTACAAGCGGCAGTTCATGGGGGCTTTGGGCGGTAGACACCGCAGTCTCAGGAACCTCGGCGGTGCAGGTATTCAACCCTTTTTCTGTTGACATCTTTCCTCGTATTTGAAGATCATTGGCCGTCGGTGAGGTACTATTTACTGTATATATCATTGGCCGTCGGCGAGGTACTACTTTACTGTATTCATTTACCATCTTTTGCTTTTGTCTCAGGCGCTCAACGTGCCGTCCGAAGTCCCACTCGCGGGAAGCTGTGTGGCAACAGGTTCGTCATCGGGCGAGCTCTTCGTGGTTGCAGCCAACAGCAGCAACCACAGCGGCGACAGCGGTGGCGTGTGGGCACTCTCTTGTAACGAGAGCTCGTGCACTGCGTCGCTCGTAGCAAGTGCTGACCCAGCGCTCTCACAAGTTACAGCGTGCGCAGCTACCGGTTTTGATAGCGGCACGCAAGCCGTTGTCGCTGCAGCTTCACCTCAGGGCCTCTTCGCCGCGTCCGTCGTGCCTCCAGGTACGATTGGCGGTAGCAGCAAGTCGCCATCGCCATCGCAGCTGGCAAAGATCAAGGCAAGCGCAGACATGAGCGGTGGTGCAGTGCCCGATGGCAATCCAGTGTTGGCCGTGGCAGTATCCGCTGGTTGGAGCGGAAGCGACGGTGATGACCTCGGAATCGCCATTGCGTGCGCGACGCACGACCACTTGTACTACGCCTCAAGCACCGGCAGCCCCACGCAAGCGCTGCAACAAAAGGACAATTCAGCAGGCAGCCACCAAGGCAGCAGTGGCGGCAGCAGTGGTGGCGAGGACGGCCTCGTGTGGCGCAAAGAGTGGGTGTCGGTACCGCAGGTAGGCGGGGTTGTGGACTGGGCGCCGCCGCGCTATGGGCTCACGTTTGAACCGTTCACGTCCTCGTCCTCGTCGTCGTCGGCAGCAGTGCCCCCTCGGCTGTGGATCGGCACTGGGAAATGCTTGCAAGTGCTCGACTTGTCGCTTGGGAACATGCGCCGCCTCGACGGCCCCAGCCAAGGTTTGCCGTACGAAAACATCACGGCAGTCGCGTTTGGGTCTCCATTGCCCACTACGAGTAGCAGCCGTGGGCACCCGCTCTTGCCTCTCGCCACGAACAACGAGCTCTGGCTCGGTACTTCCATTGGGGCTGTGCGCAGGACAGCTAGCTTGCAGCCTGGGGCCGATGCCACCTCGGACGCGGCTGGCACGGAGTGGCGTTACCTGAACGGCGCGCGCTGGTTGCCAGGTGCCAATGGTCACGTGCATCAACTGGTGGCCGCGCGCTCCAGCAGCAGCAGCAGTGATGGCAAGAAGAATGGCGGCCGCGAAGGTGGCAAGGATGGCCCAGGCGCGACAACGTGCTACGGTTGTGGAGACGGGTGCGGGCAGCCCGCTGCTGGAGCGGTGGCCATCACCTTCGAAGGCCTCGCGGTGTGGGCGCCGCAGTGCACCACTTTGAGTGCGAAAGCCACCGCTTTTGAAGAGGCCATACCCACATCCCGGCACACGCGCTATGGCCTGGTGGCCGACTGCACCTTTACCAGTGGCAACGGCGGAGGAGACCCGAACGCGAATTGCACCACAAGCTCCAGCGACAACGACGGCCTGTGGACCTCCATTTACGCGGCGTCACAAATTTTCAAGGCCGCCACTCTAGCGCAAGAAGGCCAAGCGTACAGTAGTGCGTTCAACGCTTCAGTAGCAGAGGCGAAAGAGAAATTCGCTGCGCTCAAGAAGCTCTTTGACGTGACAGGACGGCCCGGTTGCCCGGCGCGATCTTACGCCAAGTATGTGCATGCGTGTGTGCTTGTGCTTTTGGAGGATATACTAGTACTCGTAGAGGCGTGCAGCGCGCTCCAGTGCATACTGTACTTGGGTTAGTCTCCCTCTTTTTTTTTCTTTTTTTTACAGAAAACGTATTCCTTTCAAAAGATATTTTGTTTTTCTTGACTTCTGTAGCCTCTAATTTCTTTTTGCTTTCTCAGGTACGGCGAAGTGCCCCTAGGCCCCGTGCCAGGAGACGACAACGCGCGCGCATGGTACAACTCGTCGACGATTCCCGGCTGGATTTGGAAAGGCGACACGTCGTCCGACGAAGTAATACAAGTCACCCAGAGATCTCACATATTAATGCCACTGTTGCGTGTGTTTTCTAACTGAACCCTTAAGTCACCGCCGTCGTCCACGAGGCCGAAGTACTTCAGATGCCGTTCTAGAGAGATCTCTTGTTTGTGTCTTACCACTGTAGAGAACTTCGGCCTTTTCCTCCAATAACACATTTTTTTGTACGGCCAGGTGGTTGGCCACATGTTTGTGTTTTCTGCTCTCGGCGCGCTCGTGGCGCCATCATCCGATCACGCTAACGCTGGTGCTGCCGCTGGCGCTAGTGGTTACCAACCAGGCCTGCGCGGTGGCCCCAGCGGTAAAGCAGGCGACGAATCCAACGACGCTGCTGCTGCAGCTGCTGCCATAACGGAGGCCTTGGGCCTGGAGCGTGCTCAAGGCATTGCCCTGATGAACGACCTCATTGGTGGAATTGCGTCGCACAATTGGACCATGATTGACCCGGGCTTGGGCACTCCTACCACCTGGGGCCGTTGGGGGCCCGGCGACTTGAACGACAACCATTTCTATGCCGATGGCCGCGGTCTCAACTCGGTACAAATTCTCGCGTGGCTCCGGGCCACGGCTCTCTTCACCGGCAACACCACCTACAACGACTTGGCAGACTCGCTCAAGAATCAAGACGGGTACGGGTTGAATGCGATCAACGCGAAAATCACCACGCCCAACGACGACAATTTCAGCGACGACGAGCTGCTCTTTGTGCCCCTGTACAACCATTTGGTGTTTGCGAATGCCGCCAATCTGGACCCTGAAATGCTGTGCAGCCTAGGCCGAAGCTGGGAGCAAGGTGGGGCGTCCACGCGAAGCTCGTTGTGGGCGCTGGTGCACGCTGCTGGCGACGCAGTGGCTACTGGCAGTCTGGACAACTACGCTGGCCACAAGAACAAGAACGAGTTCAACATGGATGTAGACTTCCACAACGCAGTCGAGAAAGATCACAAGGATAACGAAAACGCTGCAGTAGATGCGGGCAACGACGATGATGCTGTATCCAACCTCGCGCGCCTGTGGCTGGCGTGCGGCGGTGATTCGTCCCGTGGGGCGCAAGGGGGCACCAACGGTGCAGTGGTGGGCGCGCCGTACGTCGGCTCCGACCGCGGCAGCATCGGCACGTGCGCCGCGGGCCGCTCCAGTGGGGTGCTGAGCCGTGACGCCGCTACGGTGGGGTGGTCGCTGCGCACCTGGGCCAAGGACCCAGTCGCGTGGGCTACTCAGAACACGCAACGGTCCGACGTGGACGTGGCACAACGCACCAACCGCTTTGGGGACGAAGTGTCTCAGGACTTGGTGCTTCCCGTGAACGAGCGCATGTTTTACGTGTGGAACGGCGACCCATTCACGCTTAACAGCGGTGTGATGCCGGGCGGCGGCTCTGAATTTGCCAACGGTGCTTTCTTGCTTCCTTACTGGATGGCGCGCTACCATGGGCTTCTTGGGGCTGCCTGATTGCAACTGTGAATAGCGGCCGTGCTGGTCTATGAGTGGGTTTAAAGTTAAAGCGCGATATTTGTGCTGTACAGTCTGTACAGGAGCTGAACTCCGAAAAGCAAAAACCCTTTGCCCTGTCAGCTGTCGGTATCTGGGATTTGAGTTCGCATGTTCGTAACCCGGTACGCCATTGTAAACAAACAAGGGACTAGTTAAAGAAGTCCAGAACCCGAGAAAAAAATGAAACTATTTTGCATTTGCATTCGTATTACGGGAATCACGGAGGTCTCGTAATAAATTTATTATATTCGGTTCTACATGCGCGATGCCAATACAAATACACAAAAACGGGCGCTACAAAGCACAGAGCCCCACTACGCCATATGCAGTATACACTATTTAGTTCTTACGGCAACAAATGTTATGGTTATGAAATAATGGCATCATCGAAAACGAGGCAAAAGCCAAAAGCCACAAAAGCCAAGTGCCAAAAGCACATGGCCTTTGTGTTGCTACTGGATGGACTCAACAGTGGAGCCGCTGCCGCCAAACGACTCAACCAGCGGGCTAAGGCCTAATGCGCCACCAGCACCACCGTTCTGATCGTTGCCTAAGTCATTCCACGCGCCTTCATCGTTGGAGCCGCGTACTCCAGCGAAACCTACTTCAAAGCTATCCACCGCGCTCTCCTTGTCCTGACGAGCAGTCTCAGCCGGAGTAATTGCTCGCACGGCTTTGGACTGAGCCTGCAAGGGAGAGTGCAGAGGCCGTGTCGGCTCATCTTCTCCTTGGCTTCCTCTTCTACTTGGAGTACCGTTTCTAGCTGGCTGTAGGCGCCCATCCCGACTGCGCGGAGGCGTGCGTGGTATTGCGTCGCTGTCGGCAGAATCATTCTTTTCATCGCCACGCGCCATCGCGCGTGCTTGAGCAGCATTACTACTACCACCAGCAGTCGGAGTTTTATTCCTAGGCGCAGCACGAGTAGTAACAGCCGAGCTGCTAGCAGTAGCAGAAGCAGCAGGGGTCGCCTCGTCAGGGATCAGCTGGGACCCTTCGCTGCTGCCCCACTTGCGGCGAGGGCGCTTCCCGCGGCCCGGCCCACCACCGCGAGCCAATGCACTGCTGCTGCTACCTCCACCGCCACCACTGCTGCTGCTGCCACTGCCGTTGCTGCTGCTTCGGCCGTTGCTCCCAGCACTATCCGTGCGTCCTGGCAAGCCGCTGGCGATGTTGCTGCCACTTCCTCCTCGTCCAAATCCGTCGCCGTCGCGTCGGCCAGTGGAGTTGGCGCGACCGTTTTGAGCCGCTGCAGTAGCGCTGCTGCGCGCTGCCTGTTGGCTACTCCGAGGCTGCTGTTGTCGGGGCGGCGTACCTGAAGGAGCAGCACTGGGTGGGCCCGGCCATTGCCACTCGCTCGCTGCCAGCACTTCTCTTTGCCGCACGCCACCGCCGCCGCCGCCATCTGATCGCTGCTCGGAGCGCCAGTCAATGTCTAAAACTACGCCGCCTGCATGACCGCCTCGCCGAGCCGCCGCTAACGCTGCCGTTGATGGCGCGTCGTCTGAATCACCCAGTAAGGTAGCAGCAGCAGCCGCAGCTTCAGCTTCCTCTTTCGCCTCGGCGTCGCGTCGTCGCCGCATGCGCGCAGCCACCTCGTGCCGGTCCCGTCGGGCCGCTTCGGCCGCGCCCCGCAACTGGGCCTCGTGGTCGCTGCGCTGCCGCTCGCGCTCCGCTTCGGCTGCGGCTTTCACCGCCGCTGCGTGCTGGGCACCACTGGTATTGCTGCTACTGCTACTACTGCTACCGCCCTGGCCGTTGTGAGTGCTGTCGCTGTTGGCAACGTAACCACCGGGGTTGCTGTTCCAACCGCCAGCGTCCGCGTTTCCATAACTGCCTGGGGCACTGCTGTCCGAAGCGGCACGGCGACGGCCGTACAGGTCTTCTTCGTCGCGTGCCTTGGCTGCGAGGCGGTGCGCGCGGTTCTGCGCATAGTTTGCCGCTGCTTCTTCGCTCAACGGCGCAGCCTCTGCGCCTGCCTGCTTTCGCGCGTGAAACTCTGCACCCACGGACGCATGCCGCACCGCCACCATTTGCTGTTGCTGCTGTTGCTGCTGTTGCTGCTGTTGTTGCTTCAGCTGCGCGTAACCTCCACTGCTGCGCGAGCTTCCCGCTGGAGCGCCCATCACAACTGCGTCCTCGGTCAAGCTTGAACGATCGCGCACCTTTGCATTGCCGCCGTTGATTCGAGCTACTCCTCGCGCCTCAGCTTCACAACGCTCCTTGAAGGCTTGAGCAGCGGCGCGGTTTTCGCGATAAGAAGTAGCGCTCTCGGTTCCATGGTAGCGGCCATCGCTGCCGTTGCTGCTTGCCACGCTCATGGGCCGCGGCTGGCCGTGGCGACTCGCGTCCTCCGACGCCATGCTGTCGTTGCGGTGCCACTGCTGCCTCGGCCGCCGCCGCTGGATCTGCTGTTGCTGCTGCTGCTGCTGCTGCTCACGGTACTGCTGACTTTGTGCCTCCAGCCCACTGGCTGTGTCACCAAATAAACGGCTGTGCGCTGCTGCCGACGGCGTTCTTCTATCTCGGCTCTCCGTTGATGTGCTCCTTGCTTCTACAACAGAGCTGCTCGGCCCAGAGTTATTTCTACCAGCCTGCGAGTTGGGTCTGTCGTACTCCTTGATGGCAGCAGCTTTCGCTTTTTGCCGTGCTACTCTTTCTAGTTCTTCTCTTTCTAAGCGCTCGTACTGCCGCCGGAGCTCTGAAGGCACCGTGACTGCTACAGGAGTTGGTGCAGGACGAGCATCGCTGCTATCTCGCTCCTTTTGCTCATTGAAGTTCGCCTTATCATTTCTCTTTTCATTGCCTCTCACAGCCGAGTCCCTGAGGGTGTCAGGTTGCATGACTGTGGTCTCGCGGGCAGTGCCCACGTAGGTGCCGGAAAATTCAACGGTGGCGCTTCCGCTGTCGTCGCGCACTGTGGCAAATCCAGGAGTGAAGTCCTCCACGCAACCCTGATCGTCGTTATCCAGAGGATGGTGCTTGAGTTGACTCAAAGCATTTGGCCGCAAAGCTGGGTCTAGCGTGTACGAGAGCCCTCCTTCGACGAGCGCAGCGCCTCGGTCGGAAGCCAGGAACGCTTTCAAAGGCTCTCGGTTCATCACTTCAGCTGCTGAGGGCCTGCCTTTTGGGTCTTTGCAGAGTAAACTGTCCACCAAGTCCTGTAGTGCACTAGAGTACACGGCTTTGCCGTCTCCTTCACCGCTATCACCTTCCGAGTACTTCTCATCTTCGGCAATATGGCCAGTTTGCGTGGAATGCCGAGGCAAGCGCCGAGGGGCCTGCGTCAAAACAATGCGAGCTAGGGCTGCCAAATTTTTCGCCTGGAAAGGGAGCTCTAGAGCAGCCACTTCGTGCCATAAAACACCCAGGGACCACATGTCCGACTTTTTCCCGTATGGCTCGTCTTCGTAAATTTCAGGTGACAAGTAGTAAGGGGTGCCAATTTGGGTTTCAGCCAAGCTCCCAGTGCCGCTCATCACTTTCGCAATCCCAAAATCCCCGAGCTTCACCGCTACTGCCCCGCTAGGAGCCGACGCCAAAAACACGTTTTGAGACTTCAAATCGCGGTGCAAAATATTGATGCCGTGGACGTGGCGCAAGGCGCGGCAGAGCTGTGCAAATAGGGCTAGGACTTCGCCTTCAGGAAAGTAACCCCGGCCTGAGGATTTACGCTCCTTGATGTACTCTGAGAGGTCCCCGCGGTCCGCAAACTCAGTGACGATGCAAAACACGCCGCTTCGACCACCCGATAAAAATGCATCTGCACACCCAATGATGTTGCTGTGCGACAGCCGCCGCAGCACGTTTGCTTCTTGCTGGGCTTTCGCTAACTCTTCGTCAGACATGTGCCCTGCCTGCACTTCTTTGATGACGAATTTAGCGCTATCTGACCGACGTACCACTAGAACTGCTTCGCCATATGCACCCTTCCCTAATGTTTTTAGCCGTCGGTAAGCCGACGCTGGGTCGTCACCCGTTAATTCATTGCTGCCGTCTTTGTGAGGGCGGTAAGTGTGTGCGTCCATATTTTTTACTGTAAGAAGAAAGTCTTAGCACTACTAATGATATGAGAACATTTTGGGACCGATTCAAGGTGCTCGCCGTGTTAGATAAAGCGCACTCAAGAGTGCCAGGAGTGACACAAGAGCAAATGCAAAATTGAACAGGGCTTCGAGACGGACTATAAATACTAACGCAGTGTACTGTAAATTAGTAGCACTATAGTCGTCTGTCTGTAGCATCTTTCCATCTTTTGGAAGGAAAGAGCCTCTTTCAAAGAGGTGTGAAGTGTGAAGCACAACGAAAATTACCGTATCGAATATAATACGGACTATAATATTTCAACACCCGTTTCCCGATTTCATGCCCTTGCAAATAGTAATGGTCGCATAGGTGGACTACGACACACCCAGCCCTTAGCAGAAGCACAGCATAGATGGTCTCAAAAATACAGAGGAGAATCAAAGAAATCTCACACGCAAACATAACTAACCATAACGAACTCATAACCAATAGGTAAGCATTTTAAGTAAGGTCGCGAACTCAGCATGCGTCTTGCCCCAATAAGTTTTTAATTCATTGATGTTATTATTTATATCCAAAATAGATGTAAATATTTATGATAATGTGAAAAAGGTTGAAATCTTACTGGGGGGGACTTGGGGGACTTTCGAGGGTCAAAACGCTGGAGAACCTTGGGACTTTTTCAAACAACTTTATTTTGAAAACGACCAAGGCAAATCATATTTTTTCGCTCAAAAGTCCCCCAAGTCCCCCCAATCAACCAAAGTACCCTAACTGCCCTAAACCCTCTTGGGTGTGTTGAGGTAAAGATACTTGTACTTTCATATGGATGTGACCATCATTAGTCAATCTCGTCACCACCCTATCTCACTTTGAGGGTCAAAACGCTGGGGGGACTTGGGGGACTTTTGACCCCCGAAACGCCAGAGAACCTTGGCGATTTATAAACATGTTTATCATAAAAAGTCCCAAGGCAAATCATTGTTTTTCATTCAAAAGTCCCCCAAGTCCCC
>Ga0307979_1000290_pt1 | contig 33993 bp, 29 predicted proteins | sample OrgLakmetage1058_FD_201833 | JGI IMG/M metagenome (GOLD analysis project Ga0307979, IMG submission 201833) | Saline water microbial communities from Organic Lake, Antarctica - #1058 | ecosystem: Environmental > Aquatic > Non-marine Saline and Alkaline > Saline | place: Antarctica: Organic Lake...
GTTCGGGGGGCTTAGAAGTATATTTTTTGTTACTTAAAAAACACATACAAGAAGTGGATATGTTTGTGTCTACAAATGTCTGCGTATAAAGAACTTCTCTAATGCATGAATTATGGTTGTTTGCTTCATCTTTTCCTCCAGGTGCTGGTATTGTCGTACAACGCCATTGGTCCAGAAGGAGCCCAGGCTTTAGCGGCCACTGCTCGGAGCGGCTCAGCAAAAGGCAGCGGGTCAAATTTACGGGATTTGAGGCTCACGAGTTGCCGCATTCAGGATGGAGGCGCGATTGCTCTCGGAGGCGCGCTGGTGAGTTGATATATAAATAAAATTTATCGACCAAGAAAATAATACACCTGTCTTTTATTGCTGGTTTATGCTTGGACCTTAGCCCTTGAAATCGTTCGATTGTAACATACCTTAATGCAAAATGTGCATCCTTTTCATGTTCTCTCACGCTCTTTTTTTTCCTGTCGTTTCTCTCTCTCTCTCTGTTACAATCGACGTGCTTCCTCTTTTTTTTTTTTCACAGGTGAGCCCCGACTGCGCGCTCGAGTCTTTGGACCTGGCAATGAACGGCATCGGCGACGAAGGCGGCGTGGGATTGGCCGTAGGTTTACGCGTCAACACCCGCCTCGACACGCTACTGTTGACGGGCCAACCTGCCTCCCTGCGAGGATCAGACTTGGACCACGATGGACTGCCGATGGGAAACACGGGCGCGGAAGCCATTGCAAATGCCTTACAAGAAAATGCACAGTCCAAGTAGGTGCACATTCGCTTTTTCCCTTGGTGAAGTTTTAAGCTCAAGACTCTTCTATTGAATGTTTAGTTATTATTTTTCTTGAGCGGTCTTTTCATTCCTCCTACAATCCACTTCTCTGGTTCATCGTAGGCTGCGAGTGCTCGACTTGAGCCGAGGCGTGTTAGGCGACGACGCCGCAAAAGCGCTAGGCATCACCCTTTTAAAAGACCAAACGCTGCAGGTGCTGAAGTTGCAGGAAAACTTGATTGGTGACGCCGGCGCTCTGGACCTAGCGCTGGGGCTGGAGGTAATGTACATATCAATGTAATGATATTACGTGCACACCACATATGTATACGTTCACGAATGTTTTCATAGGCACACTTTTTTGTCTACGGTAGCCTTTATTGTCGATTTCATTTGCTTTAGTGCCTATGACACCGCCACACTTGTCAAGTATTATACGCACATGCTCGTTCTTTAATCTCTCCCTCCATGTGCTCTCTAAACCCATGAACCAACAATCATTCCTCACAGGGGCACGGCATTTTGGAAGAGCTGCATTTGCGGTCCAACAACATTCACGACGAAGGAGCAAGCCGGTTGTACGCCGCGCTGCGCAAGAATCCTCAGGTGTTCTTTTCATGAACATATGGGCATGTACAGTAGATTCATAGAGTAAATGAATTGCCGAAATATTGCCCTGGAACCAAGTGATTTTGCCTGGATTATTTTATATATTCATATTCATTACACTTCTACTGACCTCTTCATTCCCTGCTTCTCTCCGACCCCTTCTTTTCTCTTCCTCTTTTACTATCCTTCTTCTCTATTTGCGTCTTATACACCCACACCCATTCAGGTCCATCAGCTGGTGCTTTACGACAACATGGTCAGTGGCACCATCATGGACCGCATTCGCGAAACTTTGCACAGCGACATGAGCGCGAGAGAGCACGTCGCCGCCAGAGACCGCGCCCTGATGCACGGAGCTTTGACTCGCTCCTCGAGCAGCAGCCAATCCAGGGACGAAGCCAACGAGAAGAAGGCAGCCGCGGCTGCGGAGGCCAAGGCGGCGCTCTATGATGTTCTAGACGGGTATTTGTGGTGATTCACTGCCTTAATCTGTATATTTATTCCTGCCAACGCTCTTAAAGCTCTTCATTGAGTTTTTCTTTTGTCAATGCCTTCTTTCCTACTATACATCCCACCTGTTAACATAGGTGCGAATTGGCCGAATCCGGAGCCTTTGAAGCACTGGTCGACGAATTAGGCGTGGAGTCTCCGCAAGACTTGGGCGATCTGGATGAGTCCGACCTGCACAACAGTGCGTCACTGCCCCCCATGCTCAGGCTTGACCTGGTGGCTTGCCTCTGCAACAGTGAGTTTGCGTCCATCGCAGAAGCTCTGTGCGGCGGGCAAGAACTTTAGAGATGATTAAGCCTCAGCTATATAGAAAAAATAATGGCAGTGGTGATGTTGCCTTATTCTTTTGTGTCTACTCATATTTTTCAGTTTGAAGTAAAGTGACTCTAGTGAAGCACGATTCGAGGTAACAAGGCATTCCATCATACCTATAGACGACAGTGGCATTGGCCTTGGCCAGTTGCGCCTTCGGATTTAATTCATTATTCTTCAGGGGGTATTCCCCGCTCTCTATAAGACTCATGCGTGCCTCGCCCACATGTGGCACTTGGGTATTTAAGTAAGGTTTATAAGTAAAGCACTAGTTATTAATTATTGATGAGCACCGAGCGTCCGGACGTAAGAATGGCGATGTCCATTTTTTAAATCAAATGGTTTCAATTAATCGTGGCAAACTTTAGGCAACAACTCCGAACTCTAAGCTCTAAACTAATTCTCCTTTCCATTCCCACTCACGGGGTGAAGTGCCTCTGCAGCTCCACCTCCAATGCCAGGGAGGGCTCTATCACTGCCGTAGCCGCCGCCGTCATATTGTGCGCTCTTTCTTGTGGTGGGTGCTTCACCACCTCGTCTTACCTCTGCCTGGGGTGCAGCTGCAGGATAAGGAGCTGCTGCTGCCAGAGGTGGTCTTGCCCTAGTCGTTGTATGCTCTTGGTACGAAGCTCTACTAGGAGCAGGATACGCCCCAATACCACCACCACTGCTGATGCTGGCACGTTGTTGGTTGTGCTGGTGCTGGAAGTACGCTAAGCTTCCTGAAGAAGAAGCATTCAAGAAAGGCGCTGGATGACTGCCCCCTCGGTCTCTGTCTCCTAAGCCGTCTAGACGTGCCAACAAGTCCGCTCGCTCGCGCTGCCAGTTGCGCTGTTGTTGGGTCCAGGCTTCGTCTCTTGCCGCAAGTTTACGGGCTTCTGCAGTGGCTGAGGTCGCCGTTTGCCTAGCCGTTTCGGTGGCGGCGCGCTGGGCGTCAATGAGCGACAAAAGTTCGGTGCAATGGCCTTGCACCTGACGAGAGGAAGAGGAAGAGGAAGAGGATTAGGTAAATTAAAGGCACACAAGAACATGAAAAGGTATGTGCCAAGTCTATCTCGGTAGTACAGATGCATAGAAAGTGGAGGCGTTGGGGAGGAAATCAGACACGTAGGAATGAAATGGGCAAACACTCAACAATCACAACGAAAGAGAAAAGAATGGAAAGAAACAGACGACATCAAATAAAACTTACTTCTTCGCGCGCAGCTCGCTCTGCTTCTAGCCGCCGTGTCGCAGTCACTCGTGCCGCTTCCACCTCGGCGATTTTGGCGTCTCGCCGCGCTACCCGCCTCTGTTCGCTCGCGAGGGCTGCACTGGCATTCGCCGCAGACGCCAAGGCAGCATCCCTCTCATTTACCGCGGCTTCTGCCCGGGCTCGCTCTTGGCCGCTCGCCATTGCATGATTAGCAGCGCGTTCGTCCGCGGCCGCGCACTCGCCCTGAGCCCGGTTGCGGTCTTCTCGCAGCCGGGACACTTCGCTTTCGGCTTTCGCAAACGCGACGCGAAGTTGGTTGAGGGCGTTTTCCGTCGTCATCGCTTGAGTGCGAAGGTCGGCCACCTGCTGCATCAACATTTTTCGTGGCACGCGAGCAGCCTGATGCTGCTTCATCTGTCCTTCTCGTCGATCACTATGGCCATCAAGCGTGGTATCATCTTCATCCCCACCAGCAGCGTCATCGTCTTCTCCCAGAGCAGCCAGCTTACTTTCTGCGCGCTTCAGTCGACTTTCCAGCTCTCTCTCGCGGGCAGCACTCGCTCGCTGCGCACGCAACGCCTCGTGTTCCATTGAAGCCAGCAGCTCTTTCGCGTCGGCTGCCGCCGCTTCCGCCAGTGCTGCCCGCTCCTCTGCTGCAGCGGCCCTTCGTCGCAGTGCGAGCGCTGCAGATGCTCCTACCATGCCATGGTTGCCATCTATAGCGCTGCTGCTGCTGGAAGATTCTCTGGCAGCATCGCTGCTAAGGTACTGCTGCAGCTGTTGCTGTTGGGGAGGTGATGGCAGTAGTGCAGTTGTACTTGCCACGTCGGTCGATGCCACCCCTGGCGCTGCCACAGGCGCAACTACCGTATCAGGCCGTCCCATACCGTCACCACCACCATGAACACATCTACTACCATAACATACATTGTTGCATGGAAATTTTCTTTCTGGTTCTGCTAACGCCAGGCCTGATGACAAGTATGATTCACCAGCGCGAGGAAAGGTATCTGGATCGTGCGAATAGTGCACAGAGGAAGGGGATGACGATGATGACGGTTCCAGTGATGACACCGATGCAGTTGGAGCTACATGAGCAGGAGCGTGACCTGAGGCAGGCGGCAGCGGCGTCTGTGGGTAAAAAGAGGAGTCTGCTGCTGCTGCTGCTGCTGACGGCAGTTCTGCTGCTCCTGACAATGCAGACACAGCTTCGGAAGTTATGGGCTTTGCAGCCTCTGACGGAACCGAATCAAGCGACACAGAAGGAATGCCCACAGCATGCTCAGTGATTGTGGCAGTGTTGCGATTGTTGCTGTTGTTGCAGACCAAGGTCGCTAGTGCAGCTTCGAGCTCGCGGTTGCGTGCCTCTAGGGACGCCAAGCGCGCTGCTGCTGCTTCCGTAGTCGCTGCTGGTACTGCCTCCGTTGAATCGATCTCTGCACATCTGTGGACGGGTAATGGAGGCGTTGGTTGCTCCGTTGGCTCAATCTGTTCTGTCGAAGGTGCCGCTGCTGCAGCAGCATGATTGGCTAAGTTTGACTTTGACGAAGGCACCGAGGGCACCTCGTGATGAGATTTCGAATGCTCAGTAGCTTCAAGAACCTCCTTATTGGCAGAACTCTTTGCCGCTTCTACCTCCTGTGCTGTTGCTGCGTCTGGTGCTACGCCTGCGCTGTCTTGAGTGGTGGTAGTCTCTTGAGCGGCTGCAGGCTCTGGAAAATCAGTGCTTGGGGCTTTTTGTGTGCCGTCAGATATGGCCACATCGTAATCTTGGGCACTTGCCCGCTGTTCTTTAATGCCACTCTTCCAACCCTCGTCGTTGGTCCAACCTTCCCGATGATTCGCAGCAGCAGCAGGAGTCTCATCTTCATCCTGGTTCTCATACCACCATTCCCCCGTTGTTTCACAGTACCAGTAAGGTTGCCCATTCACATCCCAATATTGCACCCAAGCATTATCTGAACTGTTGGCTGCAGCTTCACCAATATCAGTAGCAGCTGCTACAGCCGTGTTGCTAGTGTTGGGTGGTGGTGTCACTCTTGAGCCTGCATCATTCTTACTCTCAGAAATAATCGTATGATCGCTTACAGGCGGTAAGGCATCTGTAACGCCAGCTTCACGCTGAAGCGACGACGTAGCCACTGGCGCAGCGACCTCCAAAATGTTGGTGGGCACTTCTATAGCGCTGGTATGATTTCCTTTGTGAACGTCGCTACTGGGCGCAGTCCCTTCACTTGGGTGAGACGCTCGTCCATTCCCGGTGGTGGGTGAAGTTACAGGAGACACCGCTCCATCCATAGCATGGCCTGTTCCTGCATTGAACCATTCTGAAACATGTAAGTTTTGGCCAACGGGTGACAGCGAGTCGTCCGATAGCGAAGTAATGTCCATTTCCTCTTTCGCTTCACCATCGATCATTTTCGCTCCTCCGACAGCTGCCTCTTCTCTAGCGACATTGGTGTCCAGACTATCTGCTTCAGTCTTCTGGGGCAACGAAGTATCTTGTTCTTCAGCACCAGTGGCCTCGTTGTTGGGCAGTGACGTTTGAGGTGTTCGTTCAGACTCAACTTCTTTTGATTCGACGGTGTAGCCTTGCTCGTCGTCATCGTCATCGCTGTAGCGCCGTGGCTCTAGGTCGCAACTTTGCAACGGCTCTAAGGTGGCACCATCCTGGAGTGGGTGGCGTGAGGATGCGTCTCCTCTGGGGCTGATATCGCCATTGCTGCTACGCGCTCCTAGAATGGTTGCACCCATCGGTCCATCTAAGCTCCCGTTCAGGCAGCTGAAGTCCACTGAGCCGTCTCCGAAGCGCACGTGGTCTTCGTCATCGTTGCCATCGCCACCTTCGCCGCTTCCCCGTTCTCTATCCGTGCCAACGAAGTCTGTTCCCGCATTCGCAAGAGGCTGAGCTGGAGGAAGCGACCTATTCGGTAGGTTGTTGCGACTTTCAAAGGAATGACCAACGCTTCTTCCGTCGTCATGAATGTCGTCGTAATGGTCTGCTACAACGCTCTGAGAAGCGAGGCTGCGGGCGTCGTCGAGGCACGCAGACAGCTCGGTGATTTCACGCTGCTGCGCGCTGAGCTCTTCTTGCGCTGCTTCCAGTGCAGCGTCCAGTGCGGCGCATCTGGACTCCAGCCTGGCTTCAATGGAGGAGCCGGAGCCCGCGCGGAGCAAGGCCTGTGGGGGGCATCCATGGGCAAGGGTGTAGTTTGCGTATTAGAATGATCTAGCGGAACAATTCTAGTTTTGGCTTTGGTTATCAATGTGTGCTATTTCTTGTAGAATCAGTGGTATGTATTGGCTCCAGTGCATTGAGAGTACGAGTTATGAAATACTTCAAACGAGCGCAACATTGAGGATCCCAATTCTAGGTTCAATCCTGACGATCCTAAACCTGCATTTTTTCTCCTACTGTGTATCAGAAGTGTTCATGAACCAGGCAGTATATTCCTTGCGCTATTCCATGTAAATGTAGCTGTATTTTCATGAAAACCAACGCAACTGTCAACACTGTCCCACCTGCCGTTCTCGCTCAACTTCCTCGAGTCTTGCGAGCAGCACAAGAGCCAAACCGCCCTCTTCAGACTCAGCCGCCGTGGAGTTGACCAGATCCCTTATCTGAAGAATAAATAGATGAAAAGTTATCAAACAGCACGAGGCCTCTGATTGTTATTGACAACAACACTACATCTGGGCGTTGTGGTTTGACGGTTGATTTTTGAGAGACACATTCGAATTACGCATAACAGCATAGCCAAGATATGGGGTGCAGATTGACCTCTGCTAAGGAATTATCCTCCATAGTCGACGGCGGTCACTTAGTCCCTCCGAAGCATATGGAAGAGGCGCCTTATTTCGTGTGGCTCTTCAACCGTCGAAGGCCCTGATCCCTCTGATGCTCCGATGTTTGGAAGTTGGGAACGCGAAACAACAACACAACAACCACTTGCGATATTTACTGAAACCATATTATATTGGTGAGTTATGGCCCTTTTTCGGCCCTTTTCTTCTTCGTCAGCTTGCGAAGCGCAAATTATTCGCGAATGCTCGAGAGCGGTCGTGCTGAATCGTGCTGAGTCGCGCTGTCGCGCTGTCGTGCTGGGTCGTAGCTCTTGATGGTTGAGCTCAAAGTTATTTGCCTTGCGTGTTTGATCCAATAAAACATAGTCTAGGCGATCAACCATAGAATGGCAGTGAATAAAATCGTGAGCCTGCCTAGCGACTCGGCCCATGCAGGTAGAGATTAATCATCGCTTTTACTCGAGGCGGTAAAGTTTATGGAGCTAACCACATTCATCCATGTATTCCTCAGGTAATGGGGCGGCAAAGCGCGACCTAGACACGGAATACTCACCGTTTGCGTCTAGAAAAGTTGCGTCAACTTCTGAGGAAGTTCAGCAGGCTTGGGTAACGATCAATGTATCATTACGGCGAGCTGCGGTTGCGCCCTTCTTAACTGCCACAGGCCTGTGTTTGGCATGCGTAAAGGTGTACAACTCCTCCACAGAAGGCCGCAACGCTTTAGGCACTTCGCTAGCAGCCTCGGTCATTAAGTCACTTGCGGTAGGCACGGTGCTGTTTTTCGGCCTCGCTGTAGTCCTCTGGTGTACTTACCCGAAAGCCAACACCTACCCACCGCGGCACGTTGGCCAGCGTCTGCAAGTAGCGCGAGTGCTTTTGCTCTTTCTCGGGGCGGGCTACCTCGCGCGAGGGGTCACTGTGCTCAGAGAGAGCCACTGGCAGACGTATTTTGGGACACTAGGGTCGGCGCTGGGGGCGAATGGAGCAATGCCTGAGATGGACCCTCCAAATGCGTGGCGGTTAGGGTCCGAAGTTGGGCTCTTAGTGTGTGGAGTAGGGTTCGCCTCGGTCTTGGCAAGCTACTACTGCGGCTGGCAAGCAAAGGCGCTCAAAGATGCAATGCGCCACACCAAAACTTTGCGTAGCAAAGCCCATTAGTGTTATTGTCTACGAGTGCGCATCTTGCCCTTCAAAAATATTCAGGATAAAGGCGTAACCCATGAATTGCCTCACCAAATCATCACCCGTAGTGAGAAGAAAGGGAAATGGACTCAGCTAGGCCGACGCCTGGATGTAATAACTCAAAATATCACTCGCAGCGAGAAGTGGCCCTATACTCAGCTACGTAGGTGCGGTGCCTATGAATCCCTCGCTCGGAATATAAATCAGATCAAAAGCTTTTTTTAAACAATATTAATATTGGCCCCGAAATATAATCATTATGAAGCTAAGAAGCAATACAGTTTTAAGGTGGTTTGAAGTGAAGTGCGAAATGCATTTCGAACTCACAAGGACATGCGAATGCGACTTCGGTTAGCCCGGAACAAATCAAGTCTGTGCGGGTCCATTCTATCACCGCATGCCAACCTTCGTTTTTCAATCCAGTTGCCGTTTTTGTTTGCCATGTTTATCCCTCTGAGTCTCTGCGCTCTCGTGTCTATAATTTCTTCTCTCCTCTGAGTATGTCTGCCGTAGCGACCGCTAACGCAACTCAATGAGTTGCTCTTGAACCTTGATTGCGTGCATTTGAGTGGCACATTCCACGCAGCTCTAACCCACCAACCTATAACGGCACGTACGAAGGAGTGCGGAATACATTGCATTTCAGGAAGAAATTCGCCAAACGGAAATCAAAAGCATACATACCACACAAGGCATAAGCATGCATTTCAGTAGTTAAAACAGCCCAATCTATAGTCGTACCCATCGTTGAGGGCAGGCCGCTGCGACGTGCCGAAGCTCCAAGAGGGAGTGGTAGGGCGCCGGGATTCCGCTTGCGTGCTCACTGACGCGGGAATGCGGTAATTGCCAGGACCCGGGGTGGACGACTTGGGGTTTAAATTAGGGCGCCCCGACGTGCCTTGCCCATAGGAGGGAGACGAAGGCGCAGTAGAGAGGAACTGTGGCGTATGTGTGTCCGAAGAAGCGGGAGAGAAAGGAAGAAGAAGAAGAAAACAGGTGATTTGATAGCAAGGGCGTTAGAATGAGAAACAACAGACAAGTAGTATCAACCACAAATAAAGCGAAGTACTTGATCATTTCAGGCTTGCAAACCCCAAACATATTTTTCTTGGTACTAGGACCTTATAATTCACCCCAGTCTCTCTGTTGTTCACACTCTATTCTTGCCCACGGACCTGGCGGCCGGTGGTGGAGCCAATCACGTAATTGCCGGGGCCCGGGTAATTGTCGATCTGGGTGGGTTGGAAGCCCGGGGACACTACACGGTTGACTTGGTCGCGCGAAGCCGAGCCTAAGCCCCAGGTCGGGCTACAGGGGGATGATTAAAGAAAAAGATGCACAAGCAGGCAAAAAGGACGAAAATAGTAAATAGAGAACAGGAATGTCTGGAAATAAAGAGGTTCGTTTTTAAACCCATGTTTGGTCAGAGAAGCACAACAACGAGAATAAAAATGCCTTGATAATAACTAGGGTATGCAATCGAATTCTTTTCGTCTTTAGATCATTTTGTGATGCATCAAGTTATCAGAATACCTAGACGGGCGAATTGACACGGTTTGTTTCCCAATGCCGCTGCCGATGTTGTAGGAGTTGGGGCTGACACCAGGCGGGCAGCTACCAGACAACCCCCCACTTTTGTGCCGCACGTTCATGCCCCCGAAGGAAAACTTGGGCGCCGCTCGTACGCGGTTGGTTGAGCACACCTGCGATGGACAAACAATTGAGGGTGTAATTTATCGAAGAGAGTGAGAGTGCGGGCGTGTGTGCGTGCGTGTGCGCGATAGGTGTTAAAAGATACTACCTTGTCGTAGTCAGACGAGTTGTATTGGCCAGGGCCTGGCCCTTTGTTTATGAACTCCACTGGCCCTTTGCGCTCTTCTGAGCCAAAACGAGTTCTGATAGGCGCAAATCAAGAAGTAAAAATCATGAAGCTAAGAAGGGCGAGAGCAATGAAAGCAAGGTGATCGAATAAAACGGGAAAAGATACGAGTTGCCACGCGAGCTCAATCTCGTAAGATAGTCGAGTACTATGCGTAGTTGTACTTTTGTAAATGTGTTGTCGTTTTTGAAAAAGAAACTAAGCCTGGGACTAAGCGTGGGTCATTTTTCCAAGAACGACTCACTTTCCAGGCGAGAGCTTAACGCTCAATGCCTGCGACGCCGCTTGCACGCCATACTATATCAGAGCAAAACAGCCAAAACCACGCATAGGTTAGTCAAAGAATGAATCATAGAAATTGTTTAATGGGGTCGTTGTATAGAGAGGAATCCAAGGACATGCAATGCTAACAAACAATAGACCTCCAAGAGTTTCTAGAAACTAGCAGTGCGAGTAGTTGCTACAAGATCGCTGCCTGGGCATGAGCTAAAAGGGTAAGCCTCTTATGAAAATGCATTCACAGAGGCCATAGAGCAACGTAAGCCAATTCACGCGGCAATGAAGCATTGCAATCTTCAATCAAAGTTGTGCCGTTCTCATTTCTTATTTTTTTAAAACCTGATCGGGGCTTGGTGTAGGAGTTTTCGTTTTCGGCGCCAAGGGGCCTGTCTTTTCACGGTCATACCTACATGCGGAATGGATAATAGCTGAAATTTCATTCGTGAAAGTAGACTTCTTTTGGTAGTGGCAGATGGAGGTTTGTAGCAAAAAGGCCGCGCGTCATTCAAGGAGAAGCTTCACGTTGGTGCTTAATGAACCTTGATGCCAACTCACCGGCACATGGTGTTGCTAAAACTCGACATGCGAGGCTTGAAGTATTTGATCTAGCAATTCAAAATGGAGCGAATTAGGAAAGCCAAATCCGATGCTACAATCAAGTACGGGCTTTAAATGCACTTCGTCTTTTTTGCGCGAAATTGGCTCAACTTACTTGCGAGGCTGCATTCACGTCGTAGGTGCCAGGGCCCGGCGTTAAGTACTGAACATTTGAACGAAATTGGTATCAGGGGCAATTTAGGGGGGTTAATATCGATGGCAACTGCCTGCACCTTCGGCTTCGGAGGCATTGTGAGGACGGAGGACGGTGGCGGTGGCGCTATGTCGCGAGTGGGTTCCGAAAAGATACACAACTCCCCCTTCTGAGGACTGAAATACTAATATACTACTTGAAAATACAAACTATTTTTCGAGAAAAAAAAAATAATTGAATACGACTTCTTCTCATGTGTGTGTATCTTTCTTCGACGGACAACATAAGAGTTATGCGTGAAAAATGGATATATATGCAAGCGTTACTCATGACCGCATTCTAATATGATTGCTAAGAGTGCTGTTCAATTGAAATGCCGTTGCCGCGTTTTCTATATTGTCTACTTTCCACCTGGCCAGTTGTTTCATTCAAGACAAACTCTGAAGGCTTACACGCGGTGGGTTTAGGGACTCGTGCTAGACCACAGCCGGATGATGCATCGTCAAGGATAAATGCATTGCATGGAGACGATGAAAACGTGAATTACGACAGTGGTCTCCCCAAAGATAGGAATTATTGTAGTGATGAGTTCAGCCTAGAATCTAGTCAATCACTGCCGCCGTGGTGTGAAGCAAATTACCGGTTTTCGAGCTATGCAAACTGGATCGACCGCGGTCTCTTAGTGGGCCGCTACCCTGGCGTGGAGCCTTCGCGCTGTTCGAATGCTTCCCGCGCAAAAGCACATTTAACTGAGCTCATCGCTGAGGCCAACGTAGTTACCTGGGTGTGCTTTCAGGCGGAAATCCCCAGTCAGGAGTCTGCGTTACCTGCCGAGCACCGTAGCACACGAGAAAGTTCGACCATGCAGGTAGCTACACTGGTTGATGTAGAAGCAGACGCGACAAGCGTGGCAGGTGAAACAAGCACAGAGTCTGCCCTCGACCCTCTTTTTGACTCTCCAGCACCGTGGACAAAACCATCCGCCGAAGAGTGGAAGCCTGGCGAGCCAAATGCGTTTCTCGAGGGCGGCCGGAGTGGGGACTTTGGTGCCTACGCGCCTACAGTCACTCGGATTGCTGCGGCTCTGGGCAAGCCAGCTCCGCGCTTTTTGCATTTTCCAATAATGGATTTGACCGCACCGACATTGCCACATTTGCGAGCGATAGTTCGCGTTTTGTGGAAGGAAGTGGAGCGTTACCGCCAGGATCCGGGCAGCGGGGCAGTTTACTTGCACTGCTGGGGTGGCAAGGGTCGAAGCGGTACAGTGGGTGCTGCATTGCTGGCCATGTTATACTCGGACGCTTCGGAAGCTGAAATTTTGGCGCGGCTTCGGTCTGCTTTCTTGACTCGCGGCTTGCCTGGTGAAACGCCAGAGACTGAGTCGCAGCTCGAGGTGCTCTCTCAGTTTATCAAAGAACTTCGGGACGAGGACACGGGCTTAAGAGACACATAAGCGCTACAGGCAGCACTTGGCGAGTTGTGAGAACAAGAATTTGAAGGGAACGAGTCTTTAGACACAAACCCCAAGGGGTCAGAATTATACAGCTAACAGGCAGTAAAAAAAAGCGAAGGAGCTTATACTAGGAGAGGGGCCAAGGGCAAATGCTATTTTCACAAACGGAGTTGCACATCGTTAGTAAAAGATTTCGCTTTGAAGCTATCAACAACACCCGGGAGGTCATGCAAGATTAATAATGGTGGCTTCTTTCCCGAAATTTTGAGGACAAAAAGGAACATAGGGCAGCGCCCGGAATTCGCTAGTTTATAGTTATCGATTCGAATTCGAACTGGAAAAGAAGTAGAACAGTAGAATTTCGGTTATTACCTATACAAAATTAGTACTTAGCGAGAACCCAAACCAAAGTTCGCTTTCCATTAAGCCAAAGAAGACAAACATACAAACAATTAATCCACCCGAATCGAACAAAACGTTCTCCACTTCGGGCTTGTGTTCGTTACTGCGTAGGCGTTGGTGTTCAGTGTTCGGCGAGCACGCGAGCACTAATCACGAACTCCATCACTCATCACTGCGCACTGTATCATAAACCCAAACCACGGACTCCGGACTCCGGCTTATGCTATATGCTTCCCTTCTTTCGAGACAACCGGCTTCTCATCATAGAAACGCCAGTTCGGCGAGAAAAAAATTCTAAGACTGGCACTAATAGGTAATAGAGCGGATATATGCGCCTATGAATTATAAGCGGTGCTTTTCGTAACGTGCATTGATTCAGCGAAAATATTAAGATGTAGCCACCCAGATATTAACGGACCCGAACCGAACAATAGCTCGCTTTCCACGTAAGTTAACAAACGCGAATAGAACAGAAGTTTGGCTTTCGAAATACTAACGAACCCACACGAAAACGAGTTCCGGGCGGCCTGTACGTTAACGTGCAGCGAGCGGCGAACTCCACTAACAAATTCAGGGCGCTGAAGTAGGATATTGTTCCAACCTTCAACCTTCGATGACTTGTTCCAACGGTCCAATTCATCTCTTCTACAGATCTGCCGAGAAAATGTATTGAGCTTGGCATTCAACTGCAGATGAATGGTGAAATTAGATACTCTTCTAGACAAGCTAAGCTGGTGATGTACTGCATCGTCCGCGTAACACCCACGAGGATATTGAGCTGAGGTGCTCAGCAGAGAGATATCTCATGCTCTCGAAAAGCAGAAGGAAGACCAAACGCCAACAACCTGACCACTAAGTAGAAATCAAAATGATAGCTTTTCCACGTCACTCTCCAGAAAAGTCTTCAAACAGTCCTGTTGGAGTTGTGCTGAATGCTGAACCCGAACGTTGAGTGTCCGTCGCAGTCGATTCTTGGACTATTGCGGTACCTTTCCTACTTTTGAAGGATAAACATAAATTAGAGGAGATAAGGCATAGATTTGAAGACTACAACTAAATGCAGCACGCTTGGTAAAGAATTGCCACAACTGAAAGTTTCACGCCGAGAACGAGTGCATCTAAGGTTATTGCCCAATGAAATTAATTTAAGGGTTGAGACTTACGTTTCATGGGGCTCTGGAGACAAAGTCTTCGTTACGTGAAATTGAGCGTAGCTGAACCCGGCATTTGATTTATCGCTGGAACCAGCAAGGTGAACTACAACGCCAGCTCGCGCACAGCACCTGATAGCGGAATCTTGAGATTCAAATTTCAGGATTCGAACGAGCTCAGAGATCGGAAACTTCTCAGCTTTATTGAAAGCTGCATTCATTACATTCAATGCCAGTATTCGCATGCGTTCGGTGAGTTCATGGGCCAAGCATTTGGACAGATAAAGAGCGCGATTGTCGTCAGTAATGAAGGCAGGATTATCCAAGGGCATAAAGTGTTCAAAGAAACTTGAGTAATTCAAATTCCGAAAGCACAGGGTTGTGTGCTTTGCAAACGTTAACGCAGAGGTCGAAGAAACTGAAGTCAGGTCTGCCAGTTCACAACCGCGACCATCACCAAATATGCATAAAGTCAGTACTTGATAAGAAATGAATTCTTCCTTGAGCCTTTTTGCAATGCAGTCGATTTGATGGATTTCGAGCACAAATGTGAGGCACGTTTGAAGGCTCCGCATATTCAGAGTTGCGTCAAAGCCTTCAACAGTGCTGTCCTGTCCCCCGAGCCGAGCCTGAGAGAAAATATAAAACCGTACTGCATTCTCAAAGATTCCTCTGATTTCGGGGGGCATACGTTTCGCAGCGAGGTCTTGCATGGTGGCGTCTTGCCGGACAGCGAGGAGGCGGTCTGCAATGAAGCTGTAGCGAACAGAAAACGGAATCGACTCATTTCCAAACACCTCAGACCCTAACAAATAAGCTACGGTGGCTGCCAACATAGACGGAGGTCTAATGTCTTGAGCAAGGGCTTTCATGCCAGCAGCACTGCGAGTATATTTCTTCACAGCCTTGGCCGGGTCCATCATCCGTGCAGGAGCGCTTAGGAAGCGCGTCTCAAAGGTTGCCTCCAGCGGATGCACACCATAGGTGCTCTGCCGTTCAGCAACCTCACGAGGTGAGCACTGTAAACAAAGATAACAAGTGATTGTGTTGGGAGTTCAAATGATTACACCATGTTCCCCTGATATCTAGTGCTTACCATAGTGTTGCACAAGCCAGTCATAACTCCTGTTTCTAATGCAGCCATATCGAAGGCTTGAAAAGGAGAAGGCCGCTACAACTTCTTGACACCAGCTAGCTGTAATTTCTCATTAGATGTAAGTTACTGTCACAGCTGCTTAATTGTCTAGCAGCTTCTTAGGTATTGCAGCCTAGCACGACTGCAGGACTGTTCAGCAAAGCTCTGAAGCTCTGCATTGCTCCTGCTTTTTTTGCTGGCTATTCATGGTTCGAATGTTCCCGCTCTGAACCCCCGAAAGAGAGGTTTACGAGTTTATGCGTCGTTGGTTGGGTTGAGAAGATACACGACGACGAGAGTTGTGTCGAAGGTCAAAGGAAAGTGTCAAGAGTCAAGAGTTTGAGGACTTCTTGAATCCAGCATCAAGCAACACGCACGTTGACAAGTTATTAAAGCCGATGCGTCCTTGAGACAACCCTCTCTCCTATCTAGATCTCAAGAAAGTTGGACGAAAGATATCTGATGTCACAATGGGACCGAATTTCGAATGCCGCCGTGCGCGCAGTGGCGTGCGTTCGATTTCGAAATGCGGGCTCGAACAAGCGTTTAGGAATGGCAGTGCCAGTCTTGAGTATCGCGGCACTCTTTGCACTGCAACGCACGTCAGCTTGGCGGCGCTTTCGCAAGTCGACAAAACGCCGTGGAATAATATTTCAGGTGAGCATCGGCTCTGCTGCGACGAAGACTCATTTACTTTGTACCCACGCCCTACCCACGCCGTGATCAGATACCTTGGACATCTCTCCCTTCCAATGATTGCATTGGCAGTTCTTATTATGCATTCATTAAGATACATTGCAAACGTTTTTCAATCAAGATTATTCCTCTGCCTTTTTCAGAGTTTGTTCAGTGTCAGTGACTTGGTTTCCGCGGTCACGCTTACGCTCGAGTCGAGTTCTTTTCGCTGGATGCTCCTGGTCGCGGGCGGAGGCACCTGGGCAGCGGGCCGGTCGGGGGTGTTTCGCGGCAAGGTAAGGAATGCAACAATAAAAATGAATATAGCGCTCATAGCTTTAAAGACAAAGCAACGGCCGTCTGGCTGTTTGGGAGCCCCGCCATTGTTTTGGTGCATGCGTCAATTAGCGCTCCTTTTTAGCACTTGAAATTTGGGGCTCTCAAGGAGGTCGGTGACAAGTAGAGGGTATACCCCAGCTTGACCACACCTCATCACCTGCTTCTCGCTCTCGCTTTCAAAACTTTTACCTTTTCCAAGGGAGGACAGGAGCGCCGCGCCTTGGCCGCTACCTTCGTAGGGCTGCAATACACCCTGTACTACTGGTTTCGGGTGGTGGAAGTGCCGGTGGTGCGGTTTCAGCGCACCTTTTGGAACGTGTCGGTGGTGGAGAAAGCGCAGCTGCTGCGGCGCCAATTTCGGCCCATCTTTTGGATGACCAATCGCCACTTGCAAACGGTGAGAAGAAGAAGAACTTTAAAAGCGAAACGCCAATGATAACATTCCCATACGGCCTTCTCGGCAGACAATCACATATAAACACCCATCTAATTATCTTGCTTCTCTGTGCCATTGTTCTCGCCGTGCTCGTCTAAACTTTTCAACACAAAAGGTGGCTGGCGCTCTGCTTGCGGACTTGTGCTGGTTCTTCCGTCGTCCGGTCGTCTACGAACGAGAAGGCGTGCATGCGTTCGACGGAAGCACATTGCACTTGGACTGGTGAGAACAATTTGAGCCCCTTTCGCTCTGCCAACTTAAACGATGCCTTTTGTTATGCCGTGACAACTGCTTCCCACTTTATTGCTTTACATTCTTGCTAGTCTCATCTATTTTTTTCTCTCCTTCCTCATCTTTCAGGTACGTGAATGACGAGTTGCGCGCCCATCCAGACAAACCTTACGGCGATGGGATCACCGCCATCTTGCAGGTTTGGTTGGAGTGGAAAAGGAGGGTTAAAGGTTGGGCTGGCGGAGAAGACAAGCGTTAAGTTGTCTTTATCTCACGTTGATACAGCTGCTCAAGATTCTTTGCACTTTTGTTTCTTTGAACTTGCATGCTTCAATTTTCTCAATCTTAGTCTCCTTCTTTGTCTTTGGTCCTGTTTTTGTGTATTTATATATATATATATATTAGCGAGTCGCCAGCCGAGTCGGCACTCTGCGGTCCAGCATGAGCTTCAGTGCTTCCCTCGATTCTCATAATACCCCTACGAGCAGCGCTAGCAGCAGCAGCCCTCATGTTGTTGGTGCAGAGGCAGCCGCCGGGGAGGAGGTTGACCCTTCCATGTACTTCCACGGTCTGCAGAATTTCAAGGGCCCCACTCACTGGGGAGTCGCCGACGGCACCGGAGGCCGAGCTCACAACAATACGAGGAGCAACGGCAACAGTAGCAACAACAACAATGACGCAGGCAATCACGGCAGCACTGACAGCATCGTTGAAGAAGAAGACTATGAAGGCGCTGCTTCACTCTCTCGCGAAGAAATGGACAACGGCTTACCCCTCGACGCCCCTGTAGTCGTGGTGCTCCACGGGATCGGCGGCACGGCCCATGACCCGTAAGTTTGTTAGCCCTGGTCCGCACCATTTAGAATGAGAGACCTTCCCTTCATACATGTGCTTTCAATGTGCCACTTCACGGATGCGTCACGCGCGTGTGTGTCGTCGTTCATTTTGCACTGTTCCTTATGCACCCCTCCCCCCGGTCCCTTTTATAGCTACGTGAAACGGCTCGTGGTTGGGTGTGCCGCGCGTGCGTGGCGGCCCGTAGTGTACAGCTATTGGCGTTTGGATTGGATGGATGCTCGGGATTTGACCACGGTGCTGGAGCACGTGCAGCAGAGATACCCCAATGCCCCCATTTTTGCCGTGGCCTACAGCGCAGGTGCATGTTTTTCATCTTTTGGTGCCACAAAAAAAAACGTTTCATTTCTTTCTGAGCGACAAAGCATTCTTATCTACGCCTTTTCGCTCTTAAGATGATTTTTACAGCTTTTTTATTCTCCTTACGCGCGCGTTTTTCAATAATCTGCCCCCCCCCCCCTTCACATAAACTCTATGTGTACTGCATTAGGTGGCCATGTTTTGGCCCATTATTTGCAGACTGTAGGGAAAGCCACGCCAGTAGTGGCGGCTATCTTAGTGGCGCCATGCCTAGACTTCGTGCGCACCTGGCACTATGCGGAACAGCCCAAGAGCCCCATTTACCGGAAAGTCCTCACCAACAGCATGAAAACCTGTGTGATGAGGCACCGCGACAACGACATTCGGGTAAAGTAATATTCAGGATTCACTACTCTTAGAGTGCTAAGGGACTAGGCACTAGAGCTGCCTCATAGAACTTGGTCCTCTGCTTACATTTTTCGTTTTGCCGTAGTACTGACGTTTACTATGTAGCTTTTGACTACCCTAATGCCTGCATGTAATATTTGATAACAACGCCAACAATGACAGGTCGCGCACCGCCGAGACGACTGGGTTCCCGTCCTGCGGTGCACGCGCGCTAACATCTTGTGCGTTGAATAGAAAATATCAGAAAATAGGATTCTTAGAATTGTGTTGTTTTTGGCTTTCATTTCTATAGCAATTAATTTAAGACCTTTGACAGTCGTGTATTGCATTTATCATACACGCAGGTACGACCGGCACATTGCCCTCGTGCCTCGCTTCCGAGGCCAAGAAAAACTGCCGAGCCACCTTCGTCCCTCGTACTCTTCTTCTTCTTCATTAGCGGACGTAAGCACTGCCGATCTGACAAAGAATGATGATAGTAAAACTGACGACACCAGCACCGCTAGTACCACCACCACCACCACCACTAACAGTAGCAACAATAGCTGTGACAGCAAGAGTGGCAGTTTCAACACCGTGAGAGACCCATTGTGGCTGATGGGCACCACTTCTCCTTCGAACTACGACCGCCGCACGCCTTTTCCGTTGCCGCAAACTTGGACCCATTATCTGGCACCGGTTAATATGATGATGCTTTCTTGCTCATTCCCTGTATTTCTCATGCAAGTTTATAACTCCTCGCTCATTCTATCATTGTTGTTCAATGCTCAAATGCCCGATAAAGATTTGCCTTCTGGGTAATCATTCTCATGTTTTGAAGTAAAGTCAATGAGCCTCTTCCAATCTTAATTATGCACTCAGGCGATCATATCTAATAATGCTGATGCGCTACATTTCTCTTTTTCAAAACATATCAACAGGCACGCGTGACCGTTGGTCGCATTGCCGTCACCACTTTAGTCTTGCACGCGAAAGACGACCCGATTGTGTCCCACGACGATTGCTACGACTGGCATCGAATGGCGGCCAACAAACACATCATTAGCGTGCGCACCATGAGAGGAGGCCACATGGTAAATAAACTAGAAAAATAAAGGGAGGGAGGATGTATTTCAACCCTATTCAATTTTACGCTCTCTCGCTTTCTTTTCTGCATGTCCTCAATCATTAACACCCTTGACCTAATCTCTTTCTTTCACAATTTCACAGGGTTGGTTCGACGGTTGGCTGCCAGGTGCTGGTGAAACGACCTGGGGCGATGCAGTCACTCTCAGCTTCTTGAGCGCTGTTCTGGAACAGCACGCGCAAACCAATTTTTTAGTGAGCGTCATGTCGCGTGCTCTGGATTTGCAAACGCACCTCCAACAGCAACAAAGCCCTATAGCAGCAGAGGTTGGAGAGGGCCACCAAGGTCGTCACAACTACGGGGATGACGATTATGTGGGCGGTTACAATGACAGTAACGAGGGTACCAGCGGCGGTGGTGGCAGTGGAGATGGTAACAACACTAAAGACACCTCTACTTCTGCTTCCCAGCGTTCTGCTTCCTCTTCTTCTTCTCGCAGCAACAGCACTCCTTCTCGACCACCGCCGCTACCTCTCAGCAGTAAGAAGAAGAAACTGTCTCCAGGTCAAATGAAGAAACTGTCTCCTGGTCACATGGCACGTTTGTGTTCGAGCAGCGATCTGGTGTGGCCTACTGCGCCATTCCTTAGAGTCGGAGGCAGCGGCAGTGTACTCGGAGGCGCTGCTGGAAGTGAGATAGATGAGGGCGAAAACAAGGGGCCTTTTGCTGCGAACTCAGTCACCAATAGGGCGCACCGAGCCTCCTCGCTCAGCTTATTGCAGCCGTTGGCCGAAGGGCTCAGCCACTTGCGGCATGCTGTCGCCACTTCTCCGTCACCCGACAGCGCGTCATCGTCACGTGCGCAAAACAGCGGATTCTTTTTCGACCATGATGATGACCACCGTCATGGGGACGACAACGATGACAACTATGGTTATGATCGCGATGACGTCATTGAGCGGAGGCGAAGCAGCGGCGGCAGTGGCTCGTCCTTACCATCGTTTCCCATTCAGCTCGGGCGCGGTGGCGCGAGCGCAAAGCAACTGCGCGATCTGTCGTTCGACTCCAGCGAAGAGGAGGGTTTCACCACCTGGAAAGGGTCTGCAGAAGCAGCAGCACAGAGCCCTCTTTTTCGCGGGTCAATGCACACGCAAGCTTCGTCACTGGAAGACGGCCTAATTTCCGATGAAAGCTTAACGTTTTAGTGCATGTTACCATTTCTTCTGAGGTGTGGATTTGATGCAAACAAAAAGACCAAGAACGCACACTTATTCATATATAAGAGGCACATGAACACCGACTTATTTGTATAAACTGGGATCGACTGCTTGACTGTACCACTGACGCTTACAAAATAGCGAAGAACCCACTTCTACTCATGGTTCAGTAGATAGCTCTTGGATTTGAGCTCACTGCATATAAGTGACATAAACCCATTCATCTCCATCTCCGGATATGGATACAGGCTAACCATCTGTATAAAGAAACTTCCGATGGCACAACAAGAGTCGCAAAACAAGAAAAGAATGGAGAGGCGGATGGTATATTTAATGAAGAGTTGTTGGGCCTTGTGAATCTTATGAGCCGTTGTTATTAGTAACATCTGTTATTCGATCAAGAATTGGTTCAATCGGGCTGTACTGTAGATAAACCGCAAAAGTTCCAACTTTTCTAGGGCCTTACTACGAAAGCAAAAATGCGCCTTTCAAAAGTACAACAGGGACTTCCATCGAAATGCCCTCACACTCCCCCCTTCGAGCTGTTGTGCTGTTTGGCTTCGCCCTGGGCTTCTGGGCTCAGCGCCAGAATGATTTTGCCTGCAATGATAGAACACGAAGGATGTGGTGCAGTATGAAGATGAGATCAAGACTAGCTTTGCTTCTTCTCCTTCCTCTCTGTCTCAGCCAGACGATGAAGATGTACAATATAATTTGTACATAGAGCAGCATCATCACTTTACCCGTGGTGGAGTTGGTCTCCATGAGATCATGCGCTGCTTGCGCATCATTAAGACCGTTTTCGAAGACTGTGTCAACCACTACTTTGATCTAATATGCAAGTCAGAGAAAATATGCAAAAGGTGACTATACATTGCATTATTTCCGTCTCACTTGTTTCAGCCAAAAGTAATAGATGCGTGGGGAATTGAAGCAAAGATGAAGCTTGTGTTCAACTAAGTATATAAAGCATGAATCGAAGCAAGCACGCACCGTCCCACTGGAAATCGCAGGCAACGCTTCAGCCTTGAACCGCTCCACAAGGGTGGCTTTGTACGGCAGAGAGCGCCCACGCAGGGTAGTGGCGAGCAGAGAAGCGCGTTTCAGCATCAAGCGCGGCATGAGAATAGCGGCATCCGCTTCCGAGAGAGCTCCACCGCTGATGATCAGGAAGAAGGAGGAGAAATGCGAAGGAAGCGAAGATACGAGAGAGAGCGCGAAATGAAATGGATTAAATGAGAGGAATGTGTTTCACAATACAGTACAAGGTGAACGTTTATCAAGAAAATTTCTATTCTCCGCAAAAATTATCATATCAATTTGAACAGCGAAAAGTCGCAATATACATGCATTTTTGCTAACCTCAGGAGGGAGTAAAGAACCCATCTGGCGTCGATGTTCAAGGTGTTGAGGTTTTGGCCCACGTAGTCCTATTAGGGCACACGTGGATGATAAGGAAGAGGCATCATAGCACCACCAATGATTCATGTGCGTTACAGATAGTTACAAAATGATTTAAGCACATGAATTAAAATGCAAGCCTCCTGTAGCCTCAAAGTATACATGCCGACAATACATGCTCTTCCAAATTCGCACCTTGCCCACGCAGTCCAAAATGAGGTCAACCCCTCCCCCGCCGGAGGGGAGCAGTTCTTGCGCGACCAGCTGGTCATACCTACGCCAATCAAAGCACTGGCACAATAACTCCTATATAGTTTTTTTTCAAACTTTCGTGCGAATGGAGTCACTGCAAATACGAAATTGCGATGCGTTCTTGCTTCCTCTCACCAGGGGCCGTGGTGCCGCACTGCGCCGCCAAGAGCGCCAAGCTTTTTGCACGCTTCCAACTATTGTATCAAGGTGCGAAACAAATAACACGATTTAAGCGCCACGCCACGATGCATGCATCCACAAAGTACCCTGATATAATACTGATAAAACAAACTTGAGAGAATCGTATCTTATATCGGAGCACTTTGAGTTAATGTCATGCGGTTTCAGCCCAGCGCCGTACCTTCTCATCGGAGCCAACGGTAAGAATCACTTTAGCCCCAGCAGCAATGCACAGCTGAATGGCTGCTGTGCCCACACCAGACGAGGCCGCATGTAGCAGCACTGTTTCCCCAGCTGTTACCTAAAAGGAGGGTAAGAGCCGTTCATTCCCAAATCTAGACCTTTCTTGATGCTGGCGTGCACATGAGATAGTCGACTGACAAGAAAATAGATGTTCTTGACGATGAAGTTGAATAGTAAGTATATGCAAAAATAACACCAAAGCAACTATCTGTCAGCATTTCTAACAAACCTGTCCAACGATGTGCAAAAGCTGAAAGGCGGTCAGGAAAGTCTCGCAGACTCCTGCAGCAGCCACCCAGCTCAGAGCTTCTGGCACGCGCATGGCAGTGGCTGCTGGGCAAACGCACAAGTCTGCGTAGCCTCCACCCGTCACTAGAGCCATCACGCGATCGCCAAGCGAGAAGCCAACAGTGTCAGGGCCTAGCTCCACGACCTGGCATTTTGACATTTACAGGTATAGAGCGGTGCTTGAGCCCTACTATGAAAGCATTCTTCAGGCGAAGCTAGCTACTACAGTAGAGGTGTGTAGACTTTAGCAAGCTAGCGAATAAGCCAGCTGGTAGAATGATTATACCTCTCCGGCAACTTCCATGCCAAGCACGAGGGACGCGCCTGGGGGTGGTTTGACTTTCCCTTGCCTTTGCATCGTGTCAAGCCGGTTGATACCACAAGCGTGGACCTTCACTAGCATTTCGCCGGCACCCGGTGATGGCGCAGGGCTAGTCGAATCGACTACACATTTTCCTTCCACTGCGAGCACAGCGTTCATGTTGATGCGAGGATGATAGAACTAGCACTGCACGCGATCTATTTTGCTTGGTATGCTTCAGTGTGGTTTACGGCGTGATGGCGTGATGAATGATGTTGTCATGTCGTCATGTCATGTGCAGAGAATTTTTGGTTCTGGAGAACGTAGGAACTACTTGGAACGTTTCCCCCACGACGACAGTACAGTACGTCGAAAAATGGTGACGAGTAACCGCTGCTTCTTTTCATGATCGACCCGGCGAAGTCGAAATATGCGGCTGGCGGCCGCTTTCCAGCGATAGGGAGAGCTGTTATCCTGCAAGGGAACGGGCTACGAGCACATGGTGTAGATGGCAGTGCCGGTACTAGTCTTCCTAGCAATGGTCGAGCTGAGAACGCAGCCCCTGCATGGCGTGCTGATGCTCTATGCCTCGACGGCCGAATTCAGAAGCTCCAGCGCAATGCAGGCCTCTCACCCACGAAACGAAGTCGCGGAGGGGGCACTTCGGTGCAAAAAGAGCTTGCTGCATTAGCACCAGGCGACGAAACTGGGGCCTCGTCGTTGTGTTTGCGCAAAGTAGACGCACTTGCGACGCTGACTCTCGAAGTCACCGTCGGAGGAGCGCCGTCATCGTCGAATGGGCAACAAGCGGGAGTAACTGCTGCAGCTCCTCTAACTATGCTGCCATCTTCACTCCTCGCGCTGAGCGACCGGTGCCTTGGGCTCTCCGAACTCGTGAAAAAGTACAAAGGCAGCGCTACGTCTTCTGCTCCTGACGCAGCCTCAAACGACAACGCTGCAGCTGCAGTTGCTGCTGCTACTGCGGCGGCGAGTGATTGGAAAGCCAAGTGCGTAGCGCTCGAGGTCAAGTATAGCAGCCGCGCCGCTGACTGGAAAGTGAAAGCTGAAGCCCTTGCCTCGCAGCGGGATGAGGCCCAAACCGAGGTTGCAACCTGGAAAGCCCGTTGTGAAGCAGCGGAAGCTGAATCTGCTGAACTAGCTGCTGCTAAACAAGCAGAAGAAGCTAACAAGGCAGTAGACGCCCCACCACCGTCTCCACCGCCGCCCGCCACTGCTGAAGCCGATGCAGCGGAGTCTAGTAAGGAAATCAGCAACAACAGTAGTAGTACAGAGCTGTTAGCCCTCTTGCAAGCATACGAAGACCAAACTACTGAGCTCGAGGTGGCTGTGGCTGACGCAGCTGAAGCACGCGATGCATTGAAAGCGCTGGAGGAGACCTCTGCAAATGCGGCAGCATCGGCCAAGGTGGCATCCGACACTGCAGTCTCTCAGCTCAGTGCAGAGGTGGCGGACGCGCGTGCAGATTCCGAAAACTTGCGACTCGCGCTTGAGGATGCGCAGGCGGGCTTACGCGATGCCAGGGCAGAGAAAGAAGCGGCTGTGAACAGTGCCGTTGCTGCTGCCACTGCTGCTGCTATTAATGCCAAGAATGCCGCTACTATTTCCACTGCCATTGCCACTGCTGACGCTACCAGCGCTGCTGTTTCTGCCGATGCTGCTATAGTTGCCGAACCCGACGTTAGTATGGAAGCTACAACTACCACAGCCTCCTCTGCGTTGACATCAGAGGTATTATTAGCGGATATTGAGGTGTTGCGGGATCAGCTAATTTCCTCCGAAGAACAAGCAGCACTTCGAATGAAGGACGCGGAAGCAATATGGGATGCGGAGCGAGCAGCCCTGATTGCTTCCCATGAAGAAACTCTTAAAGGGCGAGATACTGCCCTAGGTGCGGCCCAAGGCACTTGGGACCGGCAGCGCGCTCGCCTGACCCTGCAGTTGGCCGAAGCAGAAGCCGCGGTAGCTCGCATGGAAGCCGAAGCGCTGGCAGAGGTTGAGGCGTCAGCCAATGAGCACGACGCATTCATGGCGGCGGTGAAGGAACACGCTGAAGCTGCACGAGACGAAGCACATGCCCTCGAAGGCGACGCGCTGGCAGCACAGGCCACTGCGGTTCAGGTGAGGAAAAGATTTGAATAATTATTAAAAACACTTGCTGGGAGCAAGGTGCCCACAATAACCCCAAAAAGTGCCAATTTACACCTTAATTTTTGTGTTTGACGTGCAAATCGTTCGTATATGTGTGTATGTGTACTTGGTTCTGCTTATACCCAAAGGACACCTCTGCCTTGGCCGCTGAATTGGCACGAGTCAAAGCCCAATTAGAGGACGCTGAAGAGCGCGCTAGCCGAGCTTCCGCTGGATGGGACTCGGCGTCGAACTCGCTCCGTGCGGCTGTGGCAGCTCTAGAGGAGCAAAGTTCAAAAAACGACAACAGTGGCCTCATCGGTGGCCACCATGATAGCAACAGCGGCAACAATAACGCTACTACTGCTGCTAGCGGTGGGTTATCTTCGTCATGGGGCGAGCACACTGCAGAAGCAAGGATCAGCGAACTCGAAAGCGAGCTCAAAGAAGCGCGGACAGCGGGCGCACAAGCGCGAGCTGCAGCCGCCCGAGCTACTGCGAAGGCCCGAGAAGGTTCTTTGGTTGACATCTTATCAGCAGCCACAAACGCTGTGAATCGAGCATCTGCAGCAGAAGGCGAGGACGAGGAGGTTGAGAACAGTAGCAGTGATAGCGGTGGTGTCTGCGCTGCCCTAGAGAAACGCATCGCACGAGCATTAGGAGAGCTGTTAACCAAACCTAGTGCCTATGACGGTGCTGCGGACGACGACGACAGCAGCGAGGACACAGCTGATGAAGGTGCAGGAAGAGGCAGCTCATCAGTCGCAGCAGTAGATGCAGCAGTAGCAGAAAAGACATACAGCTCCCTGGCCCGTGCCGTGGCTACATGTGCTGCGCGCGAAGCCGAGCGGCACCACATCTTACTCGCGGGTGCTTTGCAAGAGGAGCGCATACGCGCAGAAGCCGCTGCAGAGGCTGCTGGACGAGACGCCCTGGCCTTGCATGCGGCGAAGCATCGTGATCAAGTGCAAGCGGCCAAAGCGCAGAGGGAGCAACTCGAACAACAATTGTCGGAAGCGAGGGAGATGGCGGCGTACGAGCGGCGCAGTGGCGAGGCAGCTGCGCAGGCCTCTCGCGACGAAGTTGCGGACTTGAATGGGCGCATTTCAAGCCTGATGGCGAAAGTCAAGGACATGTGCAGTGTTTCGAGCGACGGAAAAGCGTTTGGGGACTCGTACGAAGAGGTGTTGGCTGAGGAAATGGCAGCGATGAAAACGGCGTTTGAAGCAAAGTTGAGAGAAAAGCAGCGCCAGATTGACGAGTTGCGGCGCGGGCGGCACAGGAGTAGTTGATACTTGGCAGTGCTTTCGCTTTCATGCTTTCTTTATGTCTCTTTGTAAGAGTTTTCGTTAAAGAATGTTGACAAAGTGTATGATAAATGGTGAGTTCCTTGTTTTAAGAACCATTCACGATACTCCCTAGGTCCTAGGTCACAGGCCAAAAATGTGCTGTAGCCCCTTTATAAGCCCATGATTCGAAATCCTACGAAATTTACAAGTGCCAGTGGGCTTTAATCCCTTTGCGGTCGATATTCGCAGCGGGATTTCGGATTTCACATACAAGTCTTAAGTGCCTGAGGACTTGCGTTGTAGGCATAAAGAATAACGCCTGTACTTCGTGCTGATATGCTGGGAACTGAATGCTATGCGCATGCCAGGAATTAAACTGCGGGCTACTCCCTAGACATATGCGAAAGAAAGAAATATGAGTAGCCAATTCAATTTTTCTTCATGAAGCTCTTCCTTCAATCTCAAGGCTGCTTCGCGAGCATGCTTTTGACATCTTCAATCTCTTTTTTCATTACTTTCACACGTGCCAGCACATTGGCCTGAAAACAAGAGCATCAAACAGAGAGGCATTATTAAGACAGTGCGAGCTACAATATAAAACAATCGTCAGCTGAAGCAAGCAAGTCACAAATGAAACTATGGATACTTGGAAAAAAAACGATGAGCAGTAAGACACTAGCAAGGTATAATGGAATGAAATGAAGTAGAATTCATTCGACTGAGCGAGAAAACTAGGGTAAATGTATTTTCAAGCTGAGAACGAAATAAAAAAAAGAGAGCTTTTTGTCGCGCCCTAATATAACCATGTACCGCTTCAGGTCGCCGTTGGTGAAAGACGAGGTATTTTGCGAGCACCATGTCTCGTGAAATGCGGTTGGCCAAGTTGGCGAGGTAGTCGTCGGGCGAGAGTTGGCCAGCGTCGATCTATGGATCATGTGATGAGAGATTCGAGGTAAAGGCAAAGAAAAAATTCAAGGGAAGAAGGCAAGAGCAGCAATACGACAGATTCAAGGACATGCGACAGAAACATGTACAGCTCCATGACAATTGAAGCAAAAGAGCCACCTCTCCTCATTTTTTTTTGGGAAGTATACTTCGATTCATAGTTCAACGCTCACCGCCACTTTGAGGGTGTACATTTGAGTGTCCAACGTCATGCGGCGCATTTCTTCCAAGTCTGGTTTCGCTAGCTCCGCTTCCAGGACTGCTTCCGACACCACCAAGGTGGCCGACAGCGGGTCCCGCTTTTCGTTGGCGCTCAATTGGGCAAATTGAGCAGCTTGCTCTGCACTTAGGCTAGGAGCACTAGCTCCGCCTCCTGCTCCTGCGCCTCCTGCTCCTGCGCCTCCTGCTCCTGCGCCTCCTGCCGCCGTAGCTCGGCCTTTCCCACCTTTGCCTCCTCCTGGAGCAGTACCAAGACCACTCACCTGAGGTTTTGCTCCGCTGGTAGGTCGCCGACCGCCGCCTCCAGTGGAAGGTGATGGCGAGGACAATGGCGACGCTGCACTCGCGCCTCCTCCACCACCTCCTGTGAGTGCTTGCGCCGGTGGGCCGGAGCCGATCACACCTCCACCCCAGGGCCCGAGGGCAATGGTGGTGCCCACACATGTGCGCAGCTCGGTGCCGTTGCCGTCGGTGCCCAGCGGGTGGTGCACGCGTACGAGGCACGACAAACGACCACGCACCGCTTTGCGAGGATGCCCAACCTATTGAAGAGGTGCACGAGGAAGAAAGAAAGAAAGAAGAGAGATGTCAAATTTCATAGGAAATGAAACACAACAAATGCAAGTGAAAACTTATAAGCAACACAAGGTTAAAAGTATCAATGAAACACGAGCAAAAAACGGTAGCTCAAGGGTAGGCCTCATTTTCTTCTTTCTTACTCCACATATTAGAATCACGCTATAAAGTCAGCCACCCATTTTTTCGCATTCCTCTGTGTACTCTTCACGCACACCCAATCTTACCGCGTGCAATGGTGTTTGTTGGTGCACGCTACATTTCTCCAATAAACCGCTCAAGAAGCACTTTGCTTCCGCCACAGGCTCATAGGCAGTCTTCGTAAAAGGGCCCCAGCCGCTCTTGCTCTGGCGCATCACCGTCACCTCCACGCACGCTCGCTTTTCGTACTTGCGCGCATGTCTTGGCGACCTCTTGATCGTGAACGAAGAGCACCACCCGCGGTCTTTGTCCTTCGAGGAGGTCGGTGCTGATCGAAAATGGCAGATTCCATCGGAGCTGACGACCTCGGAATTCGGAGCGCGAAAAGTGATGGAACCTTCGTCTTCATTCAAGAGCAGCGAACTGTCCACCTTCACCTTGAGAACAGTGATTTATTGAAGTGTATGCAAATTGGCGGGAGATTGAAAGGAATGAAAGGTTGAGCGTGCTTTGTTTGTACATAACAAATCCATTCTCGTGTTCATGCATTCTTAAAAATAGATAAGCATATCCTCATTATTACATTAATCGTAGTACTTACTTCCACAATCAATTTGGCGCTCGCGTGGTCGATCATATCCTCCAGCCCAAACACGGTGACCTTCGAAGGAATAGAAGGAAGGAATCGGTTTTTCTTAATGAGGAATGAGGACTTCATGAGGAGTATCAATGACAAAAACCTTGATGTGCCTTCCTTTGATGCTTTCTACACTTACTACAGTCAACTTCTCCAAAACGGAAAGAAAAGATGAGATGCATTTTACATGTGGGTGGGTGACACGCACACCAAACACTCTTTTATCAATTCAACCTGAAGTTCGTCGGACTTCAAGCTGGGCACCACCACAGCGCGAGGCGCGCCTACCACCCCTCGTCCGAGCGTAAACTGAGGCGCAGGCTCGCCTCCTCCTTGAGCATTCGAACTGCGGCGCCGCGCACTCACTTCTGCTTGCAACGCCTGCAACCCAACAACCTCTTCGCTCGCACTTGCCCATTCTTCTCCGCTGCCTCCCCCTCCGTTACTGCCATTAGCAGTGCCATTCCCACTGCCACCGCCGCCACCACCACCACCACTGTCAGCTGCGTTGCGCGAGCTCCGCTCTGCGATCAAATCAGAGAGTGCGCTTTCCAAAGCATTCCACCCTGCGTCGCGAGCTTCATGTTGCCCTCCTGCCGCTGCTGTGCTTGGTTGAGACGATTGAGATGGTGCTGTAAGGTGAGACGAGCCTGCGTCTGCTCCTGTAGTACTAGTAGCTCCAGCTGTGGCAGCAGCAGCACTAGCGCGAGCTTCCAGGCTTTTCGCACGCAGTAAAGCAGCGCGGGCCTCTTCTTTCTTGCCTGCTTTGTGCAATGCTACTGCTTCGTCCTTGGCTGCGATTGCCTGCATGCGAAGATTTTCGGCTTCTTGTGCTTGTGCCGCTGCTCCTGCTGCTCCCGCTGCCTTTGCTTCTGTGTTGGTTGCTGGTCCTACAGCCATTGATCCTGGAGCATCTGAAGAATTTGGTGATGATGATGGTAGTAATGTAGCCGCACTACTGCTCGTTTCCAGCGCTTTCGCCTGTCGCAGCAGAGCTCTACCCGCTTCTTTGTCACCCGCGCGCCACTGCGCCTGCGCCATGGACTTCAGCCGTTCCACTTCTTGGGCGACGTCAGACGACAATGCCCCTGGTTCAGTGCTCCCTTGGGTGTTTTTATTCACTTCGTGGCTATTGGAGTTGGCGGTCGCAGTAGTGGTAGTAGCAGTAGTGGCGGAAGCAATAACGGAAGCGGCTGGTGGTGCCACGTACATTTCATCGGCTGGTGAAGTAGGTAATGATGAAGACGAGGTGTTCGTAGCAGCCGCAGCAGGAGCCGCTGCCGCAGGAACTGCCGCTGTAGGCACGGTAGTGGCAGCAGCTGATGACAGCGCTGGTGACGGCGCTGATAGCGGTGGTGGTGGAGGTGGCTGAGCCTTGAATTGCGCTTCGAGTTTCTTGAACTCTTTGCGCACCGCGCCTGCTTCTCGCACCTTGCCAGCGGCGTTGAGCGCAAACATCTTTTGCTGCAACTCAGCCAGCGCTTCAGCCGTGATTACTGAAGCAGAAGGGGCAGCACCGGCCTTACTAGCAGCCGTTGGAGCAGGAGCAGGAGCATTCATTTCTGACGGTTGTGAGGATGCAGGCTGGCTGTTCAAGGCAGAAAGCTCGCCTGGGAAAGACCGCAAGAGAAATTTATTTAGATAGGTGCATGCTCAAGGCAGAAGGGTGAATGAAAGAAAAACGAGTAGACCAGTAACCAATCCAATGATTTCCATGTGTTCTTAAATTTAAAGCGACCCAATTTCACGCACCAAGACCCTCTAAAACCTATTTATCTACTCTTCACGCACCGATGAGCTCCGGGTCGTCTCCGTCGCCGTCAGCAGGCTCACAGTCCACCAGCAAACTCTGCGCTGCTGTCACCGCCGCCATCGCTGACTCGGCCGCCGCTTGCACCGCATCTTGAGGGGTTTGACTCGTGGGTGGAGCTGGTGCCTGCGAAGTAGGCGCAGGCGCGTGTGCAGCTGCTGCAGCTGCCATTTTGGGCAGTCCTTCGGGGCTAGGAACACCCCCTGACGAGGCTGATGTTGCTCTTCCTGCTCCTGCTGCAGCAGCGGCGAGCTCCTTTTCCATGGCCTTGTATGCGCGAAATTTGGCTGCTGCACCGGCCTTGTCACCTGCTTTGTTGAGCGCAAACGACTCGAGCTTGAGAGCTGTAGCCGCTTCTTGCGTGATGCCTAGAGCGGTCGCTCGAGCTGCTCCTGCTTCTTTCCTTGCTGCTGCTGCCTTATTCGCCGCTGAGGTCCGAGCTGCTGATGATGATGCCTCTGCAGCTGAGGTCACTGGGGGCGATGCATCTGCCTCTTCAGAATGACCTGAGTCCGTCATGAGAGCCGCAAGGTCGGCGCGGAGGCTAGGGTCGTCTTCCTCGTCGTCAGAATTCTCACCTGGCTCGTGCTTGAGGGACTCATCGTCGGGCGTTGCGCTTGCATCTCCTGCAGCAGGCGCAGCTTCAGTCTGGTCGGCTAGACTTCCCTGCGGCAACTTAGCCGGCTCATCATCGAAGGTACCAAGCTCTGCTAGCTCCGAGAGAAGTTCCGGGTCGTCTAGAAACGATGATTCGTCCATGGCATGCGCTGCCAAATCTATTCGTTCTTGTAGCTTTTAGCTTTTGGTGGCAACGCCACTAGAATACTAAGGAAATGCTAAATGTCAGAGTTGCAAGCTACAACACAACGACGCTCCTAGCACCTCAGGAAGGGAACGCGGTATAGGTGCTTTAGGAAAGGAACTGCGAAGCGGTTAGTTCTAGCTCCACACTTATGAAGTAGCTAAGATTAGGTCTACTCTTCGTAGCCCTCGTAGCGGCTGCGGGTCTGCGGTAGTCTGCGTGCGGGTGTGCAGCATAGCAGGTCATCGAACAACAACAAGACAAAAAGGGTACAAAAGCGAGAGATTGCAGATCGATCTTTGTACTGCTGGAGTAGACGAGTAGACACACACACACACACAGGTACGGCTCTCTATCAACACTCTGAGCGAGCTTCCGTAGGCTGCGGCGCTGCTGTTCGCTTGTTGGGACTGTTCGAGGAACTAGGACCTCCTTATTGCTACAAGTCGACGAAACACTCAGTAGTTTCTACCGGTCATACCAGCTAGTATAGCGCGTAAAGAAATGAACGTAATTCTGCAAGCTCTCGCAGCTATTCTTTTCATAGCCGTTTTGAACTACCTCTTGCGGCCTAAAGAGAATGAAGCCCAAGGTAAATCTCCTCATGTGGAGCAAATACCTGCTGACGCGGCTGCAGCAGCCCTAGCTTCAAAATTGGGAATTCCATCGACCTTGCCCCGGCGGGTGCTAACCTTGGTGGCACGTGGTACAGTGCTTGAAGCGAACAACACCACCGCGGCCGATGCAGTGGCCACCTTTAAACTCTTGACTCAGGTATTTGGAACATCCAGCGTGGCCATTGTGGTGTAATAGTCTAGTGCCTTAGTAACGTACGAAGTCAGCAGAATTAAGTGCAAGCACTGGTTCACGTCCTTCTGTACCAATTCAGAAGCCAAGTAATTATCTGGTCACGAGGTTTGTTTCTTTCCACATGTCTATTCTTGTCCTCAGGTCGCGGACGTGCACCTCTTGGTAGCTGTAAAGGGCGCTGAAGAAGAAGCTTCCATCTTAACCGCGCTGAAAGCTGCGGATGTGCTATCGGCTCAAGCTCCTGAAGAGATGGAAGGGGACTGCTCGACGGGCACTAAAATTGTACCTGTCTTTTCCCGGCCAGCATCGCTGCCTGCCCACAAAGTGTTGTTTCACACAACCGAGGTGGGTAAAATGGCGATAGTACGGCAACTTAAACCCGCGTTGCATATCGATACAGAGGCAGCAACGCTGCACTCTCTTGCACCACATGTGAAAGGAAAGCTGCTAGAACTGCGCTTGGAGGCGAGGGACGAGGCATCCTCGAAACCAGCTGCAGCTCCAGCGAAAGGCCATTGGCCTGTGATGCCGCGTGCTTCATTATTCCAGGTGAAATTAGACACACCTTGATCAGGGGGCCTTCTCAATCCTAAGGCACTTCGAATTTTTGTAGAAACCCCACCAGAGTTTTTGTATAGCACCGTGCTGTAGCCGCATATGGGACCGCCCCAGCTCTCCTTAATACTACTATTGAACTCCCTTGGCATGATTGTGCCGATATAGCTATAAAGGGCAGTGCATTCATTGGCCAATTAAATTATTTATCAGCAAAAGAAGGCAAATAGGGGAATAGAGGGCGGATATCTAGATGTTTAGATTCAGGTATATCTTGTTTCAATTCCTTACGTCCAACCTCTGACTAGGTTCGGATTCACGCACGTAATTCCGCGGAAAGTGAAATTTGCACTAATTAGACGTGAATTCCTTCGCGGGAATTTGCTGATATTGTGGTGACGTCATCGTAGATTCCACTCGAATCCCCCGGTTTCAGTA
>Ga0307979_1000300_pt1 | contig 33500 bp, 28 predicted proteins | sample OrgLakmetage1058_FD_201833 | JGI IMG/M metagenome (GOLD analysis project Ga0307979, IMG submission 201833) | Saline water microbial communities from Organic Lake, Antarctica - #1058 | ecosystem: Environmental > Aquatic > Non-marine Saline and Alkaline > Saline | place: Antarctica: Organic Lake...
ATGAAATAAATTTGGGGCCAGCGTTAAGTCCCTTCTGCGTCTGCTTCTGCGTTGAAGAGGGCGCGCCGTTGCTCCTTCTCTTGGGCGCGCCGAGCCAAAAACCTCCGCTTCTCCTCAGGCGTAACCCTAGTGTCGCACCGAGGTGGCCTTAGCTGCGGTTTGCCAATGTCAAAAGGCACTTTCGTGGCCGATCCCGGTATCTGATATCTGGCATTGTATATCCAATTCCCAACATTCTGATCTTAAGAAAGGTTGAATCTTAAGAAACCAAGAACGAGGAAACAGAAGCCGGCAACAAAGCGGCAAATGTCAGCAAAGGAAAGCCGATAGCTCTATGAGTTCTAAGAGCGCAGCACATAAGCCTTTCCTGGGCTCTAGTTAAATCTTACAATGAACGGGCATCTCGCGCAATTGGCAAGAAGGCCAGTGAAAGTGCTAGATAATAGATAATAGCCAACTGAAAACCCATTCGGAGCTCAAAGCGCCTCTTTTGCTGCCTCAGCTCATGGAATACTCCGTCACGTCAATGATGAATCAAACACCGATGAAAGGGCAACCTTCTTTTTCTCTTTCAACCTCTTGCTACTTACTCGTCGGTAGCAGCGTCGCCTTCTGCAGGAGCACCACCACCGGCTGCGCCGTTTTTCTTGGTTTCCTTGAAGGTAAAACCCTCGGTGGCTTTGGCGTCTTTCTTTTGTTGCTTGCGGAAGTCGTCGTACTTTTTGATTTCCGACGCGGGCACCGACTTGCGGGCAAACGACATGGCCTCTTCGAAATGCGCGCGCGTGATGGCGGGCACGGGGTCATCGTACTCATCCACCCCGTCTTCGTCAAAGATTACGCCATTTGCTTCCATCATTTCTTCTTCTAGCATCACCGCTTCGTCCGCCGCAATCGCCTCCCGGATCGCAATCTTGGCGGCGCGCTGGCAAATTTCCGTCACGTCGGCGCCCGAGAAACCCTCGGTCACTTTTGCCAGGGTCTTGAAGTCGATGTCTTCGGCGATGGGGGACTTGCGCAAGTTGGCCTTAAAGATGGACACGCGGGACTCGAAGTCGGGCAGCGGGATGTAAATGAGGCTGTCCAGCCGCCCCGGGCGGGTGATGGCGGTGTCCAAAATGTCAGGCCGGTTGGTAGCGCCGATGATGAACACGTTCTGGCCCGAGCTGCCGGCCACGTCGATTTCCGACAAGATTTGGTTCATCACTCGGTCGCCTGCGTCGTTGCCTCCGCCACTGCCGCCGCGGGCCTTGGCGATCGAGTCCATTTCGTCGAAGAACAGAATGCAGGGGGCGGCGGCTCTAGCTTTGTCAAACAAATTGCGCACGTTGGCTTCGGACTCGCCAAACCACATGGTCAGGAGCTCCGGGCCCTTGATCGACAAGAAGTTGGCTTTGCATTCGGACGCCACTGCTTTGGCCAGCAAGGTTTTGCCGCACCCGGGCGGGCCGTAGAACAAAACCCCCTTGGTAGGCTGCATTCCGAACCGCCGGAACTTGTCGCTGTAGGCTACAGGGTACTCCACGGTTTCCCGCAACTCCCGCTTGGTTTCCTCGAGCCCTCCGATGTCTTCCCACTTGATGGTCGGCATTTCCACCAGAGACTCCCGCAAACTGGAAGGGTTGCACTTGGTGCCGGCGTGCGCGAAATGCGCGGCGTTTACTTTGATCCCTTCGAGGAGCTTTGGGTCCAGCGAGTCGGCATCCACGTCGATGTTGCCAAGTTGTTCGCGCACTGCCTGCAGGGCGGCTTCCAAGCACAAATGCGCCAAATCGCTGCCCACGAAACCCTGGCAATCCATGGCAATGCGCTCGAGGTCCACGTCCGCCGCAACCCTGTTTTAAAAAAGAAGACAAAGTGAGATAAAACAAATTGAAAAATGAAAATTCAAAACGAATTAAAATATGCGCACCGAGTAGAGTTATGTTTGGATTCAACAACAGTAATGAAGTATCCAAGGGACTCAACAGACGCACAACTAGAAGAAAGCGCACAAAATTTTGATGCCTCAATTCGTAAACACGCTAACACGATACCGCGCTTCATTCTCACCGCATTTTCTTGGTTTTAATGCGCAGAATGTCAATGCGCCCCTGGTCATCGGGCACCCCGACGTCGATTTCCCGGTCGAAACGGCCGAACCGCCGCAGCGCAGGCTCGAGCACGTTGGCCCGGTTGGTTGCGGCAATCACCATGACGGCTTCGTTGGGCTTCAAGCCGTCCATCAAGGTCAAGAGCTGGGAGACCATGCGCTTCTCGACTTCACCGCCGGCCGCGTCGCGCTTCGGGGCAATCGAGTCCACCTAGACAAAGAGGGAAGTGTATGTGTGGGGAGGGGATTGGGTTATGTCGTTCAGAAGTAAGGTTACGAAAGGAGAAGGCCAGCGCAGGCAAAATGCATCACCATTTCACACAATCGACAATACTACTGTTGAGTCAGTGAGTGAGCACGCACATACCTCGTCGATGACAATGATGGAAGGGGCGTTACGACGGGCGTCTTCGAACGCTTCCCGCAAGTTCGACTCGGACTCCCCGCTCTTGCGGGACATAACCTCGGGCCCATTAATCACTTTCACGTAGACCCCCGTCTCGCAGGCCACCGCCCGCGTCAGCAAGGTTTTCCCACTGCCCGGGGCGCCGTGCAACAGCAGGCCGTGGGGTGGGGGAATTCCCACGGAGCTGAACAGTTCCGGGTGGCGCAGCGGCATTTCCACCAGTTCTCGGACCAACTCCACGGCCTTGTCACAGCCTCCAACGTCGTCGTAAGTGACTTCGTTCAGAGCGTCGTCGTCGTCTTCGCGGGTCAAGGCATCCCCGTCGGACACCACCGCACTCACGCCTTCTTGGTAGGCTGCTACGGAGACGTCAAGGTCTTCTTCTTCCTCTTCATCTTCTTTCTCAGCCTCTTCGTCCTCTTCGCCGTCTTCAGCGGTGGTTTCCTTGGCTGGTGGCTTCACAGTGAGCCCCAGCACTTTGAACTCCACCATCACGCTGGCAGCGCCTTCGTCGTCGTCGTTGCGTTCGTCGTCTTCGCCAACCACCGCTTCGCACATGAAATGATCGCCCACCTAACAGGCGCACAATTATACGGAGCACGTCAGAAGCATGAAGTAAGAAAACATGGAAACATGTGCACAAATTCCAGGAGATAATACATCAACCCCCCCCCCCCCTAAATCCTCGAATGCATTCAAATCGAAAAGAATTCTTGAAGCATCTAGCACCTACCTTGAGCGGCGCGCCGCCCGAGCCCGCCACTTCCGACAGCTTGGTCAAGTAGGCCTGCAAAGTGGCGGCGCGGCTGCTGGCTCCCATCCAAGCCGGCAGCGTGTCTTCAAAGGGGGCCGCAGTCACTTCCACCGCTGGGGCCGGCAACTTGTCCTTGTCTTCGGCGCTGACGTCATCGGTGAGCACTTTGTCGATGCGCACCAGGCCGCCTTCTTCCAAACGCAAGTTGCGCATCGCCTGTTTTTTTGGGTACGATAGTCGAGGGGAATCGCAATAGTGGGATAGAAGGAGCAAAAGAGAGAGAAGATAAAGAGAGAGCAAGGATGAAGTAAAAATATTTTATAATTGAATGATGCGCGTGAGCACGCGTTGGAGAATATGTGTCCATGTTAGTGCTGTGAGTCTTATGTTTAGCGCCCCAGTACCACTCGCACGCACACAATACCCATTCCTATAAACACACAACGCATAATGCACCACACTTCCCTCCTGCTGAGAGTTTCTGCGGATACTTCAGCGCCCTCACTTACTAAAAAGGAAAAAAGAAAATTGTTTCGATCCTAAACCTGAGGGCTGAGGCGCGCCACGCTCTTGGAAGCATCGCCGACCCGCAGCTTGCTCACGGGCGCCACCACGCACACTGTCGTCGTGCGGCGCTTGCCTCGCGTGCGAACTCGGTCCCCCGCCGACAAACCCAGGCGCGCCATTTCGGATGCGGGCACTTCGAGCACGTTGTGCGCTGACCCAATGGCCGAAGCTGCGGCCAGCTGCAAGAGCACTGGCTCCGACGGCATCAGTGGTGCAGCTGCTGCAGCTGCTGCGGGCTCTTCAGGTACACTCTCCTTCTTCGCTTTCTTCGACTTCTTCGAACCCTTTGACTTTTTGGTTTTCTTGCTGCTACTGCTGCCTTCGTCCACGACTGTAGCTCCACCGCGCCACCGGCTCAGCCAGTGACGCCCTACTTGATGCGACGCTTCCGGCACCATGACGCCTTTAGCTTCTTCGTTGCTAGCGACGCTGCCTTGTGCCTTCAAGGGAAAGCGGGAGCTAGGAACGGCCGAACGGCCATCTGTTCCACTGGCTATAAGAGCGACGGCGACAGAGCCAGAAACGAGAGCCTGGCAGATGCATAAACATAGGTTGAGAGAAAGTAACCACATGCAGTCCTTGACAACGTAAAGCATGCATGCTTAGCAAATGCGGGCATCATTAAATTGGCTGAGGAACAATACACAGAATATTCAACAAATTAAATTGTTGAAAAAAGTAAGCTATTGCTCCTCATCTGGATTGGATTTACCTTCTTCATGGCCCCACAATCCACGCGGAGGCAAATGCTCCGAACTTCAAACAACGTGAAGCCCAGCGAGAAGCGAGAAGTAAGAATTGCAGGAGTGCAGTGTGTGCAGTGTGGTGGACGATGCCAAGAAAGTCGTTGGACGAATTTCCCCCCTCTTGGGAGCGTGAATGAATTTTCTTGTTTCATGTTTTCGTCGTGTTGATCGCACAACAAAAATCTTTTGAGACTTTGAGACCCGAAGGGCTCAACAAGCTAGCCTTCCGAAACTGCGCTTTGCACATTGCTCGACACGAGTGCAAAATGTTTCGGCGTAAAAGCAAGACCCAGATTGATGCAACTACTCCCGAAATTGTGCCAGCCATTGCCGATACCAATCCTACACCAAGCAATCCTTCGTCTATAGAAAAGCCTCCACCCACGCCAGAGGATACCATGGGCGTTTTTCCTGAATCTACCAATGCAAGCACCGAGAAAGAGTCAGTGACCGACAAACTGCTTGGCAAAGACTCAAAGGCGCGAGTGCTGGCTTCGGATTCGTCTGCTCGCAAAGAGGAGGCTCAGCGGATTGAAAAGCTACTACTGGGTAAGAGCTTGTGCACTTGAGTGCGGCCGTAGTTGTCGAGAGAGAAAGATAGCGCTTGCGCCTGATCTTGAATGTTGAAACAATTTCTTGACAATTGTGCTCTAAATACTACTCTTTTTGTACGATGAACGGCAACTTTCGTTTCTTGTCTTCCAACTGACGATTTTTAAGTTGAACGTTATTGGGGATTGCACAGGAATGTCTGAATCAGCGCCACCGCGCATCGTGCCGTACCTGAAAATGATGGCGCCAGTGATCTCGTTTTTCGTGGTCCTCGCCGAAATTATGATTCCAGTTATTTACCGTGCTTCACAGCTGGCGTATGGCGCCTGGTGCCTGCTGCCCCTCGACGCCATGTACATTATTTCGGGCCTCGTCATCTGCTTCTTTGGCGGCATGGTGTGTGCACGTCTTGACGGACAAAAGCAATGAAGGGATCATCGATACTTTCGTTCTTCTTACTTAAAGAGATGCGCTTCCCTCCTTCTCATTCGCATTGGAATTGTTCATTGGTATGCATTTTGTTCATGCTTATGTCAAATCTTATCCCTGCCACGATGTCCTACGCACAGTACCCCACCACCATGGCAGCTTTGGAAGCGTGGCGACAGTGCGGTGGCAAGCAAGCGCTGCAGAACCTTGCGGACTTGAAGGACTCGTTCGTCCGTGTACTCAAGGCTAGCGAGCAAGACGATGAGAAAGACGAGGACGGTGATGGGGTGAGTGACTACATTCGTGCTTGCTTGCCTTGAAATAGAATGCCACTTTCATGCCGAAGGATAGGTGGATGCTCCTTCAAGTGTGTTTTCTTAGTTTATGGCTTCAATGTCCAGTTCAGCTACTTTATGAAATCATTCGAGTTCCTGTAAAAGTATGTCTCGATCTCGTACTATTTCATTCTGTTTTATATACTTCGGGCCCTCTTTTCAGGTAGCAGACGTGAAGCAAATCAGCTCGAAAGAGCTCGTTGTGCGGAAGCTGAAAATTGCCGTCACGGCGTCCGACCCGGAGCTCATCAACGGTGCTTTGCAAGGCATTTACTCGGGCTGGATTGGAGTGGTAGCGGTGCTCAAAGTCGAGTTCGCGAAAACCATTGCCCTCGGCGCCGCCATTGGCGACTTCCTTTACAAGACCGTGGCTAACCCACTGGGGTCTATCATGGTGCATTTGCTCCCGGGGGAGTACCACAAGTGGGTTCCCACGCTGATTGGCTACGCGTGCAAGAGCGTGGCCATCACCGTGGCCTGGAAAGTCCAACGGATCATTTCGACCTTCCACAGCGCGATTCGCGGTGGGCTCATGGCGTCGCGCGGGTTCTTGGAATGGCTCAACAAAAAGGGCATAGTAACCGTCAACACCGACGAATCGTATGTGGATGAAGTGTTGGGCTGGGCCTTGGCGGCGGCGGGGTTCTACTTCCAATACAAGATGGGCTTTACGCCGCCTTGGATTATTGCCTTTTTGCTCTGGCCTCTTCAAGCGACAGAGACTTACATCGTTTGGGTTATTTCTTCCAACCCCGGCCCAGCTGCGCCTGCTTAGGCCAGAGTTCGGACTACTTTGATAGAGCTATTAGATTAATTCTCATTGCCCTTACGCTATTGGACTTGGACCGGACCTCGGGTTTCGTTGGGGTGCTTTCCTCTTGTTTCATGTGCTCATCGCCGGCTTTTTCTTATTTAACATTCAACAAAGAAAGAAAAAGCTTCCAGTATTAAAACTCAAATGAATACCGAGGGAATTAGAGGGGAAACCGTGGCAGGCGATTTCCGAAAAGACCCAAGAACTAAACTAAAGATTCAATTGTTGAATTGAGATTGAGAAGAGGGAAGAGAGAAGAGAACTTCAGGGAATTGAATACTGAGAATGAGAGAAAAAATATACGGTACTTTTTATTCTTACGATCTGTAACGGATCTCAAAGCTCCGATAGAAAAATGGCGGACGCGCACTACGTTGAGGAGGCCCGCCCACTTCTGGAGGAAGCCGAACCGTCCAAAAAGTCGGGCTGGGCAACCACATTGACTCTATGCGCGGTATGTGCCCCCTATCATGCGTTCAGTAACACTCTCTACCTATGTTGCTAATGGACGTAATTGGACGGTGATCAAGGATCTGTGTTCCCTTTCGTAACATACTTTGCTTCGCGTGCTTTGTTTGGGTTAACATATTTATATATTGCGTGATTGAGCAGGCTACTTTGATCGCGAGTGGAGCCTTCTTGCGCGGCGGCGCCCCGCAGGCAGCGGCAGGGTTGTCGTCCACGGAGTTGGCTGCTCACGCCTCAAAAATGAGCGCATCCTGCGTGGCTAATGACGATGTCTCAATCTATAAGTACACGATTGCGTCCTCGAAGGCTGCAGAAGACGGCGAGTGGGCAGACAACTTGTTGGGATGCAAGTTTCGCGACGTCACGGACACTCATGTGAGTTAGTTGTGTTCGGTAGCGCACTTCGGCCTTCCTTCGAACTACCATAGTTCGTTCTGCATGCACGCTCTCATATACTAGCTAGGATCGTTTTAGCACTCAAGCTTCTTGTTTCTTTGCACAAGTTGTAGTATTCCTGGTTGCATCTGTGTGGTTGTGCAGTTTGATGGTATATTTTTGTTGCGATTTCGTAGTGGTGTTGGTGCTGCATTCGCCTCCCTCTCTTTTCCTCTTTTGATCCGTCAAACTCTCTTTATATCGCAGGGTTGCGCCGACCTTGGCAAAACGTCATGCTTAGCCTCAACGCTGGCATACAATTTACACTTCGTAGTGAACCACGTGACGCCGGACGCGGACAATGTCGCTACCTGGGACGCGACGATGCTGGCCGCGCATGGCGACTTGAAGTCGTTCAACGCGTTTATGGACTACCGGCTCGTGTTTTACACCCCTAGCCTCGACCAATTGTTAGCCAACCTTCTGGAAGCAGAAACGCCTTTTATGATGCGCCAAGCCTCAGCTTCTTCTGACACTGCTGATGCCGCCGAGAGCAGCAGCAGTGAAGAGGAAGGGGTTACTTGGTACTCCCTGATTGTGGCCTCCCCCTCCGGCAAAGTCTTTGAAGTTACCTCCACCCAGCTCAACTTCAAGAAAATGTCCGCCACTACCGCGGGGAAAGCATGGCTCCGTTCACAGGGGGGTGCCGTCAAAGAGTGGACGGTTGATCAGAACGTGTGCCCCCACACCCAGCAGCAATCGTCGACCAGCCACAGTTACACCGCTTTGGAGCTGGATGCGTTCCACGCCACCTTTGCCAACGGCGACGCCACGAAGCTGTTGCCGATTCGGAACCAAATCGCGGTCACGTCACTGAAGCGAGCCAAAGCGTGGTGGTCGACCTACGTGCCGTCGGTGGCCGTGGAGGATCTCGCCGAGAACACCGACACTTGCGCGGCTGCGTCGTTTTCCTTGCCTGCGTACACCTCTAAGGACTTCATGGTGGAGACCCGTCTGGTGGAAAATTCTGCGGGGGTGCGCGGCTCCGCCGACGTGAAGGCGTTCGTGAAGTACATTGAAAGCGTTCACCGGGCCAACACGGGGTCCAACCGCGGCTGGGACGCGTGGTACGACCGCCACTTAGGTTTGCTCTTCGACAAGTGCCCGTTGGACGACTACATGTCGAGCTTTTATGCCGGCAGCGTCAGTTTCAACCCCCACGGCCGCGCGGAAACCAACGAGCAAGGCATGGCCACGCAGCACGTGTGGTCCGAAGGCGTCGAAGGCTACGGCATCGAAATGCAGGGCTTTTACGACTTTTCGTTCCGCGACTGCTACTCGATTTTCGACTGGTGCACGGAGACCACCAACGGGAAGCAGTTTTGCAGCGCTGACATGGTGGCAGCGCCAACGGCGAACCCGGTGCAAGACAGCAGCGCCAGTGTATAATTATTCTAGTTGTAATTTTGTATAGCTAAAGCAAACTTCCTCCAGTGAAACTAGAATCCACTATTAGAACGCACATCGAAGCACGAAAGACGAAAGGATATAGATAGAACCAGAGATTAGAACGAAGAATAGGAATAGGAATAGGCCAAATCATTAGGATAGCAAGTAGAAGGAGTCATCGGCGATAGCTAGCAGGGAGGAGGGGGGCTAAGCCACTACACAAAGAAGGCGAAGGCAGGACACGCACGCGCCGGGTAGGAAAAAGGGAAGTCCCTTCGTCGGGTGTCGGGTGCGGGTGCATTAACTTGGGATCTCCAACTCCAACTATTCAGTGCTTTCTTGGCAGCGCAGCAGAAGCACCAAGAATGGCGCCTCAGTTATGTGGGTCTATGGTCCGCGCCTCAAAGGGCATATTGCGCAATGAACGGCAGTGAAAGGGTAGTGCCGCTACTTGAGTTGAGTTGCGCAGTCGCACATCGCAACAATAAACAACAAGGCCCCTCTACTCTTCGAGGAAATAAAAGCGCTTAGGCCCTATGTACATACACAAAACGCTTCATTCGCATACGAGGAAAAGTAAAATGCATGGCCCTGGGCTAGCTCAGTACTTTTTACTCTCCTCTGCGCTCCAAACTAAGGCTATGCGCTGCGGGGTGCTACTGTATGGCGCTATGACGTGCTATGGCATGGCCAGTGCAAATTATGAAATCCCCCTGTATTGACAGCGATCGAGTTTGGGTTTCCTCAGCAGCGGGCGGCGCGACTACTTTCTGTACATGAATAATTTCAAAAAACGCTTAGGCTAGGCTGCTGAAGTAAGGGGGGGCTCCTAACTCCTAGCGCGGCCGCTAGGATAGATGAAGTCGTCAAGACGGTACGATTATCATCTTAGAGTTGTACCATCGTGTATCACAATTATTTTCGTTGCTCACCTTATTTCATGCTTATAGGCCTCGCATCAGTAACCTCGACGACCAGATCGAGTGGTTCGAAAAGGTATCAAAAATGAAGCTGAATGAAAGGACCGTAGACTTCACCTCCAATATTCAATCACGAATGCTTGTTCTTAAATGCTTTGCTAACTTTTAATTTCCATGTAGGATCGAAATGCTGCGCATTATGCAGGGTTCCACGAGACTCTCACGCTTCTCAGGGAGAACCAACCGAAGGCTGAGTATGCCTTCATCACACCTGGAGGCCAGGCACCCTCGTCAATAAGCGAGGGCATTGCAGGCAAAAAACGACCGGGCGAAACCTTTGAAGATTTGCGCCGGCAGCGGCAAGAACTTGCGCGCACGTCAATGCAACCGCTCTACACGGAAAAAATCACTACACAACCACTTCCGAGACAGTCTATCCCGGCGACCTCATCTGCGCCGGCCTCGCAGATCGTGAATCAATCTTCTTCGTGGAAAGTGCCAACGAAACCTCTGGCAGCAGCATTACCCCACAAGCCTCGGGAAGTGGAACCAGTCGTTGGCGGCAATAGCGCTTTAGACGACTCTTTCTTTGAAAATATCGACGTCGACGCCATTGCTGCTGCGAAACTCGAAGAAGAAGGCGACGCGCATTCGAAGCAGAGCGCACCGACAGGGCCTGCACACCGCGCCCCATTGCCACCCCCTACAGCTGTTCATAGAGACATACCGCGCAACTCAATGCCGGCACCTCCACCGCTGGCGCCGCGCACTCTGCAGGCGCACTCGTCCAGCGCCAATGCTGACTACGGCAAGGCAGGCCGCACCCCCCCATCCGCCTCTGCTTGGAGCGGCGAAGAAAACATGGGCAGCCGTAGTGGTATTCACGGCAACAACTTCAATTATAGCAACGGAAATGGAGATGACGGCGATGGCGATCTTGCTGTCGCCGAAATTCACGAAGCAAGACGGCGACTATGGGCCCTCGAAGAGTCGTACAAACAAAAGCGCGGGCGAGAGCCGCCAGCCACCCCGCGCCACTCCTCTAGTGCTACGCCTCGCCAAAACTCTTCTTATAGTTCAACGCCCCACTATTCTAGCAACGTGCCGATGTCGGCGCTGCCTCCCGCGTACGCCATGACGCCACAAAGTGGTGGATACATGTCTTACTCGCAGCCCCCGGCACAGCCGTATCAGCGCCAGGCGCCAAGCTCCTACGATGGCAGCACCCGCGAGTTCAGCAATGCAGGCGGCAACAACGGCGGTGGGGGTGCATATAGCAGTAGCAGCATGTATGATGGGAGTGGTGACAATTACGATGGAGGATTTGCCGATGATAGCGACCGAGGTGTCTACAACCACCACAACGCTCCTGCAGGCGGTTATGGAAGCAACGGCAACAGCAGCAGCAGCAGCAGTGGTTATGACGGCACTGGCGATTTTAGCTTGGGTGGAGGCTACAGCGGCGGCGGATACGATGGTGGCGGAGGCTCTCGTAGCTACCAGCCTGCAAATAGTATGGCGCCATCTTACGGCAACGACAGCGGCGACGGCAAAGAATGTTTCTGTGGTGAGCCCTGCGTGCTCTTGACGTCCCGGTCGGAAAACAACCCTAATCGGGAGTTTTACAAGTGCCGCAATTCGGGTACTACGGGCGAAGCGTGCGACTTTTTCGAGTGGGCCGACGGTGGCACTTCGAACTCAAGCAGCATGGAGGGCGGTGGCAGCAGCATGTATGGAGGCGGTGGAGATGGCGGCAGCGTGGGCTTTGGAGGCGGCGTTGGTGGGTGCAGCAGCGGCAGTGACATGTACGGCACTACTGCATCCCGTGACTTTGGTGGGATGAGTGAAGCCGCCTTGCAAGCCACCTTCCCGCCGGAAACTTTATCGCCGTGGAAAGAAAACAAGGACGTGTTTGGGCACAACGGGTTTCGGCACGGGCAACAAGAAGTGGTAATCCGCGCCATGCAAGGCCAGGACGTGTTTTGTTTGATGCCTACAGGCGGTGGCAAGTCGCTGTGCTACCAGCTACCAGCTTACTGCTGCCCTGGCTTGGCAGTGGTGTTTTCCCCGCTCATTTCGTTGATTCAAGACCAGTGCGAAGGGATGGCGGCGATGGGCGTGGAAGCCGTCTTTCTCAACTCGGCGCAAGATTACGAAACTCAAGTGGGTGTTATTTCAGTCGCACTTACGCTGGCCAGTTTTTTAATAGAGATCCAATTACTTGATAATCGGACTCAAAGGAAGACTTGTCACTGACCTCTATATACGATCCTTCCCCACATAGTTTCTCCTATTCTCCCTCAGGTGAGGCCTCTCCTTGACCAGCTTCGCCATTTGCCAGCGCACGGCTCCATCAAAATGTTGTACATTACTCCCGAAAAACTGAGCCATTCGGGCCAAATGATGAGCGTGCTGCAGGACTTGTATAGACGAGGGCGCCTCAGCCGCTTTGTGGTAGACGAAGCGCACTGCCTCAGCCAGGTGCACTATAAAAGAGGCATTTGCCTCGTTTTGTCTTCTCGTCCATTACTCCTACATGAAGTCATAGTTCTAATCTTTTCAAATTCTCTGCTTTTTTCTCTGCCTGCAACAGTGGGGGCACGACTTCCGGCCAGATTACCTGAAGTTGAACATTTTGCGGCAAGATTTCCCGAATGTGCCCATCATGGCCTTAACGGCCACCGCCAACTCCTCTGTCGTGTCTGACATTAGCTCTAAACTCGCGATGCGCCGTGACTTCTTCACCTTCAAATCGAGTTTCAACCGCCCGAACCTTCGCTATACCATTTTGAAAAAGACCAAAACCTCACTGGCCGAAATCTCGACCTACATCAAAACCAAACAATTTGGGAAATCGGGGATCATTTACTGTTTGAGCCGCAAAAACTGCGAACAAGTGTCTGACGAGCTCAAGAAAGCTTTACCGCAAATGGCGAGTAAAATTACGTATTACCACGCGGAACTCGAAGCGGACGAGCGCGCTCGGCGGCACACGCAATGGACCCGCGGGAACATCAAGCTCATCGTGGCCACGGTAAGTTTGCGCACTCACACACACGCACACGCACTCTCTTACGCGCATATACCGGCAGGCTATGGCATGTATTTCCGACTCACATGTGCGAGTACATTATATCTCTGTTTACATGTGAGTGTCTTTTTTCCTTCCGTTGAATGGAGGCATTAATCTATTTAGCCATTGAGCTCTTATTGTGCATCATTATAACATGAATGCTTGCTCTGTTTTTGGTTCGTTGTTAGGTGGCGTTTGGGATGGGCATCAACAAGCCCGACGTGCGCTATGTGATCCACTACTCTTTGCCCAAGTCCTTAACCCACTACTACCAAGAGAGCGGGCGCGCAGGCCGCGATGGCCTCGAGTCCGACTGCCTCCTGTACTTCACCTTTCGGGACAAGGTAGGACAGTTACGTGTTTAATTGGTGCTTGTGACAACAGCAGGAAAGATTGTATCTAACTACACACGCCGTGCGAATTCTACGTTTTCTTGACTCGTATAATATTCTCCATTTGTCTCTGGAAAATAAACAGTCGGTGTTCGAGATGATGGTGCGCAAAGGCGAAGGCAGTTATGCGAAGAAAGATGCCGAGTTAGACATGCTGCACCGCGTAGTGGCGTACTGCTTGAACGAAGTCGATTGCCGCCGGCAAGTTGTATTAGAGCACTTTGGCGAGCATTTTAATTCCGCGGACTGCCGCGGCACGTGCGACAATTGCAGCGGCGGTTTTGCGGTAGAAGCGAAAGACCTCACCAAGCATGCACAGAGCATTGTGCGCCTCTTTATGTCGGTACGTTCCGTGTCTTATATATACCTTTACCTTTTCATTTTTTTTTCTAATTTTTCAACTCTCAAGGCTGCTCTTTTTCCTTGTCGTAGCATATTTTCTGTACTCCTTTACACACCCCTTCGTGAATCCCCTTTTTGTCTAGGTGTCGCGCTCCAACGTGTCACTACTCCAGTTGGTGCAAGCCGTGCGGGGCGCCAACACCAAAGCCATGCGGGCGTCGGGTTTAGACCGGGCCGAAGGGTTTGGGTGTGGCAAAGATTTGGACAGCAGCGTAGCTGAGCGGCTGGTGCAAGAACTGGTGCTCAAGAAGTTCTTGTCGGAAGAAGCTCGGGAAAACGGGGGCGGTTACACGGCCGACTACCTGTCCCTGGGCCCTAAATCCAACGCGCTTCTGGGGTCGCACCCCCCACAAGTAGTCGTGAAGTTTCGGTCCAAAGCCAAAGGCAGTTCGGCACCGAAGAGCGCGAAAGCACCCAAAGCACCCAAAGAGAAAGCTGCATCGTCAAAGGCACCCAAGCCGCGGGCAGGGCCAGGGCCAGCCTACGACGACGACGACGGCGGCGATGAGCCCGAGGGCGAGGCGATGGTGGTCATGCACACTTCCAAAGGAGGAGCTTTTTCCACTTCGTCGTCGTCGAGATCGATCTCCCCGAAACCACGGCAAACCAACACGCCCAAAGCCGCGTCCAAAGCGAACGACAGCAAGAAAGGCTCCACCACCACCGCCACCAAAGCCACCAAGAAAAAGTCGACTCCCCCCAAGGGGTATTCGGGCGCTGCAGCTCAGGCCTACGGCCCCGGCGGGGTGATGGAAATGGTGAACGCCATGAGCGACGACGGCAGCAGCGACAGCGACAGCAACGATGACAGCGATAGCAGCAACCGCACGCGCGCACGGCCAGCAACCTCATCCTCCTCCTCCTCCTACTCCTCATCATCGTCGTCAGCGCCGCCTCCTGGTGCGCCTGTGGCTTCCAAGCATTTCTTGTCCAAATTTCAAGAAGCCGCACTGCCCTTGCCTTCCAAGAAACCCAAACCTGCCAGAGTCGGCCGCCTCGGGTCCAAGGTGCTCGAAAACTTGTTGTCTACTTATTTGCACCAATGGCTGGATGCTTACGGCAGCGAGCACAACATTGCATCGTTCAACATTGCTGACTCCAAAGCGGTGTTGGACCTGGTCAAATACGTGCCCCAAACTCGCAACGATTTGAAGCAGCTCAACGGGTGGGGCGCGCACAAGCTGAGCATGCACGGCGACTTGATTTTAACGCAAATCGAGAGCTTCTTGGAAGAGCACAACGTGGAGCTCGTGGGCAGTTTTGTAGCTCCTGGCGTTGCTCCAGATGATGTGGGCGTCGAAGAGGACAGTGAGATTGTCGTCGACAATGCGTTTGGTGATGGCGATGAGGCTGGCCTTGGGCTCGACCCTTATCCAGATGCGATGCTAGACACAGGCGGCGGAGGAAGTGACTTCGAGGACGATCCATGGGGTTGAGTGGAAGTGAATTGCAGCGGCTTCGTCGCTCAGAACACGGACCTCCATGACCGAAATCAATACTTGATGCCTAGGCCTATGTAATTCACGAAATTGGATTAGGTTAGAGTAGGTTATACTCCCCAATTGCAAAGAAACAACAACAAGTAGAAAGAAGCTCAGTTTAGATGGATCCTCCAGACACCAGAACAAGCCTGACTGGATTTAAGGAAAGAATAGAAATTCATAGGAAAATCATGATCAGTAGCTCGGAGCTCGGGATGTGCAAGGTGCAAGTGCAATGTTTGACAAGAATTTTTTTTTTCAGAAACACGGCCGGTCCCGGTCGAATTCAGTACTCCGGATTTCCCTCGCTTGGCCATTGTGATCTGTGATCTGTGATCTGTGATCTGTGATCTGTGGTCTGTGATCTGTGGTCTGTGGTCTGTGATCTGCTTTTTAGCTGTGCAGCTGTGTGATCAGAGATAAGCCCCGCTGGCTAAAGTAAATGAAGAAAAAACGCAACGGTTGAATCTCTTCTTTTGAGCTGCACTCTCAGAGCACGGAGGAGCGTACAGCGTGCCACTTTGGACCGCTACCATCACTTCCATGGCCACTCGGGCATGTGCGCCTGATTAGCTTATGAGTCGCAGTTTGCGCTGCTATGCTTTTCTTCTCTACCTGTTAGCCTTCTAATTCCGGCCCTTCGGGGCCTTTCTCAAATACACAACCGCTACAACTACTTGGCTACAACGGACAAAAACCCACTTGTGGTGACGATTTCGCTCGACGCTCGACGGTTAGCGGAGTCGTCTATTCACTGTACTCTTGTTGAGTAGAGTAGGCCCAAATAGTAAGGATTGCGACGAAGTGGCGGCAGATAGGACAGTAGATCAAGGCGCACTTTTAAATCGATTGGCTAGATTATTCGTATCGGATCGACCGTGGCAGACCGCCCTCCATCCTAGACCTGAGATTGATCTCCTATATCCCACTTGGACAAGTCCCATAAGCCAGCACTACATACGAGACAGCCTACATTGAAAGATCACATTTGCTGGCAAAAGCTTCGCTCATATGCTCGCCCTGAAGTTGTCTGCCTCGTTGTTTCCTGCCTAGTGTACTCTCCTATGTTCGAGTAGCATTACTCAACACCATGGACAGCGCAGCTATGTTCACGCTCATCGGCGTCGCGGGTGGCCTGGTGCTCGCAGTGGCGGCAGCCGCAGTGTCCTACAACGAATACTTGTACCGCAAAGCACGAGGCGAAACCGACGGGCCGTGGTGCATTTGCTGCTCGCTAAATTATTGGCGTAGTTTACGGCAGCGGTTAGGGTGCCCCGGGAAACCGGCGAAAAAGCCCGACGAAGCTGTCGGTGGAAGAGAAGTAAGGCCATACTTGCCGCCTTTCAAAGAGTCGGTCGACTGCATGTTCCTGGTGCAGCGATTAAAGAAAGAAGGTTTAGTGGACACAGCCGGCGCCAAGCGGCTGAGCGACGTTGTAGCTTCCCGAGATCCTCGACTTTTAGCACTCGTACGAAAGCACACCAGAAACATTACGGCAGACACGGTGCTGACACGCAATGCCGAATTCCAGGTACCGAATCTAATTCTTTGCGAAGGCATAGCCTTTGTTGAGTACTTTCATCAATGCGTGCTTTCGTAGGATTCAGAGTTCATTTGCGTTAGCGCTGCTTGAAATATATGTTGTGAAATTTGGGCCTTGGATGTGTGTTTGTTTCGCTTCCACAGGCTAGCTTCGTTTTGCTTAGTAAAAGCCAGAAATTGCCTCGTGTTGACGAGCAGAGACTTATTCGCGAAGCTCAAGAGAAGAAAGACGCCGAAGCAAAGGTAAACATTAAATCAATCGTTCATGCTGGTGCTTGCGATTGAGCACTTCTCAAAATCCCTAGCTACTCCGTAGATGAAAGGACCAACGAAATGGAAAGCACGTGCATTTCAGTTTTCGCAGCCTACTTATAATGCGTGTCTCTGGTACGTGTCATTGTTGCGTCTACTGCCAGGCCAAGGCTGCAGCCGAGCGAGAGGCAGCACGGAAATGGAAAGCAGCAGCGAAAGAGGCCCGAGAAAGTCAGCTCAAGGAATTAGCCGAGGGGAGTAGCAGTGAAGAGGAACCTCCCCAAGGGACTATGTCTTGGCGACATGTTTGATACATGGCCTATACGTAGCTGCATATATACATACTTTCATTCCAAAACAGCCAATAAGCAGCAAGGGCAATGCGGAACATAGCAGAAGTGAGTAAATGGATATAGCGGTATACCTCTACTTCCAGTTTTTTTTGAATTTTGATGGTTTTTATTTTAACGCAGTGTTTCGAAATATATAGCCAAATTTATGGCCCTACTTCAATACTCTTATCTGTTGCCTCTCGGGATGTCATTGACTTATTCCAAGGCAGCTGCATTCGGCGCGGTAGATATAAGCGCCATGCATGCTGCATGTTAAATATAATGTTATGTGTATGCGAGATGCAAGATACAAGCGGGCCTTTGGCCTTTGTAGTGTAATTTGGATGTAGTCTAGTCTAGTCTAGTTAATACTCTCCCAAAAACAAAGAAAGACAAGTACACAGCAGTCACAGAGGCACATAAAGAATGCACTTGAGCTGCATATGCGCTAGAAAATTCGCTCCAGAAGGCCAATTAAGGCTCCAACTGGCGCCTTTCCTCCGAACAAGTCGGCGGGACATGTAGGGCGTTCTCTACGCTTAATTAGAGTGATATATGAGAGGCAATGACATTAAAAGAGAAAAAGCCTGCCTTTTAAGGAAGGAGTCAAGCGAAAATCAAGGAGAAGGGCAATGTGCAGTAGGAATATTGCTTATGATTCTGCCTTGCAATGCACCAGCAACGGAGACGAGCTTACGACGACCGACCAATTACTTTCCGATCCCACTTCTCCTTGGCCAGCAACATCGTCAGAAGTCAAAACGCCCGCTCGTGTGCCTAGCATGCCCGCATGGTAAGCGCAGCGAAGGCCAATAGTGAAGTTCCCACTTTCTGCGAAGCAAACAGCTGACTCAAAGGAGTACTCGGAGGGCGTTTTTTTCACTTCGCCACCATTGGTTGCGGAATCATTATCATCAGTGCCAGTAGTGCGAAGAACGCCACTTTCATTATCGAGTGTTGTTCTTCTGGTACTTGAAGAAGGAATGAGACTCGTAGAAGCTTTGAGATTGCCTGCCCAATACATGGGAGGTGGTTTTGAGCTCTCGTCACTATTAAGAGTTGACGGCCAAGCATCACCTTCACGAGAAGCCATTGGCGACAAGCACACTTGCAGAGGGAAAGGCTGCGTAGTATCATTTTGGGAATGGCCAAGCGACGTGCCGTGGCTACCTTCTTCTGCTGCTTCAAGGAGAGGCTGCAGCTCTCGAACGTCTCGAACAGTGAATTTTAAGCGCAGAACTTGCCCCACGGTCACTTCGATGGTATTCTTAGAAGCAGCATTCACAAGTGCCTTTCTCGAATTCATCTCTGTGGTGGAGCTCGTGGACTCAGAAATAACCTCACTCGACTCGGCAGCAGCAGCAGCAGCAGCAGCAGCAATGGAAAAGGCATTCGGTACGTCCTGCTGATCTGAAGCAGATGGGAGCGGGAGGCAGCGCACTTCGAGCTCAACAGGAGGTTTAATTGCATGCACCGCCGCTTCTAATGCGACGTTTTCTCTTTGAGAAGCGCTTTTTCCCTCTTCAGCGCTTTCCCCACCTAAATTCGTTGCACCGGTGCGACAACTAGTGTTCTCGAGCGACAAAAGATCTACCAAGGGGAGCATGCCACGTCGCGGCATGGGGCAAAAATGCTGCAACATTGGCGGACGGTTCAGCAGTAGTGCCGTGGAATTTTTGTCTTGACTGCCAGGATTCTCTGACTTCTGGTTCGGTGGTGCCACCTTCTCCCAAACACAAGCTAAATGTGTCCCCAAGTGCAACAACAGCGCCAGCCGGCAGGTTGCGTGATCAACGAGGGACCCTCGAACACCTACTCGCTCTGCTTCCCCCAAACTAAGAGCAAGGTCATTGGCATTAGCAGCTTTCGCTAGAGCTACGGCTACTTCACCTACCCGCTCCTTGCTTGGAGGGGGGAGGGAGGAAAATTTGCTGCTATCCTTAGAAGAAGCGTCTACCTGAGAAGAAGGTAATCGCGGCGAGAAGTAGCATTTTGACAATGACGCGAGGTTGATGCGCGCAGCTTTGAGGCTCACTGCGTGCGCTTCTGCTTCTGCGGCAGTTGCATTTTGAGGCAACGGCAAAAACGCTTCATCCGACAGCGGAAGCGTCAAGTGAGGAGCACCCCATAACGCATGCGCGGGACTGTGCGTGTAGGCCAACGAAGAAGGTGGCCACGCTAGACGAGGCAGAGTCACAACGATGCGTGTTGTCGCCCCAGGACCAACTGCAACGCGGGTGTATTCAAGAGGCTGTGGAGGAGCAGAAGTCGTTTCAGGTACTGCAGCAGCTGCTTTTGAGGAAGCTGTTTTGGCCATAGATTGCAACCCAATTGGTGCATGAAGAGTCAGGACCACAGGCTCTTGCTTAGCATTGGCTACAGTCACGATGGCGAGACAGGTGGCAGCGTCTGACGTTACGCTGCTGTCCTTTACACCTGTCGTAATTCCTACTGAACTATTATCATTGTCAACACCAGCACTATCTTCGAGTGCTTCAAGCGTTGCTAATGGCAAATGGGGTGCCTGCTGCAAGAGATGTGACCACGGGCCGGGTAAGATATCAACCCCTACAATTTGCAGTTCGGTTGAAGGTAGCAGCGTGACGCTGGAGGCTACACGGCGAATCCACCGCTCTTCGCTTTCATTGTTGCTACCACTGCTTACACTAGTACTAGGACTGCCACCGCTGCTGCTGCAAAAACTGCTGCTACTGCTTGGCAGCTGGACTTGCGGTGATGCGTAGGCCACAGAAAACGTTAGTTTGCTTACGTCATCCTGGGCCACATAAGGTATGTTGAGGTGCAGTGTAGCGCCGGGCTGCAGCGGTAACTGCTTGCGTAGTGCCATTACTTGAGCAGCGTTGAATGGTTGTACGCTGCGCGAGGTAGCGGAGTTCGATGCATTGATTATGGCCTGCTCGAGGTTTGCTTCAATGCTCTTGCCTTGTGGTTCCTCTTGAGATTCCCTTCCTATAGCCCTCTTGGACTCATGAAGCCTATTTGTTTCTCCTTTGCTGTCATCATTAAGTCCTCCGGTACTAAGCAAGTCTACTTCATCAAAACGATCTTCATTGATTTTACCCTCACCGCCGATGGTGTCGTTGCATTCGTCCTCAATAATGCCGTCACAATCGACGTGCGCTAAGCACAAAGCACCACATGCTTTGCCGTCATGACCCATACCCTCCACCCAGACTTGCAACCAGCCTACTGCACAACTGCCCGCATTCCATAGCGACATTGTTTCATGAAGCTCTTCTCGCGGCAGACATTTCTTGATGGTGCCCTGGCTTCCTGCGTTGCTTTCAGCATTGGCAGCTTCTCCAGCACTTGTATCGCTACTTCCTTGCAAAACGAGCAGCGGCATAGGTCGCACAACCAATATGCGTGTAGAGGGCACTTCTCGTGGATCACAGCTGATGGTGTCAGCATTCCTTCTTTGGAGGTCATTGTTGCCACGTCTCGTAGAGAGGTGATGATTACCGTTGTGATGGTGCGCCCGAGCTTCAGTCTTCGATGGGCCTGATGTGTCTATTGCTGCATAGGGAACATCGGTAGGCCATACATTCATCGGTGAACCGTCAAGACTCACACGCGCGAAGGACGTGATATTGGCACAGCGGAGCCAGGCGCCTTCTACGGTCAATGAACCATACTCATGTGGAGTAACCGTAAGTTTCAATGGAGTCGCTACAGGCACTGGGCGAAAGCAATGACGCTCCTCGCTGCTATCTTTGTATTCACCCTGCGTAGAGTTTGACGATGCCGCCAGTGACGCAGTAATAGAACTCTCAGTATGGAAAGCTAGCGAGAGCAGAGGCTGCTTAGGTATCGTTGTCACACAAGATGTTGATGGTCCAGACACGCACGCAGCAGCAGATTGGAGCACCAGAGGCACCGCGAATGGATTCACAACGCGAAGGCACAAGTCCAACGGCTCGCCTGCTACGCACCTATAAAACAATCAGATTACCATAAAAACAATCCCATGAGTCCTCGGTTGCATAGAGTAAAAAGGCAGCCATTGACATTCACCGCAATTCAAGAGATAGATGTTCGAAGAGTGTGGAATATATTTAGCATCTGATATAACAAGCAAACGTACCGAAGCTCATCTTCTTTCTCAGCCTTGGCAAAGGGTGAATACAAAAAGGAAACAGACGCTGCGTCAATTTTACTTGCGCTAGTGCTGCTCCAGCTGCTTTCGTTTGGGTTCAGAGTGCGTTTTCTCAAAGCAGCAGCAGCTTCAGCGACTACACGCATCGCACGAGGCATAGGCAACGGCAGAGCCTGGCTAGACCGCAACGGTCGCAATGACACGACGCGTAGGAGTCGAGAAGAGGTTGAAGATGAGGGCAGGTTATCTGCAACAGCATGTACATCATAACTGATACCACCCCCCAGGCTAGCGTGGAGATGCCTAAGAGTACTGCTAACAGCGGACGGCAGGGGCAGTGGCAGCTTCTGAAAATGCCCTCCTGTTCCTGCGTCAGGTTCAGGTGGCAAAGCAAACGGCAAACTCGACCAAGCGCCGGCCCAAGGTGGTGCTGCCAGAGCGTCCGCTGCTAACTCGCGCAGCAGTTTTGCTTGCTCGTCGGCTGACCAATGCCCTCTTGACGCCACTGCGGCACCTCGCCGCCTTTCGAAGACTCCACTGCTGCTGCTGCTGGGGCTCCTGTGGTTCAAATCATGGTTTGAGCCACTGGACGTCTTCTTACTGCCTTTATTGTTGTTATCGTGGCTGGAGTTGCCTTGGAGCAGGCTCTGAAGAGCCGCTTTTTGGGCCGCAATGAGTGGAGCCGCCGCTGAGGCAGCTTCTTCAGCAGCTGCAGATGACGACAACAGAGGTTTCGGGGCTATTGGAATAGGCAACAGCTGCGAGAGCGCATCCGCACTAGAACCAGAACCAGAACCACCAGCTGCAGCCAGCTTTGAGTTGAAGGGAACTTCAGCGTCTTTATCAATGGCAGCGGCAGCAACTGTGGGTGGCAGGTCTACACCATGTGCTTGTGCGCCCCAAGGACCTCTGCCGAAAGCACCCAAGCATGCCACAGGATGCGCGCTTGAAGGGAGAGCACCTGTTAAATGGGCCGTTCGGGGCACTACACTACTTTGCATTATCGTGTAAACAGCGGGAGGAGCTCTTGCTCCTGCGTCTGTTCTTATTGATGATGACGAAGTCACTTCTTCTTCATGAGCGCTGCCCAGTTGGGGAGCTCCACTGCCTACATTGGTGCTATTACTAGTAGTGCTGTTATTGCTTTTGACAACGTTGCCACCGTCGTCAGTGCTTTCGAGTGGTTCGAGCAGAGGGAAGTCAAGCTCTAGGGACGCTACCATCTCCGCCACCGCTAATCGCAGCTCGGGAGTACCAGGCACTCGAGTACCACTTCTGCCTCCTCCAATACCAACAGCTGTGCCTGCAGCCGCAAGAGCAACTTCCACGGCTGACAGGTGATCTGCACTATTCCCGTTTGGAGATAACACTGCCTGTGCCCTTCCGATTACGGCATAATTTGAGGCTGCAACAGATGCAGCAGCAGCAGCGTCGGCTGCCCTAATACAATCTGCGAGCAATACTTTGCCTTCAAGTAAGGCGACTTTTAAACTCCACCACCCTGTCCCTCGGTCCCGCCACGGTGGTGGAGGCCGACGGCGGCGTTGTGGTGACGGCAGATGTTGCTCTGTTGCTGCACCTGCTGACTGGCCACTGCCTCCACCAGAACCCGCATTAGTGGGGGAACTTATTGTTTGAAGGCTTTGCTCTTCGTAAGCAGCTGTAGCAATCGCGCCCACTGTGAAAGCATCGCGAAAGCTTCCCGCTTCGGCGAGGGATTGAGCGGCCTGTTGGAGAAAGAAAGCTCGCTTGCGACGTAGGGACACCCAAGGATTACGCAAAGGTGGCGTCGAAGAAGGCACAGTCGAAGTTCCAGATGTACTCGAACCGGTGCTCTGATTCATCGACGACCGGTAGTCATTGGCATTGGTGTGTGCTGTACTGAGGGCAGCGTCACAATCGCGGCACAACAAGCTTGCCTCCACATAAAGCTGGGCCACATCTCGCGGACCCCACTTTACAGTCCCACTGATAGGTTGAACTTCTTCGGCGACGACCTGTTGGCCCCACCCACTCCCCTGGTACTTGCTCTTTGAAGGGACACCAGTGCCGCTACTGCTGCTGCCACTGCTACTATTGTGGTGTCTACTGTACGCCGACGGCGCTAGCGAGGCATAAGGTGCAGCAATTTGAACACTAGAGGAGGCTGAAGCAACACCACCACCTCCCACATGAGTCATGGAAGAAACCACTGCGTCGTGAATCCCTCCGGTAGCAGAAGAGAACGACGATGTGGCTGTTTCCATTGCCTTTGAAGCTTCCGCTGCGGCTGCAGTAGCCGTAGCCGCTGTCAGAGCTTTATTGGCCCAGGCTAATGCTTCTAAAGGCCGATGGGGCACCACTGCGAGGCCTTCCACTCGAGCTGCCTTGAAACAGACCTATTTACCCAAGAGGAAAGCGAGGTGATTGAGATAGACTTGGAATCAGAGAGTTAGGGAGAGAGAGATCAGCATGTGTAAAGAAATACAAAAATACGCTGTAAACTAAGAGGCCTAAAAAAGGATAGTAAAATCTCGTAAATTAAAAAAAAATCAAGATGACGAACAAGCGAACAAAGTCAAATAACGTTGAAGTAGAAGGAGAATGGATATATCAAACAAGAGGGCACTGTGACGTACTTCAGCGAGGAACGCAGCAGCTGCCGGACTAGGAGGAATCTTGCCCAGCGCATGCAAGCGGCTTGAGCTGGTGTGGCTGCTGCTGTGGCTGTAAGCGCTGCCTACGGCCAGGGGTTCCAAAACACGCACCGCTTCGCCACATGAAGACCCAACCACTTTCAAGAAGGCGTCTACTTCCTTGCAAGCACTTTTCAACCGGGCCGAGTCATCCATGGACGCTTCTTTGCCACTGTTGCTTTTCTTGAGTCCCAGCTTTAAAGAAAATGTAGATGATGACGACGATGCATTGCTGCTGCACTCTTTGAATTCAGGCAGCACTAATGCAAGCTCTTCGAGGCATTTCGGCAAATATTCTTCACGGCCGCTGTACTCGAGGTCGCGGTTGATCTCTACGGCTGCTGCTCCACTAATGAGTTCTGCTTCGCTTTGAGTCCGCGTCAGGGCTGCTCGTGTAGCCTGGCCTGGGCTAGAATTGATTGATAATTCAGATAACGGTGGTGGCGGCGGCGGCAATGTACCCGTAACATCATCTATTGGATCGGCGTCATCGCGAGCATCGTCCAAAGCGCTGCCTAGAGTGGCGTTGGCATCAGGAGCAGCAGTAGTCATGGTGGCGCCAATCACAGCGTTGCCAGCACCAGCACCAGCGCTAGCAGTACTAGCACCACTAGCAGCAGTGGCTTCAAGAGTCTCCCAAGCAGTTCGGTCCCATATCGGGGGCTGAAGCATAGGGGCGCGGCCATAGCGGCGGCGGTGTCGCGAAATTATTACTTCATGAGTCGCAGCGCAAAGACCCAGCAAAGCACCGGCCTGCCACAACGGGTCATTGGCGGCTTTGGCGACTTGAACTGCGGCGGCGTAATGCTTGGCTGCGTCGAGAGGAGACGCTGCGAGGAGGCACAGGTCTCCTGCCCTTTTGCGCAGGCGTCCCTGTCAAAGATTGAGCACAAAATCAAATGCGCACGTGATAACAACCAAAAATCTTTCATCTCGAATAGTCACCTTGGCAAGCTTGTCTGCACGAACAGCAGCTATTGATGTCCCGGAGAGCTGCCTTTGAGGTTCAGCGGCAGCACGAACACTTAAACTACTGCCAATGGCCTCTCGTGCCGCATAATAAGGTTCGTCATCTAGCGGAGACCGCAACGAGCACGCGAGCTGCATTGACGCGGACCCCTGAGCCGAGTAAAATTCCCAAAGAGAACACACGTTGAGAACCCCCACAGAATGAATGGACAACAACAACAACTAAGTCAACAAAAAAGGGGTTAAACCAATAAATTAGTGTACAAAAATGCAGTGCAAGTAAGTTAAGTATCACGACGAGATAATTGATCTCTGTACCTGAGCCTGGTTAATTTCTGCCAGTGCTGTCCGCACAAGTTCTTCAATCGCCAGGAACAGTTCAGCACCAAGATCGTTTAGCGTTATCTGAGAGTAGTCGAGAATAAAGACAAACTCAAGAGATGCGATTCTACATAAGGGCACTGCAAAAGCGAAGCTGCAATAAGTTCCTAAATCACTTCAAACTTCTCAAAAAAAATCTTAGGAGATCTGAAAGGATTGAGGGCGTGAATCCACCTGAGCGTGAAGTTCCACGATGCGCAAGCTTTGGTGCCCAATGGCCTCTTTCGCAGCAGCATTCCATTCATCCGGTGGGAAAATCGCCACCGACTCCCTTCCTAAGGCTAGCGTGAGCGGGAGCACACTGTTAACGCCACCACCGTCAAACGATGAAGAGGGCGACTCGCTGGAGGTCGAGCGAACGGTACGCCCAAACACGCACACCCGCTTCACTCCTAGTAGGCCAATTGAGGCACTGTCGCTGCTATCGCTACTGCTAGTGTTCCTGTTGTTCCTGTCGTTGCTACTGCTAGCACTGCAAAAACACTCTAGCGCTGCCTGAAGTTGTGACGCGATGTTCACGTTAGACGCTGCGTCCTCTGATGATGAGGAGTCGCCTTCGCGTTGCAACTGCTGAGCTTCACATGCTGCCTGCCAGGTAGGAAAGTGCAGGATGCCCATCACTCCAAACACCTGCCGATGCGCTGCAAAGTTCGCCCATTGCCCGCTGACACTACCATTAACACTGGTTGTGCCTGCGCTGCGAATCCATCGCAGTTTTAGAGCGCCGTCTTGCCAAGTAAAATGCTTGAAAGGCGAACGCGATGCAGCCCAGTGGTCTGGTTGCGTTAGGGTGCTGATGGCCAGGGTCGAGGTGCTTTCGAATAAGCGGCAGTACTGGTTAAAAAGCTCAGTGGATATGCCGCCGACAGGAACAAGAAGAATTCGCAAAGTAGCGTGATCCTCCAAGCGACCGTCAATCTCGTCCATGTTTCCTCGGTGATAACGAGTGGCTTGTTCGTCACCAACGCACGCGGTTTTCGAAGGCAATGCACGATGTTGAAATGAAAAACTTCAAAGGGTAATGCTATCAAGTTCTAGATCACTCTCAATCTCCTAGCATACTACTCTTTGGTGCACACGGTTCATTTTAGAGCGAAGATTAGCTGCCGGATCGTAGTCTTATCTTCATGGCTTCATTTTTCTAACCAAGGTTAGGTGTAGCACTTTCATCTAATATAATATGAAAAACGGGGTCAGGGTCACCGACCGATGACGACATCCTTCTCCCGTCGTGTCATCGTGTCATCCGTCATCCGTTTGTTTGTATCCAGCAGTATCCAGCGATCCAGCGCAGCGGGGAGGTCAACGTTTTCAAGCGCTCTCACGCCTTCACGATAACCAAAAGAAGCCTCTTGGGCGCACTTGTCTTCTCCAGCTTTAAAATAAACAAGTATGATGCACGTCAAACAGCTTTTCTTTTCAGTGAATTTGCGTGCTCAACCTTATGACACATATCTCGAAATTTCCATCGCTCGAATCATGAGCGTGTCATGTGTGTGCTATCATCGAAGATTATCGACTTTATCACAGCTAGCCAACCCTCAACAATTGCACCGCTTTCGCAGTGCACACACACCACTCGATAATCGGAATTGTTTACATTGCATTGATTACCACTTTTCGCGGCTTTTGTTTTCTTTAAACTCTTACAGTGGAGGCCCCTTTTGACAGCTCGAAAACCAAGGATAACCTGATGAACTTCAGCGGCTCTGCAGGCGATATGCTGGCTGCCATGCAGGTACCTAGTCCGTTTTTTGTGACATGGCTATGATCTATGATGTCCACACCTGCTACAGTTGTGCAGCCTTTACAGCTTGCATGACTGAATTTTCTTCCTCTTCGATCTTAAAAAAAAAAATAGGCCGCTGGCATAGTGGTACCCGAAGCCACGGAGGCAGCGCAGCAAGTGGCCAAAGCAGAGGCGTCCGCGCCTGCAGAGGGATCTTGCGGCGACCCTAGCTGCACGGTGGACCACAGCCACGGCGGCCACGACCACAAGGGCCACAGCCATGAGCATGGCCACGGGCACGACCACAAGGAAGAGGGCTGCACGCATGAGTCTCATGACCACAAGGGCCACGACCACGAGCATGCACACGGGCATGGGCACTCGCACAAACATGTAAGGGGTGGGCGCGTTTTGTTTCACGCGCAGTTATTCTCGGTCCAGAGTTGGTGCCCTTCTCAACTTTTACAAGTTACCACGCACGTAGTCACTTTCTTGAAAACTGCACGTGCACGTATCGATGTGCGCACAGGCGGCAGCGGCTTTGCCAGTGCTGATCAACTGCCAGTTCGACAGCGGCAACATTGAAGTTGAAGACGCGTCCGACCCCTCGGGCAAAGGCGTGCAATTGCGGGTGCGCAAGGACGTGCCTACCGAGCTGGAGAAGCGCGCCCACATGCAGTGGTTTCACTTCAAAGTGACCGGCGTCAGCGACGGGTATGCGCTTGTTTGTGTTGTGCTCGCGTACTCGTGTGTGTGTCTTTTTTTAGCATTTGGGCTCCAATTACGCGTACAATAAGTGGCTTTCGTAGGCGGTGGTGGTGAAATTTATTATGTTCTCTATTTTCTGTTATCGTTTTTGTGTTTTTTACTGCGCGAATATTCTCCTTGTACGCGTGTTTTGCTCTTTCGTTCTCTGATTGTTGCCTCATGCTTCACCCTGGGCCTCTACCCAGCACCGCTGCGCCCGCAACCAAGTTCTCCATCGTGAACGCGGGGCAGTGCTCGTTTCCCGAAGCTTGGCCCGGCACCACCGTGTGCGCGTCGTTTGACCGCCAGGAATGGTTCCGCTGTGTGGACACCACCTACGACAAAGCAAGCGGCCACTTGGATTGGACTTTCGACGCGGCGACGCACCCTGGTAGATTGATAAGCGAAATCTTTTGACATTTGTTGCAGGCACTGTCTTCTATCCTATCGTGTCTCGTGATGCCTTGAGATTAGGCGAATGACAAAAGCAATCAAGTCGAGGGGCGTGATATCCATCCTTTTCATCGCCTCTGAAAGAATGGGCTCTTATCTGCATTTCTCATTCCATGTACATTAGGTGCAGCTGGTAAGTCCTCCACCGTGGTTTGGTTCGCGTATTTTCCACCATATTCGTGGGAGCGGCACCAAGACCTCCTCGGCAGCCTCTCGCTGTCGCCCCTTGTGCAAACTTCGGTGAGTCCACGTCTTTAGGTTATACTAGTACGTGTGTATGGTGTTTGGTGCTAGAGCTTGTGTAGTGGCATGTAGGGTAGCCGTTTCTTGCTCCGTTTTTTTTTTTTTTCCCCGATAGATAGCCTGTAAACGGCAGGGTTTAATCGTTGTCGCCTCACGCGTCCGCTGCCACTGCCATGCTGATATGACTGAGACAGGTGATTGGCCAAACGCTGGAAGGGCGCGATTTGGACTTGTACAAGATCGGTGGAGGCGCCACCAAAGTGTGGGTCATTGCGCGGCAGCACCCGGGGGAGCCTCAGGCAGAGTGGTTCACGGAAGGGTTCTTGAAGCGACTCACGGACCGCAACGACGCATTGGCTCGACAGGTACGATGAGTGATGATGATGAGGTTGGCACACGGTTTGTTGTGCCAGTCGAGAAGGAGTTGGTAATGAGTGAATTACGGGTAGAAGGGAATGAGAAAACAAAACCGCAGAGAAGATCTGGTCGAGTGCGAATGACAGTCAGCTTGTTTGGCTCTGCAAACACCATCACACATGTAAAACAGGTGCGGTCGCTCTGCACGGTGTACGTGATCCCCAACATGAACCCAGACGGGAGCGTGAAAGGCCATTTGCGGACCAACGCAGCGGGCGCCAATTTGAACCGAGAATGGAACACCACGGGTGCTTACGAAGCTCCTACGCTGAAGCGTTCTCCCGAGGTGAGCATAAATGCAGTTGCTGGCTTATTTTATTCTTGTTCTGTTGTTCTTATGCATATATTCATGAAGTTACTCGACTTATTGAGTAGCATATGCCTCTAAACTCATAATGTGATTATTATATCTCTCTTCGCGTTACGTATCTCCTGCATGTATGTGACTGTGCACTCTTCCGTAGGTGTACTACTGCCAGCAAGAAATGGCCAAAACCGGCGTAGACATGTTCCTCGACGTGCACGGTAAATAGTGCACATGTAGTGTATATATTGTTCATTTCATTCCCGATCCCGTTTTGTTCCTCATGCCATTGGTATCTGCTTTGATACGCACATACTATGGGAATATCACCATATCCTATTAACTTTTCTACACTGCGGCGGCTTTCATTGCATTGCTTCACCAACAGGCGACGAAGAAATCCCGATGAATTTCGTGAGCGGCATGGAAGGGGTGGAGCATTGGGGGCCTCGGTTGGAGGCGCTGCAGGGACTGTTTGTGAACAAGTACTGCCGCGTGAACCCAGACATGCAGGTATCCAGATAAGACACGACAGCACAGTGCTCAGAATTTGGGCACTGCATTCGTTCTATATATGCTCCAAATATGTTTGATTATTATTATCATTATTATTTATTCCCAATTTTCATCATCTCTCACTTTCACTTTCACTTTCACTTTCACTTAAATTGATGTACAAACAGGGCGCCATCAGTTACGAGCCAATGCCAGCGGGAGGTGCCAACCTGGCGATTTGCTCCGATAGCGTGGCGCAAAAGTACAACTGCCTGGCGCTAACCTTCGAGCAGCCCTTCAAAGACTGCGCAACCATGCCGGACCCCAATTACGGCTGGACGGGCCCACGCTGCTCGTATCTGGGGGCCTCGTTGATCGACGTGATTGTGCACTGCCAGCCGTACCTTCGCGTGGAAGGCCCTTTCTGGGAGAAGCTCGACCCTAAGGACACGTGAGAGACACTCACATGATGTTTGGGTTCCTCTGTTTTTTTTTGTTTTTTTCTCCAATTCAATGCATTACTCCCTGAATGAGCCCTTTTGTTCTCAGAGCTATGAGACTTGAGTATAGCCCTCCTGTCGTCTTTTTGTTGAGCAGTGCCTCATCCTTTTTTCTCTCTTTCTCTTGTCCTCAGGTACGTTCGCCCTACGGAAGGCAACAGCCAGTCAGTGTTTCGGCATTTTGCTGCCGGCAACGAATACGACAACAACACAGAGGCAACCAGCTCCACTGAGGTAGAAAATACATTTTTGCATACATCCTGACTTACGCAATTCTCAATTCCTCCCTCATATCATTTGTTTCTCTCCCTCTTCTTACTGAGGCCCTCGCATTTCATTGCACGCACCCTCCGCCGTTACTGAATTACCTTTCGCGCACTCGTCGTTGTGAACTGGAGACATACTTGTTTTCTGTATGGCTTCACTCACCTTCCGTATCTTCCATCCTTCTGCTTCGATTTCGATAGTTGGACACCCAACTTCGCGATGCGCAGGCAAAAGTCGCGGACCTCCTTGCCCAGCGCGCCCATCTGTCGGCAGCCAAAGACTAAAACATCGGTAAACAGTGACAAGATGCTTTCAAAGAAAGCAGTAGACTACGAAGTGCAACTCAAGATTGCACCATTTCGAGACATTAGCTCACAGCAAGATGGAGTCGAAGCAAGACATTGATAGAATACTAAAAATGGCGAAGAGAAAGAATAGTTTACTAACAGAGGTGCTGCTGGTCCGATTTCTAAGTGCCAAGTGCAGCTGCTAGACATGTAAAGTGGCATTTGACTTGCTTCAAACTGTTTTCATTACCATCCTGCGAGCTGTAAAATAATGAACCCATTAGCCATTTAGATAATTTATAGTCTACATTAATTTCCTTTGTCCTTTCTCCGACTAAACTCCTAAAAAAATATTTTGTATTTTTTAGTCCTGGATTATAGCGCGTTAGTTAATCCAAAATTGCTGCATTGCGGCATTGCGAGTACGTTTGTACTCTATGAAAGACAACGAACTAGGCCTACAAATAAGATTAAAAAGCGCATATAACATGTAACATTCAACTGTAAGCTGCAACTTACAAAACAAGGAGAGGTATAGAAGTGAGAGAATTCCTTTCATCGACATCGGGCATCTCTTATTCTCATGAACTTGCTCTTACAAACGCAACCGCTTCTTCAATGGCCGTTCGTACTGGGGTGTACTCCACGCCTAGTTCGCGCTGAGCTTTGGTGCCATCAAACAGCAAGTTGCCACTCACCGCGGTGCGGACCAAGTCCGGTGGAGCTGTCGGAACCCTCCCTGTAATTCGGGCACTAACCCAATAGCCGACCTTTGCCGAAGCTTGCGCGACCCACGCAGGCACTTCGAAACGGGGTGCGGGGGTGCCAGAGACCTCGGCCACGAGCTGGTAGTATTCGGAGGTTCGTAGCCGTTGGTTGCCAACCAAATATTTGGTACCGCGCTCGTTGCCTCGAAGGTTGGCCGCGGCGACAATGGCGCGAGCGGCGTCTTTCACATACACGTAGGTGAACACCTTCAGAATACAAGAAGCAACGTAAAAATCGACTTGGTAAGTAGAACGCACTTTCATCAGTAAAACAAATCCACCCCAGGGAGCGTGCTCGTCAATTCAAGTCAACTTCAAAATGATTTAAAGAAGATGGTAAATTAAGATCGTTCAATTGAAACAAGACCCGTGCACAAGTTTCAATCCTGCAGCCGACGGTAATTTACCGCTTCACTGGATATAGTAGCCGGTATGGTCCCCTCTACCAAATCTTTGATGCGCATCACGTCCTGAGACGGGTCAAGGAGCTTCGGGTCTCGGCCTAGGCAGCACGCTAAATACACCACACATCCCTTTAGGGTGCCACTTGCAATCGCAGCAACTGCAGCCGCATCGCCTTGAGCCTAAAGGAACGCGAATGGAAAGGGGCTCATTTTATGGAGGAGTCACAATTTGGGAAGGTGGGAAGAGGAAGAGCCTATGACGAATAAGATTTGGAAGCGTCGCTTTCATAGAGAAGTTAAAACGTGTGTGCGATGCACACCTTTGACCGTGCGTACTCGCTCACAGTGGGGCCAGGGGCACAGTCTTCATCGAAAGCTGACTCAGGAGTTAAACCACGGCCAGCTGGCCGACCATAAGCGAGCACTGTGGAGACTTGTACTAGTTTCACTTTTTTCACGTTGCGCAGGGATTGCAACGCTGCCAAGAGATTGTGCACCTGTAAATTCACCAGAAATTTGCAAATGGAATGAATTATTGCAAGCACACGATAAGGCAAAAAGTATATGAACGAGTTGTATGATGAAGTGTGACTTGTTTGAGCTTGTTTTTGAAAGAGCAAAACGAGAGGATGTGTGTCAGTGCACTGTAATTTCCAACTAGAATACCGCATCCACGTTTGCACGCTGAAAGGCGCCGACATCAGCCTGCCACCACGAGTAAAGGGCAGCTAAGTTCACCACAGTGAGCTCGTCACAAGGGCCAACAGCAGCGAGTGCCAACGATAGGCTAGCTTCCGATGAAAAGTCAGCCTCCACGCGTTTCACGCGGTCCGTCCATTCTGGCAGAAGTGCGCGGTTGGGGCGGCACAGGCAGGTGACCTGTACACATGAGATTGTACCACAGGGTGTGTTAGGTAGATGATGACCAATAGCTCCTAAGAAAGTAGGAGTTCTTACTCACGACAATGAACGGATTTACTCGATAGCGCATATCATTTTCTACCTACTTAAACTTATTTCACCGAATTTTACTTGTTTATTCTCTGCGAGGAGTTCGTCCACTACATGGCGACCGACGAAGCCGGTGCCTCCGGTTATCAGATAGACAGTGCCAGACATTTAATTGAGCATTGGCAACGCTTTTGCTTACGGAATGTCGCGGCCTGACTGGCTACGGTTACTCTGGCTAGCCTGAGAAGGAGCTTAGTTCTTGCCTCCAGCCTGCCTCAAGCCACATCACAGTTAGGCCTTACAAAAATACGTCAAATATTTGACCCAAATACGTCAATCAATACGTCAGTACCGTAAATTACGTTATATTAGGGTATATTTCCACTATATGCATGGCTAACGCCGTATATAGG
>Ga0307979_1000302_pt1 | contig 33345 bp, 29 predicted proteins | sample OrgLakmetage1058_FD_201833 | JGI IMG/M metagenome (GOLD analysis project Ga0307979, IMG submission 201833) | Saline water microbial communities from Organic Lake, Antarctica - #1058 | ecosystem: Environmental > Aquatic > Non-marine Saline and Alkaline > Saline | place: Antarctica: Organic Lake...
AGGACAGGCGATACTGAGATCGGCTGGCGCCCGACGCCTGAGAAAAACATTGAGACGATGCCCTGCTGGGGCAAAAATAGCCCAGAGAATTGCCTCGTGGACCTGGGACGTGACACACGAACGAGCACTCAGCACTCAGCCCCGCCGACTTGTTCGAGGAAAAGGCGCCACTTGGAGCCTTAATTGGCCTTCTGGGGCGACTTTGCTAGCGCATGAACAGCTCAAGTGTATTCTTTATGTGCCTCTGTGACTGCTGTGTTTTTGGGAGAGTAGTAAGTAGACTAGACTAGACCCACAGTGGCCTGGCATGAAGCTTACAGCATTTAAGCCAAAAGTAATTGATGCGCCCAGCTCCCGGTTCGTGATCCGGGTAACTGTTGATGCCGCAACTCTCAGATAAACGAGCCCACGGGAGTCGAGACAAGCGGGTATTTCAAGAAGCACGCCACTATATTGACAAATCAGGGGTGTGGCGAACTTGGTCAGCCAGGTCTTGCGGTAAATTGGCGTTGTCTAACATCTCCATCAGCGCAGGGGTGGCGCGCACCACTTCCAAGCAGCGCTGAAGCAAGCTCGGAGGCGTGAAGCGCCCAGCAAGCACGAGGGTGCAGTTGTTGCCGCACGCCACCTGAGGTAGTCAAACATTATGAAGGAGAAGGGTTTTTAAATCGAACAGGACCATTTACAAATGAGATGTGAGGTACGATGGCCCACAGAAGGAAGAGATAGCCAGAAGGCAACACAGCTCGTTAAAAAAAAGTTTGGTACAATCTTGCTATCATTCATCATTTGATTGATTGATTCATACAAACCTGGTACACTTCGCGGCGGGTGCGTTTGAGGGTGCGCAACAAGGCTGGGTAATTTTCGTTTTGAAGGGAGGCGCCGTGCCCTAACTGGCCCTTGCTGCCAGCGCCAAAAGTGTACACTTCGCCGCCTTGCGTCAAGCACGCCGAGTGCTCGCCCCCGCAGGCCACCTGCTCCGCTCGTCCGTGCGCGAAATTGAGGGAAGAAGAAGAAGAAGACAAGTGCGTGGCAGAAGAAGGAAGAGAAGAAGAGATCTGCTCCGTGGGGAGCGGAGCTACTTGTGGCGTTTGGCTCTTGGTCATCGAGTCAGCGGTGTCAGCGGCAACAGCAGGGGCAGCGTTATCATAATAAGCAGCATCAAACGCAGCAGCAATAGTAGGATCGGCAGCAGCAGCAGCAGTATTGGCAGTGTTGTTGGCAGTAGGCCTTGACAGGGGTACGGGCGCAAAATGGGCCTGAAAAGGGTGGTTCCGCTCGTTCACGGGAAACGACGAAGGGTCCCCAAGCCCCAACTGGCCCTGCAAGTTACGCCCACACACGAGGAGCTCGCCGGCGGAAGTGACCACTGCAGTGTGGCCCCAACCCGCCACTACGCTCTTCACCTAGCAGAGTATCGGGTAGGGAAGAGGAGAGAAGAGACAAAAGGCAACAAATCGTTTATTCCTGCACAACAGAGTGTGGTTTCCAAACCTTGAATAAAGAAAAAGAATCAAGAGAAGGTGCGAACAAAAAGTGGAAAGTACATGGACGTTCGAGACCAAAAAGAGGGAATGCAGTAAGACTCAAGCCACTAGCTGGCGTGGTACCTGGCAGTTGCGCATGCCCGGCACCGGCCTTGGGGTGGGCAGAAAGTGGGCGCCTTCGCCGTTGCGGGGCAGCACGTCGGAGTTGGAGTAGCCCAGCTGCCCGACCCGGTTGTGGCCCCAGGTGAACACGTCCTTGTCGGTGGTGAGGGCTATGGTGTGGTAGCCCCCCGGCCCCACGCTGATTTGCGCCACGCACTTGTCGCCGAACGCGTCCAAGAGGCGAGGCACCTGCAGACATGTAAAGGTTGGAGAACTGAGCAAACAAGAACCTACAAGGAAAACTGAGCGAATGAGAGCCGAGGCAAGAGTGTAAAGGTGGAGCCAAAGGTTTAAAATTTGCTCTCTCAAGGTCTCTCCCACCACACGCACAACATCATACCACTCGCGTTTTCGAGTGCAAAATCACACCTCAAACTGGCATTCTTCTCTCTCTCAGTATACACAAGCGTGCATGTTTAAAGCATAAAGTGCAACCAAAGCTCTTACCAGGACGTCTTCGCCCATGCGGCCGTGACCGGTGTACTCGAACTTGCCGAACGAGTAGACTTGCCCCAGGCGCGTCAGCACGCAGGTGTGCACCGAGCCCGCAAAACACTCCTTGACGGGAGTGTGCACCAGTTCTTCGACCAACGCAGGCGCTGTTTATCGTGACAGAGGTGTACAAGAAGCGACGTGGTGACACCAACATACATCGATTGAAGCCATCACCACGCAGCACAAACAATCGAGCACAGAAACACGATGAATTTGAAAGCGTGAGAAGGATGGCACGAGAATATACGATTAGCGAACACAAGGAGACGTGAGTCTGCCTGGTCACTCTACAGCCACCAATTTGAAATCAAGCACGTACCATGCCGGTCCTCTGTGTCCCCCAAGCCCAGCCTTCCGTTTTCGCCCGCGCCCCAGGTGAACAGCGCTCCATCCGAGGTGACTGCGGCAGTGTACGCAAATCCGCACGCTACTTGTGCGCACACTTTGTCCCGTAAGTGGCCTTGCACGACTCTCGGGTTGGCCTCCGAGTCGGTGCTCCCATGGCCCAGCCTCCCGAATCCCCCACGGCCCCAAGTGAACACTTTCCCCTCTGCGGAAAGCACGGCGGCATGCTGCCCCCCGCAGCAAATTTGCTTCACGCTGACGCCCAGCAAGCCGCCTACCAGGGCGGGCGTGGACACGATGCATGCCGTGGTGTCGTCCACGGTGCCCATTTCAAACACCACCGTGACGGGGTCGCACAAGGCTTGGTACGCGCGGTGCAGGCCTCCGTGCAATGAGGTGACGGCGTCAAAAGTGTACAAATCTACGACAACACCATTGCTGCTGTTACTGCTGTCGTCACCGCTGTTGGTAGAGCCGTTGCCTCGCTGCGGAGGCGGTGGCAAGGACGGTGTACTGCTGCACGATGAATCCAAGACCCAATTCTGATGAGCTGCTGCGCTACTCTGAGTCTTCCCAAAGGCACCCTTGAGGATGTCTGTGACGCGTTGCGTCTGCGGGCCGTGTTCTGTTTCGAAGGCAGCCAAGAAGGCATCCCACCCGATGCGCGCGCAGTTCTTGCCAAAGTGCCGGAGCCAAAACAACTTGGACAGCACTTCTGTGATGGCGTGCTCCGGGTCGATTTCGTGCGGCGGGTCGAGCGCGTAAGCTCTGACGTCGTCGTTGGCACCGTCGCGAACTTCGAGCGCGCTACTACGAGGAGCGAAACCTAGCAAGGTGCCGCTGCTGCTGCCGCTGCTCCGGCTTCTGCTCCTGTTGTCGCTCTGGACATGAGGTCTTAGCGACAGCTGCTCAATCAAAGCATTGAGGCGGCCACAGAGGTAGCCCAAGTCCCTGAGAGGAATAGCTGCCATCGTGCAAGAAGCGAGAGATGCGTTTTAGCCAGAGGCGAAGAAAATATTCGGCACAACATCAGTAAACAAAGACACGAGACCTCCACTTTGTATTACTAATCAATTCCAATATCAAAGCATACTCAAACGCACCTTTTCGAAATGCCCCGAAGTAGTTTAATGTCTGGCTTTGGATGTCTTGGCAAGTGCTACGGATGCTCTCGAGGGTCGCAGCCAATTCAGAAATGGTATCAAACCTCGCGCCTGATCCAGATTCTACCGCAGTTGTGGTAGCATTTCCAGCAGCATTCACAGTCGAGACACTGTCCAAGCAAACTTTTACAGCGTGAATGAGTGTGCTAGCCAACTCTGCAAAGATCCCTTGCTCGTCAGCGTCTTCGGCCTTGCGTCGTAGCGCTTCGTTTAGCTCTTGACACGATATGGCCAGGAACAGGACCGCGCCCCGCTGGGCGCTAGGCTGTGTCATTCTATAGAATATTTCTATACGATGGCGAAAGAGCTAGGAAAGAGGTTTCCGGCAAATTTTCTTCTAAATGTCCACGCAAGAGGTGCGCGTGGCCTTGTCGATTCTTTGTTTGAAAGCGTGGACCAACACGACGGGCGGCGGGACGACGACGGATGACGGACTTTTGTGCAGAGATTTCCTCAAACCAGAGAGGCGAGAGCGGCGATAGGCGATTCTGACGATTCTCGAATACGGAAGTCGAAAGTCGTGTAGAAGCGTATCTTTTGATCTCCTCTACTCCTCTACTACAGAGATACTTAGCTACTGTAGCACTTTCGCCTCTTAGCTACGGTCCAGCTGTAGCTACAGTTAGTAGTCGGTTCTAGCTAGTTGATGTATTAATGATGATGATAAAAATGGCACGTCTAACAATGAAGAGTTGGATATTAGCGTGAAGAACGAATCACGTAGTGATCCTTGAATTATAAAACGTAGGGCAGGTGTGTGAGCTACTAGTATGTCGATCGGCAATTCAGTAGCAGCAGCACTAGCGCAGGTGACGATTCTGAATAGCGCTGCTGGTTACCGAAACGTGCAGGGTATAGATTTTTGCATAAAGCACCCCCTATCCGAGCTCTTCTTGACTCTTTTGCTTCGGGAATATGCTTAGGACGATGGCTCTAGCGGTAGCTGGGCGCCTCGGCGTGCGCTCTTAGGGCACAAGGACCGATGCTTTGACTGCGCTTTTGGGCCGCACCTAGGGCCAGGAGGTCAACTGGCTGCCACGGCATCTGTAAGCTTCGCGGCTTGATACTTTTGTTGCGTAGGAATTGAGAGCCTTGCATGTTTTTTAATCTACAAAGTGCCAATTTTACGTCATCTAGCCTTTTGTGTAAATCAAAGGGTGAGAAACGTTGTACTAACGCGAGTTGAATATGGTGATTGGTCTCGACTGTGCTCGTTTGCCATGAAACAGGAAGATTGCACGGCGCGGCTGTGGAGCATCACAGGCACAGAAACTACGAATGTTCAAGTCTTGACCCATGCGCAAGAGGTTTGCACACAAATCCATGCCTCGTAATCCATATTCTTTTCTTCATCTTCTCTTATCTTTCATAAGAATGAGAAACCCCTACGCACTGAAATGACAGGTGCTACGAGTGGCGTGGGCGCCTCCTTCAGTGCTCGACGGCCGCCTCTTTGCTACGGGCTCAGCTGATGGCGGTGCTCGCATTTGGGCTTTTTCAGCCTCTGAATTAGACCCCACAGCTAGCAGCGCTGGTGAATCATCGACCAACGATAGCAGCAGCGACAGTAGCGACAGCAGCAGCAGCAGCAGCAGCAGCAGCATTCGTGCTCGCCAAATATTGCGCACCGAGAGTGGCCACTTTCCAATAGTGCTCGACCACGGTGCCGAGAACCAAGTGTACAGCGTGGTGTTCAGCGCAGGTTTTGGCCACGCCGCCGGTGGAAACCGCACCCTGGTGACCGCTGCAGACGACGCAGTGCAGTGCTGGGACTTGACGCGCGTGCTGCAAGAGAAACCTTGCACAAATCCAACAGGAGGGAGCCATGGAGCGTCGGCAGACGCTTTACCAACGAGTAGAACTTACCACAGTGGGGAGAGCAGTGAAGTCAGCGGTGTCGTTGCGTCGTCGTGGCGTTTCGCGGCCGAGGCTGGGGCACCCGTGTACGGAGGCAACCAACGCAACACCAATCAGGCCGCGTACATCTTTGACCTAGCGCTGTCGTCGCAGCCGGTTACCATGTTAGGCCGCGGTAGCAGTGGCAGCAATAGCAGCAGCAACAGTGGTAGTGGTGGCGGCTTTGCAGGCACAAACTCGCTTTTAGCCGCCGCGTTGAGTGACGGCACGTGTAGAATATCGTCATTTGGTGTCGCAACTTCATTAGCCCCCTCCAGTAGCGGCAGCAGCAGCAGCAGTGGTGGGAACGGGAGACCAACGAAGAGCACAGCAGTAGCGCGGGCAGGGGAAGTTGCAGCGCTATCCACAGGCGGAGAGTTTGGCCACCTTACGTCGGTGGCTTGGGCTCCGGTAAGACCAATGGACTCTGTGATTTCAATGATGAGTGACAGAGTTATGATGATGCAACAGCAGCAGCGAGCATGGTCCATTTCTATCGCTGGAACTTTCTTTAACGCCCAATGTTTACATGTGCATATTTGGCCTGATTTTTCACCTGAACCATCCCTCTTCTATCTCCACTGTCTTGGACTCCAATAGGATGGGCTCACGCTAGCTACTTGCTGCGGCAACGGCACTACCCTCCTGTGGGATGCGCGCACTTGGAAATGCAGAAAAGAGCTCAGTGGCGCTCACCAACGCGCTGCTTTTGGGTGCCTCTTTCTGCCATCCAATGATGCACCAAACACAACTGGTGCTGGTACTAATGCTGATGCTGATGCTAACACTGGTGATGTATTCTGTCAAAGTGTGGAACGTGCCAGAGAATTAACTGCTCTAACATGGTCTAGCGATGGTTCTGCTGCTCTCTGGAATGTGGGCAGTGACAACGTAGACTCCAGCAACAAGGAAGAAGAGGACGAGGGTGGCGACGACGAAGATAGTGGCACGCCCGTCTCGGCACCTCAATCAGTGGTAAAAGTGAACAATGGCAGCGCTGCGGAGCCTTTTCCATTATTTCGTTGTGCGGTGAGCGACGATGGAAAGCGCCTCTTGGCTGCTGGCGGCAGTGGCGGCACAAAAAGCTTCCTAGGCACACCGGTGTGGCTGTATGACCTAGTGCCGACACCTTCGTTGGAAAACCGAGGCAGATAAAAGAAACAATTGCACTTTCTTGAGGTGCCGCCTTCAAAGAGGCCCATCTTGAAATTTACTGCACTCTAGATTCCAGATTTTTTTTTTTCGATTAATGCCAACACCAAAAAGCGGAACTAAGTATTCACTTACAAATCTGGTGCTTTAATTATTAAACCGCCTCAACTCGCACGCCCGAATTCTGTCATTCCTGTCATCAAGCAGCAATCAAGGAGAAAAGGGGGATTTTTATGCACTGATCCGTGTTTCATACTCATGCCAAGTGCCCTTCGTAGATAGTACGTACCTGCATTCTGCTTTTGTGTTTCTAGTTCCAAGCGCCTAAAAACTAAAAAAGCTTCTCGTCGGTGATGGTGGCGGTGCTGGAGTTTATTTGGTGTCGGATGGGCAGTAGCTCAGTAGCTCTCAGTTTTATCAATATGGCCTTTAGCCCTTTTCCTTCCCCAACAATGGCCCGCGGTCCGAGGTGCACCGTGGTTATGCGGTTACACCAAAAATTATTCAGAATTTACGTAGGGGCTAACGAAACTCGCTGGAACTACGAACGTAGGCTCCAGGTCGCCTCTCCTAGAAGCAGCGGGGGTACCTGTCGTTGCACTTGAGCCCGCAGCTGGCATCTCTGGTTGATCATTTGGTTCTTCTAAAGGCCCGAGGCGAGCGTGCGGTGCAGCAGCACCGGAAGCACCAAGATCATCATCTAAGAGCCCATGTACGCGCGATACACCACCAGTAGCTTCTGCCTGAGCGCTAGACTTCCATGCACTGTTGCTGCTGCCTCTTCTGCTGCTGCTACCATAACCGCCGCCGTTGCCTCGTCCTGAGCTTCTTCCTCCACCACCACCGTCGCCTTTCACGAAGCCTGCTGCGCGCGCCCATTTCCCGCGTGCTTTTGGTGGGGGTGGGGGTGTACTGCTGGTGGTTTCGCTAGATGAAGAGAAAGTAGAAAATGTGTCAAAGGCGGCACCAGCTTCGCTTGAAGTAGCAGAAGCAGCAGCAGCAGCAGCAGCAGCACTATCGACGAGGGCAAGCACGTCGAGTGCCTTGGCTCTCGGTCCAGAATTCACAGAATTCGCAGACCACTTTCCACTACTGCCTCCACCGCCGCTGCTACCGCTGCTCCCGCCTTTGCCACCCTTACTACCGAAGACAGGTGGCGCAGGCCCTTCAGTCCAGCGCGAATAAATCTCACCGCTGTGGTTGCCAGGAAACGGGTCGTCTAGGTCCCATGTGTCGCGCCACGGGAGCACCAGCGGCGCTTCGTCACCGTTATTGGTGCTGACGTCACTATTTGACGACGACGACGAAGGCGGTGGTGGTGTCACTACGAGGGGGAGCATGACGTAAGATGCGGACGCGAGACCGGCTAGTCCCGACCTGACGAAGTTTGATACAGTACACACACGCCCAAAAAGAGTGCATTTAAGTTAATAATGGGAGCCGTCAAAGCGTGAGTGCATGCACGAAAATGCGCGTCCATTTGGAGCACGCAAATGCGAGAGGAGGCAATTCTGTAAACAATAGGGGTAAGCAAGAGAACAACAGGTGCACGTGTGCGCTGCTGAGATAATATCTGTCTCTCATGCTAACCTTTGCGTGACTCCCCAGCGGTCGCCGAAGTACACGAAGTAAGGCTTGCCCTTAGCATCGCAGTGCTGCAGGACAAACGCGCACTGGCTGAAGTGAGAGGTCCGACTGGCTGTGGGAGGCTCCAGGGCGGTAAAACGCCCACCGAAGATGCCCAAACTGTGAAAGGGGTCACGAGCATCAAAATAAATGAAAAAGGAAAGAGAGAAAAAGATAATGCAAAAAGCACGAGAGAACAAGGTATTCAAAGAGCAGAAAAAGCAGCAGCGAGACAAAAAGGGGAAGAAAGCTACTTACTTACCTAGGTTGGTTGAGCTGAAGCAGTTCCATGGGCGACGGAAGCCACCCTTTCAGATGGCTCGCCACCACCAACCACTGCCCGGGCCCTCGCCTCACCACCCCCGCTCCTTCTAGAGGGCCGTCGGTGGCGCTGCGGTAACCACCGCCACCGCCTCCATCTCCTTCGACGCTACTACTACTACTACTACTACTACTCACGGCGCCGTGTAAACTGCTAGGACTCGAACCAGCAGCGCTAGTATAGGGTGCACCCCCTATTTGGTATGCCCCTGATGATGTTGCTATATTAGGTTGCTCGTCATCCGCAACGTCCAGAAAGTCGTCCCGCAGCTGACTAACCTAAAATCGCAGAAAAACAGAGGGAATGAATAATGGAGACTGAATTCGAAGGCGAAGTACCAAACTTCTCTACATTCACAGGTACAGAATTGTCGCCTCATCCTAGGAGGTATTTGGCAAAAATGATCTTGTCCATACATCTACTGTACGATAGACAAATCATGTACACACTCTTACCGCGAGGAAGCGGTTCCCCACGCTGCGTACTAAGAAGGTGGCTCCTGCGAGCGCTCCACCGGCGCCCACCACGTCGGCTTTGGTGCTCGCGTTTGGCCACGCGTCGTCTTGCAAGAGCTGGTGCAGAGTCAAGTCTAACGAATCTAAGCCGCCGGGTTTCAGCACCTATTGCAAGAGTATGCGATTGTGTGGTTTCAGAATTAGACACAGCTTTACTTGAAGCTGAGGAAGCACGTTGGGAAGTGCTCTAATGATGTCGCTTTTGAACTATCCACGTCCCTCCCACGCACACACACACACTCTCTCTCTCAAGACGGGCCTTCTCCCCCCTTTATTTCCTCTACAAGTACCTTCCGAAGCGTGAAAGGCCCCTGTGGGGCAGGCGCAGTGGCCACCCCAGCGCGGCGCCAGTGGTAGTGGGGCAGCGCGCCGTCAGGGCGGTAATGGTCCAAGTGAAACCACATCACATAGAGCTGCGTGGTAGGGCAAAACACGACCTGCGAGCACATGGGTTGTGGAGAAGGATGTGAGATTAAGAAAAATGAAATAAAAACACCATGTTGATGAACAACGATAGTACAGCACGAAAAGCTTACGTATTTTGAGGTCTGAGAAATCCGAGCTCCTAGCAGCTTTAAAGGACGTTTTTTTTTCAGCTGGAATGTCTCTTCTCTACTAGACTTAGTTTCGCCCTCATACCTTCGGGCGTTCCACCACGAGCCTCGGCTGGTTGCTCACTACCGCAGCAGGGGGCGGGCCCGACGGATCTTGCACCAGGTCTTCGGCCAATGCAGCCACGTCATCACAGCCCAAGTTGTCGTCGTCGTTGTCGCCACTGCTTTCGTCGTTGTTCACTCCGCTTGCTCCGCGAACGCCGGCTCGGATGGCCTGCCAAAACAGCCGAGAAGTGTTTTGAAGCAGCAGTGTGTAATGATGGATCCTCCTTGATTGTGCTAGCGCATATTAGTACTCTCACCAATCTTTCATAGTCTTAAAGCCTTCCGATCCTACACCTCGCATTCCCTTCCCTCATGTTCCGCTCACTTCAAGCAGCAAGCACTCACGTTACGCCCACACCTGCTTCACGGCGCGCGTTTCTTTCCCCAGCTTGCGCGGCTCCATCTTGGCGGGATCTCTTCGCTTTTTGATAGAGTTAGCCACGTCGCGCTCGCCGTGGAGCACTACGCCCTCGTAGTGCCACACGAACAAGTCATGCGACGAATACGCGTTCACGTGCGCGCCCGACTCGTTTTTGGCGCTTTCCCCGTACCACCACCACTTGTCGTGGAAACCCCCCGCCTGCCAGGGCGCTAGAAACCCACCCCCGTGCGCGTGAATGGGCAAGCCTCGATCGTCGAGCAGGGGGGCACCCGGCACGATGGTCCGGCGCTGCCAGCGCTTCTGCAGAGGCCGCCCGCCGCCGCGCCGTGGCACAGGAGCTGGCGTGCCGACGGGCCGAGCCGAGCAAGCTGGAGTGGGAAAGCTGCCTGCATTAGCAGTTAAATTTGATGGCAAGTATAATAATAGCAGCAAATTCGAAAACTCGAAATTGGTATTAGTGAGGTAGCGACAGAAAGCGCAGCCATTGAATTTTTAATACGATGAGGTGTAAAGGAGGCAGAGAGGAAGAGAGTGTTTGTACGAGCAATGTAACGGCTCTATTGTTACCAGGCACTGCTCGCTGCGCACCGCCGCCACCCTCAAATTTAGAGGTCGAGAATCGAGAGCCGAAGTCTCGAGGACTACCTTCGTCGCGAGCATCGTGAGGCACGAGGCCGCCCTGGCCAATCTGTGCGAGGCCAGCGTTCAAGGCGGCAAATCCTGCCACCGCTGTCATGAACGACATTAAGCACCGGCCAAAGCGCCGTGCTGAACAGCTGCACACTGCGAAGCCTGCTGCTGAGCTAACTTCCGAGGCCACGTCTCTACACACTGTAGCTGCTTGGCCTACTTGGTTGAAAAACCAAACGGGGCATCGTGCTGCCGCTGGCCTACTTTCTTCAGGCAGAGCCGCGAGGATGGCTAACAACAGGACAACAACTATCGAGGCTAGCACCGTTGTGCTCAGTGCCATCCTATAAAACTGTAGCCGGCCAGAAGATTTGCGTGAAAACTTTGATTCGTTTCGAGTCTACGTTCCCACGAAAGAGACCGGCGGTTGTCTCAAACCTTCCTGCGAGCCGCGTCAACGACTTCTACAGTAGTGCACCAATCGAATACAATCGTCCTCGATAACAAGGTGGTAACACTCGAAAGGGCGTGTTGGTCGATTCTGTTGTATTGAAAAGGTCCTGGGCAATGCTAGTGGAGCAGGCTTTCAATCAGCAGGCATTCAGCAGCATCCATCATCCCATCTTCTTAGTCCACATCTATCTATCTTTCTTGCAAATCTTCAAATCTTAAATTTTGTTCTTGTGTTCGGAAGTATTTCCAAAGTATTTACATTAGAGCACAAATAGCGGCAGTTTGTAACGAGCATTCTCACAGCCAGCAGCACTGTAGCACTCAACTATCAAGGGCAAAAAGCCCACGCGCTAAGATGAGCACAGGTGAGCTTCACGGCAAATATTTTAGACTTGATAACTTCTTTCTTCTTTTTATTTCACCTAAGTGCATCATCCCTCATGTGCATAGGGTACCGTGGGTCTGTCCAAGACCAAGCACGGGCCCTCGCCATGGAGCTCGAGTCAGGCGAAGATTGGGCGCGAGGGGGCTCAGCGCAGTCGCCAGGCTTAGCGTCACCTCACCGGGTAATAAGTGCCAGCGGGAGCAGCAGTGGTCACGAGCAGGACGACGAGGCAGGCCTGCTAGACCGGTCGATGGGAGACGCCTCCGACGAGGATGAGCTGCTGCTGCATGCTGATTCAGACAAAGAGTCTCCAGAGAAAGGGCAGTCCAGAGACTACGACAGCAGTCCAGAAAAGAGCTTCCGCCTTGAAAACGATGACCTTGGAGGAATGGGCGACGAGCGTGGCGAAGACTATGAAGACGACGAGGATGATGGTCTAGAAGACGACGAAGACGAGGAGCTGGATTTCGATGACGACATTCCTGACATCGTCGAAGACGCTGATCTCGGGTACGAATGGTAGCTAGTGCCTTATTTTGAGAGGAGCACCCTGATGACAGACCAATGTAGACTTTTTCAAAGTGCTTGAGCGAGCTTGTCAGATTGATCGATAGCTGCTTTGACGATGATGAGGGCAGTACGTGAACTTTGTACGTCACACCTGTATTGGCTCTGGCTGTGGCAGGTCTCCAGCCTCACCAATTACCAAAGAACGGTTTGTGCCGCTCGCCACGCAAGCCGTCGACGTGAGCGTAGGGATGCGGCTCTTAGTGAAGCGCAGCAACGGCGACTGGTGCCACGCCGAAGTGTGCGCCTACGAAGCTTGGCCGCCAGAAGGCGGCACCGTGACGCTGCAAGTGGGCGACGGCCTCCGAAAGACCCTCAACCTGGCCAAGGAACGCCACATTTCTATCGTGCGCGTGCCCTTGCCCAAGTCCTCTCAAAGGCGGCGAGGGCGGTCTCGCCGAGGTGGTGGGGATCGGCGAGGCGGCCGCGAGACTGCTGCTGAATCCCCCGACGGCGCGAAATCCCCGCCCGCGCGCACGGCGTCCGCGAACTCGTTTGCCATGTCCGACGCCTTCACGGCAGAGGGCCCAGGCAGCAGCAACGGCGGCGGTGGTGGCATCGACCTCGAAGAAGAAAGCGAAGAAGAAGTGCAGGGCAGCAGGCCGTACCGTGGAGAGGATCGGCGCAGCCGCTCGAGGAGCCGCGACGGGTACCACTCCACCGGTGCTCGGTCTCAGAGCGCCAGCCGCGACCGTTTGTCTTCTTCACCAGCAGGCGCAGGCGCATCGAGCTCGCCCTCTTCGCCGCCCCTGGCGTCTTCAGCGAGGCCGCGGAGCACGAGCCGAGACCGAAACAACAACAGCAGCAGCCGAGGCCGCAGCTCTGCTGGACACGGCGACGACGACAGCTTTCGCTTCGGTGCCGGCGGCAGCAGCGGAGGGCTCAACGGAGGTGGCTTTTCTGGCCTGGCGCCGCTTCCCAATATACGCAAACCGTCAACAAGCGCAGGGAGACCTGCTCACAACACGTCACCTCCAGCCGGCGGCAGCTACGGACCAGGCGGCGGAGCTTCTCGCTCCGCTTCAATGCCGCCGCCGTCCGAGCTTGCGCCGTCGCCGTTCAGCTTGCCGCCGGGCCTCAACGCCTTGTCGTCTGCCGGAGCTGCTTCACCGGCGGCGAGGCGCCCAACCGCCCTTGCAACCACTGACGCCGCGTCAGGAGCACCAGGATCCCCGCTGCCGCAGCAGCAGCAAGTCGTTGCAGGTGCCAGCACTTCTCCTCTGAACATGCTCGACCACCTCTTGTCCCCCGGTCCATTGTCTCCCGCGGATATGGACCAACCGATGCGGTACTTGTCGCAAGCTTCCTTTGAAGCCGCGGACTTTGGCCCCGCTAGCTCCTCCGCTGGTGATGGCAATGGTGTGTTGAGCCCATCGCGTGACGCGTCAGCTATTCCAGAAGAGGAGAATGGCGGCGCTCTCGGCGGCGGCGGTAATGGTGCCGGAGGCGGCGGCGGTTATAGTGGCGAGGAGGATGACAGCGGTGGCGAAGGAGGCGGCGGTGAAGCTGGCCGCAGCAACCACCGCAGCAGCAGTGGAGCAGCGCGAGACGGCACCTCGTGCGACTTGGAGACGGCGAAAGTGCTCTTCAAGTCGATGGCCGAGCCGATGCCGTTGGACAAGGGCGTGAAAGTGATCGTGCAACGGTCCGATTCGACGTGGGCCCACGCCACGGTAAGAGCAATAGGCTTGCATGCATTTGATACAGTAGCTACTTACTGGCAGCGCACCTTCATTTGATGTATGGTGCATAATTCCGTCCTGCTTTTTGTACGCTTTCTCTTTGATATATCATCTCCTGGGCTATCTTTCGAAGCCTTCCACGTCGCCTCGGATCACCACATTAGCACTTACTCACGCGAACACCGGTTGAATTCGCCCCGATATTTTCTCACAGGTCGACCGGTTCGAGAATTGGCCACCCGAAGGAGGCACTGTGACCGTAAAACTAGGCAAAACTACCCGGAAAGCGCTGGACTTAAGCAAGCCCCACCACTTGCGGCGCTTGCGGTTGCCGAGAGATCCTACGGCGTTGAATGGCGTGGGCACCGCTTTGGTTCGCACCAAGACCGGGCCTGGCCTGATGATTGGCAGCGCAGAGGTACTCTTCATATTAGGCTTCCCTTCGAGATCTCGGAAGATGTTGAAAGTTGTTATGCCTAGAGAAGTTACTGCAGCGTAATTGTCACAGCATCTTGCGTGTTACACACCTATACTTCGTGCCCCTCGCAGGTGGATTTCGAACGCGCGGACTTCGGCGTGTGCGCGGCTTTCAGCGGCATGGCCGTGGCCGCAGTCCCGAAACACGCCCATGTGGCCCTCGAAAACGCGGCCCAGCTCGCAGGGCAGGTGGCCGTGGTGCACCGAGGGGTGTGCCCGTTCACGGAGAAGGCGAGGCGCCTGGTGGCCGCCGGGGTGACGGCGATTGTGTTTGTGAACACCAAGGACGAACTCACGGTGCCGGCGGACCCTTCTCGCGACTGCGCGGATTTAGAGGTAAAAATGAAAATCATGTAAAGATGACGCTGTTGCCAATTTTATTCTGCTCCATCTTGGTGCTCTTTTTTCCTATTGCAAAAGTGCAGCTATTCATGCACATTGCTATTCTCGCACGCTATACTCGCTGTTGCTGTTCGCCTATGTGCGCCTCACTTGCGCCTTCTTCTTCTTCTTCTGTTCTTCTTCCCTCTCTGCCCTCTATCAGATCCCTGTGCTATTAGTGACCAGCTCTGCAGGCATGCTTTTGACCCCCGGCACGACCGTGCGCCAAACTCCTGCTGCAGCCGACGCCGACGCGCTGATTGCCACCCGTCTCGCTCTGCTCTGCAGTGACCCCCATGTGACGCCAGCCCTCTTGGCCACCTTCTGCGCCAATCATCCTCGTGCGTGGGCTGTGAATGCAGTCGCTGCCGAATCCGCGGCTGCCGCTGCATCAGCTGCTGCTGCTACTAGCAGTGGTGCAGGAGGAAGAGCCAGCTCGCCTAGTGTGGTTTCGTCACCCTCCGCCGTGAGTGCATTGCACGCGCTAGTCAGTAACCCTAGCTTTTCGCTCGCCTTGTTTGAAGCCGCTGCAGCCGCTGCCGCCGCCGAAGGCAGCCGCGATCCGAACCTCGGCAATGCCGGCGGCGGCGATGCCGGCGGCAAAGAGCAGCAGCAGTTGCCGCGGCTCCTGTGCCACTTGGCCACGATCACTGACTCGTTGCACCCTCTGGGGCGGCTGCCTCTGCACGGCCTCGCGTCCAACTCCCACGCTTTACTGGCCGCTGACGTGGCGGGCCAAGCGTACGAGTTGGTGGACGCAGTGGCGGCGCTTTACCCAAACGCGCTTCACACTGCGGTGAGAAAAAAAAGGGGGGGTAACATTGTTATTTGTAACAGATTCTTGGATGATGGCACAAGTAGAAAAACTAGCCAGATGAAAATAAATAGATGTCTGCGCAATTTGAAATCTGACCGCGCACGTTTTTCCCCTGTTCCTTCCTTAGGATTCTGAGAAGCACACGCCATTTGGCTTGTTGCAAAGCCGCGGGCTGCTAGCTCCAGAGCAACTTCAACGCCTGAACAAGCAGTGGTCGTCTTCAAGTGGAGCATCTGATGAAAAGGCTATCATAAATGGTTCCAACAATGAAGGAGTACGTCAAGAGCTCGACCAGGCTCAAACTTCCTCTTCCTCTTCGGCACAACCGCCACCCGCTGCGACTCACCAGGACAGTCCACAACCTGTGCCTCCTCTTCGCGTCTCTTCGCGGGACGACAACTTGAGCCCGATGAGCCCGAGTGTGAGCAGCAGCAGCAGCGAGGAGCCTCCGCAGCCTCCAGCCAACAGCGGCAGTAGTGGTGGTGGTGCTCCGGATGACAGCAACAACCACGGTATCGTAGAACATAAGGCAGTGGCCAACAGTACGCCTCAAACCAGCGGTCAAGCCAACAGCAGTAGCGGCAGCAGCAGCAGCAACCAAGGCAACGGCAACAAAAACAACCGCAGTGTGGGGGTTCGAGGGCAGTCTAATGTCCAGCAACCGACGAGGCATTCTGCACCTCCTCAAACCGGAGGAGAACCTTCTGGCTCTACACATGACGCAGTATCCGTGGCGGCTGCGCTAGCAGAGCAAGCCACCGAGCACCAAGCTGCTTTGAAAGCAAAAGACGAAGAGTTAGCAGCGCAGAGGCGAGAAGCGCAAGAGGCAGCGGCGACCAAGGACAAGAGAATTGGGTTGCTGGAGCGGCAGTTGGATACTTTGGCAGCCCAGCTCAACGTCAACACCAAGACGGTGCTCAGCAGTGAGGTAAAGCGAACGAATAGAAAGAGCCATTCCTTGCTCAGTCGAAGTCCTACAGTCCCGCTTTGCTTTCTCCTGTATCATGACATTCTTTGTGGAATTTACTACTCCTCGTCTCGTACAAAACACTTCCTTCACTTATGTTCCGTTCGTATTTTTTCATGCATTCATACGTGTGGCACATGTGCAGGTGCGCGCGTGGCTCGACGAAGGCGGGCTCGAAGTATACGCGCTCATGTTTCACGCCCTGGGCGTGGACACCTTAGAAGACTTGCTGGACGCAGCTCTGGTAGGCGACGACGAGCTGGTGCTGGCGGGGATGGACGAAGACGACGCGGCCAAGTTTCACACGCTGCGGTTTCGCACCGCCAAAAAGCGCCGCGAGGACGCCAAGAAGAAAGCCACGGATGGTGCGGCAGGTCCTTCGTTGTCGTCGTCGTCGTCTTCGCCTCCTCGGACTGCCATGGGTCAGCAGCCCGTACGAGGAGGGTTTGCGGAGGACCACTTCGTGAAACCGTCGTCTCCGAAGTCTCCGAAAAGCAAAGCAGCCTTCTTTCCGCCGCAGCCGGCAGTTGACGAAGATGATGGTGACGACGATGATGACGAGGAGGAAGAGAACGACAATGACGAGAATGCAGAGCAGCCAGAGAATGCGAACGATGCAGAGGATGCAGGTAGGGCATCGCCAGCAACAGCGGCGGGTGTACTTGCGTCAACGCTTCACCAGGGAAGCGCTGGCGACGGTAATGCTGACGACAACGACGACAACGATTCGGTGTCTTCATCGGAGGCTGAATTAGCGAAAGCTAAGGTAGAAGAAGATGACAATGAAGAGGAGGAAGAAGAGGACGCAAAAGAGGCTCAAAGCATGGAATCCTTTCTCGGCCAGCTTGCGTTTTTGCCCGATGACGCCGCCACGTACGCCGCTGTGTTGGCTCATCTCGGTTGCCACTCGCCTAAGGATTTGCACAACGTGACGCAAGCTACCCTCACGCAAGCAGGCATCAAGAAATTCCATGCGCGAAAGATATGCAGTGCCGAAATCTATCGTGCTTTCCTTTAGCTAGTGATTGCCATGGCGATTCCCCCCCATTTATTCCCAGTTCCCAGGCGTGGCGTATTGCCGTTTTACTTCTTTCAGCGCAGATATAGCAAGTCCGGCCGTTCGCTTTGAGATTTAAAGCCCCAATAACGGAATAACCCAAATCATCTAGATTTAGTGTTGATTCGCGAAACTTATTGCGCATTGCATTACATTACCCATATAACAATAACAAACAACAGGTTTACGAGAAAGAGACACAAACAACAACACAACAAAGACGAGAAAGATCTCAGATCTCACTGTCGCAGGTCTCGGATCATACTGTCATACTCAGATCTCAACTCGTGATCGTGATGTCGCTATCTTCTGTTGATGATGCGATGATTTGATGTCTGTCTTCAAACCCCTTGCTTCAAACAATCCATCTATCTCGCCGGAGTAATCAACCAAGCTTCTAGCTGCATGACTTACTGCTTGGCCTAGCCTTCACAAAATCTTAAGAGAGAGTATTCCTTTGAACTAGTGCGAGACTTTTTACTTTCAAATTCAACCGTTAGCTTTAAGTAACGCGCGATGTCGAAATCCGCAGAGCTGCTCAGGCGTGCCGCCAAAGTATTTCCTGGTACAAAACACACGCGGCTTCCTTTAGCTCACCAAGGCCTCCCGCACTATCCGCAGTTTCTAGCGCGCGGTGAAGGTAGCCGTGTGGTCGACGTTGATGGTCGGGAATATTTGGACTTACTGTGTGGCTTTGGAGCTTCAGTACTTGGCTATAATCACCCAAAGGTGCAGTGTCATTTCGATGGTAGCTTTTTATGAAGTTACGTGCAACGAATAGCGGCACAATTGCAGTTAAAATTGATCTTGTTGAACGGGTTGTATATTTATAAGTTTATATGCATCTTAGTCGTTCTTGATGGGCTTTCTTGTGGCTATCAGGTCGACGCTGCAGCAGCTGCAGCCCAACAACGAGGCGGCGTGCTCACTGGCCCCACGGACCTGTCCGTGGAACTCGCCGAGCGCTTGGTGTCGCTGCGGCCTGGCGCTGACTGGGCGCTCATGGCGAAGAATGGCACCGACGTGACCAGCTTGGCGCGCACCGTGGCCCGAGCTACCACAGGGAAGCGGTTCATTTTGCGGGAGCATGCGCAACCATCGTCATCGTCGTCGTCACCGTCTTCTTCTTCTTCTTCTTCTTCGCCACCAGCGGCAGCGGCCTACCACGGCGCGTCGAACGTGTGGGCGCGAGGCTCCCCAGGGGTGCTAGATCCAGAGGGCGCTGCTTTCGAAGCAGGCTACACCTACAACGACTTTGCGAGCGTGGAGGCCGCTCTCACGCAGGGCCAAGCAGCGGGCGACGTGGCTGCGATTTTCGTCGGGGGCTGCTCGTACATGTACAGCAAGCCCACAGTGGAACCTACGCCCGAATTCGCGAAAGGCTTGCGGGCACTCGCGGACAAGCACGGGTGCCTTTTAGTGGTAGACGAAATTCGAACCAACTTTCGAGTGGGCCAAAGCCTCCAGGGCCACTGGGCTGATCTTGTGGCTGGTAAGGGTCTGCTTCTTTTCAGATCGAAAAACTTGCCTGCCTATCATATCTCCCTCTTGTTCACGCTCCAATTTCCTTAAGTATGCATTTGCTTGCCTTTTTAGAAGATGCTAATGCTGGGGCGGTTGATTCAGCTGCTGCTGCGGCAACGGCCGCCCGCCTGGCGCCCGATTTGCATTGCCTCTGCAAAGCTTTAGCCAATGGCCATCCTTTGGCGGCGCTCGTAGGCAGTGCCGCCAGCCGCGACGCCGCTGCTTCGGTGACGGCCACGGGCACCTATTGGCTAGCCCCCGCGCCCATGGCAGCAGCGCTCGCCACCCTCGATGCTTTAGCCTCCAACGACTGCGCTGCGCTCCGGCACACGCAGCGGGTAGGGTCCGAGCTTTCCACAGGGCTACTGGACTTGGCCCAGAGCCATGATTTCGCGGTGACGATGTCAGGCCCAGCGGCTATGCCCTTCTTGACCTTTGACGCCGACGACGATGATGCCAACGCAGGCAACAGTGGCCACCACCACGGCGCTAGTCGCCCGCGTGGAGAGGCGTTCTGCGCGGCGTGGGCCTCGGAAGGCGTGTGGGCTCACCCGCACCATAACTGGTACTTGAGTGCAGCCCACAGCGAGAAGGATATCAGCTTTGCTCTCGATGCCGCGGACCGTGCTTTTAGGGCCGTTGCAGCGATGGAGACAACTATATGAATGGACTAGTTCCGATTTGGTTATTGGGCTTTCAAAATGCACTCGGGCTGTAGCTCGAGCTGCATGTTGCCTGCTGCCTACTTCTACAGACTAAAGGATCTGCCCACAAGAGGGGAGCAGAGAATCAGAGTTGTGAGATATGAGACAAGTAGAACCCATATGGGCTTTTTAAAATGGCTTCCTCGCTCTTACTTTGCGCATTTAAAAGTCAGCAAAGCACAAAGCAGTAAAATTCCCGTCTGTGTAGAAGTAGAAGCATAAACCTAAACCTGCCGGCTGCTGGGAATAGGAATAGGGTGCTTTTAATTAACTCCTATATTGTAATTAGGCCTCTCTTTGCAGATAGGGCCCAGTGCTGTGGGCTACAAGTCCCTCAACGCAGCTTCCACCACAGGGAGTAACTCTTTCGGCTTGTTGTAAACCGGAAACGTTTGCACGGCAAACTGTAAGAGCTGTTTCGCTTCCCTGAGAGCGCCTGTAGCCGCTGCCCGCGACGACCTACTGGTCGAAGCGCCCTGAGCAGCCGCGTTCGATGCCCCTTGGTGCAAGAGTGACGCTAAGTTGAAGTAGGTTTCGGGGAGGTGCGGCGCGGCCATGATCGCTCGTCGGTACAAACCCGCGGCTTCGTTGAACCAACCAGACGATGCCTGTTTCTGACTTCTAATGGACGTGACTTGGTTTCTTCCTTGAGCCAGAGATGGTAGGAGTGGCGCATGCTGATTTCCACCGTTGCTGCTGCTGCTCCCGCGCCTAGTGTGTAGCCAGGTGGCCAAGTTGTACAAGCCTGTCCCGTAAGTGGGGAAAATAGCGACGGCCTCCCGGTAATGCTCTTCGATTTCAGCGGCGGTATCCTCGTCCCATAGCAGGTGGCCAGCTCCCTGACCGCTGTTGCCGACATTGTTGCCGTTGCTGCCGTTGCTGCTAGTGCTGGAGCTGGTCCCATGGTTTTGGACCCATTCTGCATTGCTCTGGGCAATGTTGCTGCTAGTCAGCTCGTCATACTCGTGAGGCTCCAGTTGCTTGCCATGCAAGTGCAGCAGTTTTGCCAAGTTCGTGTGGGCGCTGTAGTGTTTGGTTGGGTTCAGGGCGACAGCTCGGCGGTAGCACCGCTCTGCATCGGCATACCTGCCAGCGGCTTCCTGGACAAAGCCCCAATTGTTCCACGCAGCCCCGTAGCTCGGGTCCCGGAGAAGCGCGGCTTCGAACAGTTGTCCCGCCGCGACTTGGCCATTAGCTCGCAGAGCCGCTGCTTCTTCAGGTGTTACAGTCGGGGTCCTGCTGCGAGTAGCGCCTGTCGTCGAGGAAAGCGGAGAGCCTTGCCGCTCGAACACGCAGCCTAGGTTGTAGTGCGCCACAACGTCACTCGGGCCGTAGGCCACCGCATGCGCCCACAAAGTGGAACTCGACACCCATTTCGACGCTTGCCCCAGAGAGGCCAAGGATTGGGCGCATACTAAGAGCACCACACAAGTGACGCAGGTTCTTGCTGTCCACGGCCATTGCAAAGTGCTCATGAAATCACTGCTATTTTTACTTTTGCTACCGATGGATGGGGCCTCCAAGTGCTGCTCTTTCGTTTGCTGAGAATGCGCCGCGCGCGCTATTGCAGCGCCTCCTGCCGCCACCCAGGGCACTAGGAGTGCCGTTGGCAAATACGCATAACGATCAGCAGCCAAGATAGGCCACCCGTGGGTAACTAAGATTCCGAGGGTAGGGAACAAGAGCCCGACAGCACACAGCCAGGTGATGCCGACTAGTTCCAGTGTGGACGCCATTGGAGCAACTCCAATGAGGGATTGACCAACACCACTGTTACTGCTGTAAGGACCACGAACTACACAACTCAAGCGGCGTAGGAGAAGTCTAGCGGTAAAGAAAATGGCAGCAAGCGTGGCAATAGCAGCCATGATCGCAGAGCCAGCCACCTATAAAAACAAAACATTGACACTGATATAGAGAAACGGCCGAGAAATTAGAAGAGCGAATGCACACACAGCAGAAAGACGAAAGATTGCAGTCTAAAAGAAAAGAGATACGATTTGCAAAGAAATTAAAGCGACTTCGTCTAATCGTATGCAATGAGGGCCTGTAATAAGTCATTTCAATGTTTGCAAGACCCTACTTGCGGCAGGCTGCTGCACAGCTCACCTGCGACGCATGAAAGTGTTGGTCTACGGGGTAAAAGATGCACAGCCCCGTGGGCCACAGCGCGCGGCTGCTGTACCACGCCAGGGAATAGCCCGCTTTCGCCCACCGGTGCACGCCGCTTGCAGACTCCCACCACGCTGCCGACATGAGGCCAGGCGGAGACTGCTGCTGCTCCTGCTGAGACTGCGGCAGCCCCCCTGCTGCTGCCTCATTATCATCTTCAACCTTCTCGTCAGTAGAACTGCTACTGCTGCTGCTGCTACTACTACCTGTGGTTTGAGCAGATTCTGTGGGCGACCTCAAATTGAAGCCCTCCACGTCAATGTGCCGCGGCACTTTTAAGGCGTTTTGAGGGTGCGCCGCGGTGATTTCCATCCCCACGTGATTGGCCCAGAGGGCTTGCCGAGCGCCCCACCCGAACAGAACGAAGCACAAAATTAACCGCTGTAAAGTGGGCCACGCTATTGCTGAGACCACACGTCGCGTAGCAAGTTTCACACTGATAGTTTCTTTAGTCGGCACCCTCGTTCTACTGCTGCAAGTACTTCTGGTATTTCTTGTGTTCGCCTTGACATTACCGTCTGCTTCGCTTTTCCCTCCCTCTGGGGAAGCAGTGAAGCTTAGCGGCGCGAAAAAGACTTGCAACACTAGCAAGAGCCCAAGGCATGGCAATGCGGCTGCTTTGGCCAAGATGGCTACCATAAACCATGCTGCTGTGGCAAACACACAAACCACAGCTCGGAGGTTGCTGCTAGTTGTGGTGGAGGCACCATCCAAAAGAGGCACAAAGGCCATGAGGCTTCCGAGCGCGGCAGCCGAGGCCGTCAAGTAGGGCAAACAGCTCAGCCAGCAGATGACTTCAACGCGCAGTGGGTGGGTAGCCCACAGCACGGCACCGATTGCTGCGCCGCATTGCCAGCCCCAAGCTTCAGCCGATACCTTGCCACGGTCCTCACCGCTGCCTTCGATCTCACCCTTGCCGCTTCTCCTACTAGCCCAAGTTTCTGCCCAGGAATGTCCAACAGTAGATGCAGGTCTACGTACGGTGGTGAATAGCAGTCTAAGGCGCTGCGTAAGCGCGACTAGGAGGCAGGCATTGAGACCATGCAACACTACGGCGCAGGCCAAAAATACCACCGGATTCAACGTGGCGTGAGCCGCGCCCGCTCCAGGCCCCGCTGTACTAACTGCTGCGCCACCTGACGCAGATGCTAGTGCCATTTTAAGCCATAGCGACACTGGCTCCCAAACTCCTAGATAGATGCCCTCGGCGCCTGTGAAGTGTGAGTTACAAGCACCAGCAGTTAAGTGGTTATCATTGGCGCGAAACTATATTGAGGTACACGATGGCTAGCATAGAATAATTCGTAACTGCGATTACCTAGTGCTTTGTGAGCTCGCTCTGAGAAGGAGCCAGCGATTGGGTCCAGTAGCGCGTTCTCGAGGAAGTTGACCTGATCAAGTTAACATCACAAATATAACGAAACGGTTAGCGGTGCACAACCGATAATTAAACCGGACAACACTTACCTGGTCATCCCAATCGCGCTGAAATGCGAGCTCACTTTTCTGGATAAGAATGTGAATTGCAAATGGGAGCGCGCTAATAGAGAAGACTGTGCAATAGAGGGTCATCTTATCAGCAAATAAGGCAACCATCAGGATGGTTACATTTTTTTGTAGTTGCCGACGACTGTCGATACTGTACTACGGATATAGACGCTGGATAGACCCTAGATAGACGTGATATTTTTGGAGGTGTCAAAAAGTCAAAAACAATCTGACCCATCGTGAGATCGTGAGCCCATGAGCATTCCCGAAATGTGGACTGGAAACAAAGACGACATTTTACTGACTTCACATAGTCGAGCTTCTCAGGCTTCCCCGAGGAGATCAAAGTCTGTTCCAAAATGCATCCAACTTTTAGAGGTAAGCATTTTTGAAAGAAGATGCGTCTTCATTACTTCTCTCATCTTTGTTCCGCGTGAATCTGGTGCTCCTACAGACCTCGACGAATTTGCGCAATGCGGGCGAGCTAGATTTGACTCCTATTGCGGGAAAGTGTGGTGAGTGTGGGAAGCTGACGGGCTATCGGTGCGGGCGCTGCCATGTAGAATTCTACTGTTGTAGGGCGCACCAGCGTGCTGCTTGGCCTCTTCACAGTGAGCGGTGCAAGGCACCTGAACGGCCACCGTACGTATATCAAGTTCCGGGCAGTGGCAGTTCAGCAAGTTTACAGCTCGCTGTGGTAGGCGGCAGCAGCACCAACGATGAAGCCAGCGCTGGTGAAACCTTGAGTGCTGGGGACCTAAGGACTGGTATGCACGTAGTTGTAGCGCCGTCCAGCTCGCATTTCGCCACCTACGGCGCTGCACGAGCTGTTGTGGAGCGCGTCATTCAGCCTTATGGGGGTCCTGCTGGGCGGATAAAGCTGCGCTTTCTAGATGGTGCGCGCAAAGGCACGCCGGTGGCCCTCAGTGCTTGTGACCTTTGCCTTGCCGGCACAAACACAACGCCGGGCGGCGTCAGCGACTGTAGCCACGGCGGTGGCAGTAACGCTAGCAGCCGAGACGGCGCTGCCCACATCTTGGCTAAACCTGCTCCATTGCGAAGGCAAAAGTCGAATGTGTCAGCTTCATGGTCTTACGCAATGGAAAATAGCTACCTGTCGCCGTTGGCAGTGGCGACGAGCGGCTTATCAAACTCAACGCTGAACCCACTGCAACTGAGCAGCAGTAGCAGCAACAGCAAACGCAATTGGAACCAAAGCAGCAGTGGCAGCGCCAAAGTCAGCAAAGTGGAACCTGATCAAGCCGCCCTCGCGTCGCTAGTGGCCTTAGGTTTCGATTGCAAAAACGCCACGGAAGCCCTCGTATGGTACAAGAACGACCTCGAGGAAGCCGCTGATTGGCTCCTTGGAGGCGGAGGAGGGGAAGGCAGCAATGGCAGCAGCAGGGATGCTTACGCAGCCGACGACGAATCCAATCAAGCTACGTCGAAGCTGGCAGCCTCTGTGGCTTCACGCTCCTTGCTCTTTGCTGACGACGACGACGAGAAGGAGGACGATGAGGCCACGACTCCATGGGCTACAGCCAGCAGCTGTCGCGACAGTCACAGTGGCAGCAGCAGCAGCGCATTTCCATGGCCGGGCGATTCTGCTGCAAAGCGTGAAGTAGCTACGGCACAAGCGTTGCTCGCGTCGGGTTGCTTGTACCACCACGAGCATGCATTGCGTGGGGGCAGCCACGGCGAACGGTTCTCAGTGGAAGCGGTGCGCGACGGCCGGGCCAATGGCCTTGGCGTGCGGCTCCGCGTGACGCGTGCTGCTTCAACGCCGACGCTTGAGACCTCTACCGTTGCAAGTACGACACCGCCTCCCACTGGAAGCACCAGCAGCGCCGTGCATTTGACCTTGAGCGACCAGCAAGTGCGTGAATTGGCAGAGACAATGCTCGCAAGCGCGCCGCACCACGAGACGACTACATGTAACACTTCTGGCACGAATGCAACGACAACTGCTTTAGCCCAGCTGCTTGACCCAGCTCTAACTTCCGATGCCGTGCGAGTTGCTCAGCTGGTGCCCTTGCTCAAACTAGTGCCGCCGCGCGTATGCGAAGCTTCCCCTGGCAGCAGCGACCCTTTCGAATGTCTCAGTGCGACCCCAGGGAGTGAGACGAGCAGCAGCGGGGCCGAAAGTGGAGCGATAACAGACCTCGCCGCAACATCAGACGCATGGCTGCCACAACGGTTGGCAGTTGAGACGTCTCCAGGCCAGACTTTTGCCGTCTCAGACGATGTTCTTGATCCACTCTCAGGGCTTCACCTTGCAGCTGAACCAGCTACTGTTGCGGCTACAGCTGCAGCGATGGACATGCTTTCTCTCTTGAATTCGCCGCCGCTGCCATCATCGGTATCAACCCGAGTTCCTACAAACAACAGTAGCGGCAGTAGCACAAGAGATGGCAACGGCGGCAACGTATGGAGCAGCGGTGGAGATGATTGCTTGGATGTGCTCAGTGGCAAGAACGACGAGGACTCCTTGAACGTGAAGGAACCGCTGCTGGCGCGGTATGCCACGCACGTGAACGAGGAGCCAAGCCATTCCGACGAAACGCACGGTGGAAGCAGTGCCGCTGCCCACGCGGAAAAGATTGCGATGTTGGAAGCGATGGGCTTTGGTGCCGACGACGCGGCTGCAGCACTGGCCAAATGCAACGGCCAAATGGACGAAGTGAGTGCTAGAGCATGGAGCATAGTCTCATTCGTGGTTCCTTCTCTATCCTCCTTTGAACCGTTTTGCACCTCGTTACCAAGAGTTCGTTTGAGCACCGAAGCAAAGTTTGTGTTGCGCCGTCTTCCATACTTTATGTTTCGTTTTTGAACTTTTGTATGCATGAATGTTGGGTTTGCTACGGTTTGTATAGGCGGTGAACGTGCTGCTTGGCGGCGGTGGCTTGGGCGACGACGACAACTACGACAGTGACGAGCCACCTCCATTCATCGAGCGCACGGACAGCAACGACGCCCTGGATTCTACACTTCCAGCTCTCGGAACCTTCTGGCAGTGCAAGGTAATGGAACTGCTGAGTTGCCCTCTTCCTTGAGCACTTTCGATCTCGTACTCTTGTTTTCTTCCTACCCTATATGTTTGTTTTTCATAGTTCGTATCTTAGTACTACTGTAGCATCAGTGTGCGTATAGTGTTCCATTGTGAGCTTTTTGTTGCTGAATGTTTTTTTCTTTACCATAAAATGATAACAACAATAATAATAATACATTCCCTTTTCTTTCGTGTTCACAGCGCTGCAGCGCGCAGAGTGCTTACACTTCGGACACGTGCTCTTCTTGCGGTTGTCCACGTATATAACCTGCGCTTTATGGCTTATGGAAAAAAGAGTACATTGCGGCTAAATTACGGGGTTCTCCAAACTCCGCTCTTTTCTGCGTCTGTATTTAATGATTTGAAAAAAAAAACACAAATTAGCCGCTCAGTCGCTGGGTGGATAGTTGGTAACCAAGAGAACTAGTAATAGGTAGGGGTATCTATACCTAGCCAATACAAGTGCCCGTATTTAAGCCCCCATCTATATTAATATTAATCTAATGATTAATGAGGCGTTAATTAAGAATTAAGGATCCTATATCGATATTACGATTTCGAGGGAAGTCCCCCAGGCATGAGGATGGATCTGATTTTTTCTATGCGAGAAAAGTGGCAGCGCTTCTAAGTCCAGAAGCAAGATTCAAGCCTGAATATTTACGTGGCGGCCATTGAAGAACAACGTTAGAAGCCCTATTCGGCACAATGGGCTTGTTACATGTACACCACAACTTTACAAAGACTTCTTGATGACAACAATTAGGGCGAGCAAGAATGTTATTAAGGTCGCAGCAGTGGCTAAAGCTGTTAACTTCTCCGTCATTTTGCGAGAACGCTCTAGCGTCTCGGCATACTTGGCTGTTGCTGACTTGCTAGCGAATTGCCCTGGGCCCAACAAAGATTCCAGTTCCCCGTTGGCACCAGAAGAAGCGGAGCGTTTTGCGCTAAACAGCGAGTTCATGCAGGGATTTCTGGCAGTGCTACTTTTGGCAAATATAAAAGTACAACTTCGCCTGCCGTTGTTCGAAGTCTAAGAGCGTAAAGCTCGACTACTAAACGCTTGATTTCTTGACTAACTATTCTAGTACAAACGTTGCGAAGATGAAAGCTTGGCAGGTGCAGTGCCACCGCTTCTGGCAAGATGATAAGTCTTTATCAATCAGCGAGCTATATAATGCAGCAAGAAGCACGATAAGCCCAGCTTGAGAGCCTAGAGATTTGGGGCTTGAGACTTACTTGGCCAGAGGAGAGATCTGCACTCACTATATTTGAGAATTTGAGCACGCCTCGCGCCTCGAGATTCTCGAGCTCGGTACTTCCGTTACTCTAATATAGTATGAGGGTTTTGTGTTTTGTTGTGCGTTTCGTGCTTTTTTGAACGCTCGTGTCTTCACTGTCTTCACTCACTGCACCGGTGCGGTGGCGCTATGGAGCTACTCAAAGCCTAAGGCGCTGCACACTACTATGTGCTTTATGTGCTATGGGAGGCATCATTGAGGCAGGTAGTCCAACTTGTTTGTTTTGAGTAAATGTCGCAGCTGCCAGGACTGGTCGGGCAACTAGCTGACCTTTCTAGTCTTAACCTAGCCTTTCAAGTTGCTGCGCCCTAGAGACAGTCTAGTATAAGCCTAGCATCTTTCATCTACTAGAAGCGCCATGGCTCTTCAAGGGCGGCATCGATACATTGTTCAAAAGCTTGACGAGGCTTTTGAGATCCATGATGAAAATGCAACCGAAGCACTGGTTCAAACAGAACCTGTCCTTGAAAAGATCAATCATTTCTTTCGTGGTGATGGACCGTCACGGTTAATTTTTTACTATGTCCACAGCGGCAGCGACCCTTATGGCGACCCGTACCACGAACTCATCGTGTCCGACGGGAGCAACTTGCCCTTAGCAGAGAAGGCAGTGTTCTTCCTGAAGACCGTGAAAGCACCAACGCCGGGCAGTGACGAAAGCATTCCCCCAGATCTCGACCCCACCACTGCTACGGACGGGGCACTTTCTTACGGCGTCGTCGCTGCAGCACTGCCTTCACTTGAGACGGCCGTTGAACGATTGTACAAACCACTCTTGTCTGCACAAACCGAGCGCGAGTGGGGCTTGGCTCAGGGCACCGAACGCATCGAGTTTCTGACCAGCCTTGATTCACTAGTGGCGAGCTTGCAGGAGAGTGCGAAGAGCGCGAACAGCAACCTGGAGCTCGCAACGCCTGATGCGGACCTCGAACAACAGGTCAGCGCCCCGGATGCTGCCTCTGACCCAGCACTGGTTGCACACCTTGCCAATATGGTGGAAGACTGGTGCTTACAAGTGGAGGCCTTACTCAACGGTGGCAATTCGGGGTCAGGTGGAGCGGGGACTGGCGGTGTAGGCTCGGGCCCTGATACCGAAATAGAGTATTGGCGGAGACGTCTCCAGCAGCTCACAAGCGTAACCGACCAACTCAAAGCGCGTCCTTGCAAAAACGTGCTCGCAGTGCTCACGGCAGCTGCTTCAATGAAGGCGCCTACCACGGGTGGCAACAACGCCGCCATGGTCAACAAGGCGCGCTCGTTGGCGTTGCTGCGGCAGTGGCGACAGGTCGATGTCAAACTTACCGAGTCTAGCAATGAAGCCAAAGATAATGTCAAGTGGCTGGCTACGCTCGAGCGTTACATGGAGCCATTGTATTCCGGGGACCCCGAAGCCATTCTTGACCTGATTCCAGCACTCATAGGGTCCGTGAAGATGATTCACACAGCGTCTCGCTTCTACAACACGTCGCAACGAATTGGTGCTCTGTTGGCGTCCTTTTCATATCAAATAATGGCTGCATGCACACTGTGTGTCAATGGAAAAGACCCGCCAGACGCGCTCTTCGATCGACCGCCTGAGTTCGTGCTGCGCGTGCTCGAAAGCTGCCTGAAGCTCAATGAAAAGTTTCAAGAGCAGTATCACTTGGCCAAAGACCAGCTTCAGGCGTTTCCAAAGGGCAAGCAGTTTGATTTTTCCGAGTTCCTCTTGTTCGGGACACTCGACGCGTTTTGCCGCCGTGCAGTTAAGCTCATGGACGTCTTTGCGTCAGTGCAGCAGTTTCAAGCGCTTGCATCGGCGCGAGTTGAAGGCTCGGCATCTTTACTAGTAGCGCACGATGCTACCTTGACTGCGTTTCGCAAGAAGAACCACCCGCTGTTAGATGTTAGTGAAGGGCCTGCCCAAGCGCGGTGCGAAGCGGAATTAGCGCAATTGCTGGTGCAGCTGGACGCAAATGAAGTTCAGCTGAAAGCACTGGTGGACACCAGTTTTGCGCATGCGATCTCAGCAGAAGCACGACTTGACTTGTTGGCAACGTATGCCCCCGTGTTAAAGCGACCAGAGCTGAAAGCTCACCTCGACGCTAAACTTCAAGCAGCTTTGGTGGCTTACGCGTCTGAGCTTGCAATCGTGCAGTCAATGTATGAGCATGACAAGCACGCACCCCCAGTCCCGCGCAACACTCCACCGGTGGCCGGTGCCGTAGCGTGGTGCCGGCAGCTGCTCCGTCGCATTGACGCACCCATGCAGCGTTTTCAGGCCAGCTTCTCGAAAGCAAAAGACGACCCCTCCTCACAACCACCTCCAGCCGCTTTCAAACCCATCGTCAAGACCTACAACAAAGTCGCCCGCGCGTTGGTGTCCTTTGAGTACGTTTGGCTCGACGCCTGGCAAAAGTCCGTGCACTCGGCGCAAGAAGGCCTCCAGGCGACGCTGGTCGTGAAACACCCGAAGACTGGCAAGCTCTTCGTGAACCTGGACCGGGAAGTCTTGCAGCTGGCCCACGAATCCAAGTGCCTTCGCAGGCTGGGGGTAGAGCTGCCGGATGCCGCCTTGGCAGTGCTAGCCCAGGAAGCACACATCAAAGACGTAGCTTTGCGGCTTGGTGAAATGCTTGAATCGTTCGCGGCTGCCACGGAGAAAATTCTGCCTGTGACCCTGAAGTGTCTGGCGTCACACATCAGCGTCGTGGAAGATGCACTTCGGCCAGGCCTCGTAAGCCTGACGTGGACCTCGCTCAACGTGAGGACTTACTTAGACAGCGTAGGGAATGCAGTGGCCCAATTGAGCGAGCTCATAGGGCAAGTCAATGATTTAGTGGACAACCGCATTGATCGCCCGCTGTCGGCAATGGCACAAGTGGCCCTTATAAAATTGCCCGACCCCGCGGACGAACGCCTCTTGAGTTTGGATACCTTCATAGAGATGCAAGAATTAGCCGCGTTGTCAGCAACTGCCACTTTGCAAGCCAAAAACAGTGCCGTTGAAGCTGCCGTTGGTGACTTGGTTGCTCTCATTGTCGAAAAGAAGAACTTAAACTCGACTTCAAACAGTGCTGCAAGTAGCAACGTGCCTGCTGCAGCGCTGTCTCAACTCCGTGCCCACTACAACGCGCTCGCCTACCGCGCCTTGCTCAGTGCGACCCGCAACGCGCTCAACGCTACCAAAAAGCGGGTGTGCAGCCGGGCTGGATCGGGGTTTTTGTTTGCGCAGCGACCCTTGTTTGAGGTGGACATTCAGTTGTCGGTGCCCTCAGTGCGACTGTCGCCGACTTTAGACGATGTGCAACACGCGATCAACCGCACTGCCGTTACCGTCATGGCGTGCTCCAAGCGTGTGTGGCAGTGGGGGCAGCTCAGTGTGCCGGAAGCCGAAAAGAGGTCCTTCTTTGACATTTTAGGGTGCGATCTGGAAATCATCAAAGTCTCCCTGCTGCTCACGGGTGCATTGCACAATACCAAGAGCGCTGTGTCGAAGTACTTGTCGACTTTCCGCATGTACGACTGGATTTGGAAGGAAGACAAAGACGAAGCGTACCAGCGCTTTTTGGCCACCACTCCTATGACGGCGGACTTCGAAGCAGAGGTGATACAAAGATGCAATGTTCCAGTTTTCTGTGTTGATCGCAATTGAATAATTTTTCATAAGCTTTTCATCTATGTCATTCATTTTCTTTCCCAATAAATCTTGCTTTCTTTCTTTATCTAGCTAAACTTTATCTGTAATTCTGAATTTTTCTTTCATTTTTTCGCTCATCGAATCTCTTATTGCTCCTGTTGCTGTCGCGTGTTTTTTTCATAACTCCTACTTAGTTGCGGCGCTTCTTGGTTTTGGAGTCTGAAATTGACAAGATGCAAAGCTCGCACGACATCGGTGCCCTAGCCCTTCACACTGCGAACTTGAAGCTCCAACTTCGCAACGAAAGCCGCTTGTGGAAAGTGCAGTACTCCAACAAAGTCCACAACCAGGTCAACATTGCTTTCTTTCATTTGTTCTTTCTTTTGCATCTCTCATCATATCAAATGTCATAATTATTTATTGAATGCTTAATTTTCGCTAATACAAGTACTTTCTCAATCAATATATTTGTCATCAAACTCTTCCCTGCTTGTGCTGCCTTCACTCATATAGGCCAAGATGGCCATGAAAAACTTGGCCGAGTACATTCGCCTGACGGCCAGCAAGCTGAAGTTAGACGTCAAAAACATCGACAATTTGCGCTACGTGATCGAAATTTTGCGCGAAGTGCGCGAGCGGGACGCCTCCATCGAGTTGGAGATTGCGCCTTGCGCAGACCTCTACGGCATGCTTGAAAAATACTTGCCAGGTGCTCTGGTCTCGAAAGCCGAGATGGACCAGCTGCGCTCTCTGCGGCCGAGCTGGCGTAAGTTAGTGTCGTCAGCCGAAGCCGTTGCAGATTCTCTGAGTGGCCTCCAGGGGGACTTGAAGAAGACGCTAATGGCTGACGTGCGGGCGTTTGGGACTGAAGTGCTCGAGTTCCGAGCTGATTTCGAAAAGCACGGCCCGGGGGCGCACAACGTGTCTCCTGATGAAGCCATTGAGCGGCTGAAAAAGTACCGCGGGCTCCTCCAGGCCAAAGAGGCCCGTCGGATTTCGCTGGCCATGGGCGAAGAGCTTTTCGCGTTGAAAAACACCGAGTTCCCGCTGCTCGCGCGCACGGAGCGGGACATTACCCAGCTGGATTCCCTCTATAGTCTCTATGCGCGGGTAGTGGCCGCAGATACAGCGTACCGGCAGTTGCCGTGGATTTCGGTGCCCGGGCAACTGGACGACATGGCTAGCGTGATTCGTGATTTGAACGCGCAATGCCGCGCGCTCCCCAAGCAACTGCGGGTCTGGAAAGCGTTTGTGGACTTGGAGTCCGCCATTGCCGCCTTAGACAACGCCCTGCCGGTGGTGCGGGACCTGGCCAAAGCGTCGATGAAGCCGCGGCATTGGGCGGAAGTGAACGAAGTGCTGCTGGAGCACAAGTCCAGGTTGGAATACGATTCGCCGACCTTCACGCTGGGCGATGTCCTGGATAGCGCTGCAGTTGCAGCAGCGCCGGCCTTGAAAGATATCAGCGCGGGGGCTGACAGGCAACTCACTATTGAAACGGAACTTGCTGATGTAAAGGAGCATTGGGACCATCGTGCTTTTTCGTTTACGCCAGCTGTCAAGAATCGTCAGGAGGTAATGCTCTTGACCAACGTAGACATGGTGATCGATGAAATCGAAGACGCGTTAGTGACGCTGCAGAGCCTCCTCGCGAGCCCTTACGTGGGCCCCTTCAAAGAGCAGGTGCTGGAAGAGCTCAAAGAGCTGAGCGACACCACCGAAGTGATTCACACCTGGCTTGCAGTGCAAAACGCGTGGAGTGCCCTCGAAAGCGTCTTCACAGCGCCGTCCAGCGACGCGGCAAAGCGAATCCCTGCCACCGCAAAACGCTTCGCGAAAGCCGACCTGGAGTTCGTGAAAATCATGAAGCG
>Ga0307979_1000309_pt1 | contig 33135 bp, 12 predicted proteins | sample OrgLakmetage1058_FD_201833 | JGI IMG/M metagenome (GOLD analysis project Ga0307979, IMG submission 201833) | Saline water microbial communities from Organic Lake, Antarctica - #1058 | ecosystem: Environmental > Aquatic > Non-marine Saline and Alkaline > Saline | place: Antarctica: Organic Lake...
GCAAAGTAGTGACTTTGAGCCCGCCGTTCGCGTCTCCCGACAGCACAAAGCGTCCTGCGCAAGCAACTCGAGTCACAGGGCTCCCGTGTGCAACTACCACAGCGAACGCTGGCCTCGTTGATGGTGGCGGTGATCCTCCAGTTGCAGAGGCAGGTCCGATCGGATCTGACGCACCCGCAGTTGAAGGAGTGGAGCTTGAGAGAGGAGCGGCGCTGTGAGAGCGAAACAGCTGCGGCCGAGCTGACAGTGTGGCAGCACGAAAGAGTTGTGCAGGAAAAGGCCCAGGCGATTGTGCAGCTGGTATAGCGGAATGTTTGAAATCAGGTGCAAACGATGCTGCGGTTGCTGTACCCATTACTGCGTCTGTTGCTGCTGCCGACAAGACATCTGGAGGTGCAACAGCAGGAGCAGCACCAACATTATAAGTTTCATCCTCCATCTCCAGCGGTTCAAGGGTTGCAGGTGGCATAGGAGAAGGCAACGACGATGCTGTCAATTCGGAAGCATCATCATGCAGTGCTGTTTCAGCGCTCAAAGCTCGGGTAATGTTCGCATCATCGCTGCCATCGCTTTCGTTAGTGCCATTCGCGTTGACGCTTCTGTGATCGCTGCAGCTGCTATTCTTGTCGTGGTTGCTTCTGGTCATCTCATCATTTCGAATGGTGCCGTTACTGCTCTTACACTTGTCTTGGTTGGCCAACAGGGGAGCAGCGCGCACAGTGCCGTCGGCACAACCCACGGTTGCGTAATCACTCCAAGCGGCGAGACATATGAGAGGCACGGTGACTGTAGCTGAGGCACACGGTGGACTGCCGTTTAGCACCTTAGCACTATTGTTGCTGCCACTACTGTAACTGCTGCTCTTACTGCTGGTACTGCGTACTTTGTCGATCGCAGAAATATGAATGTCACTGCTACTGCTGGTGCCACTACTCTTGCTGTAGTTCTGGTGGCTGTAGTCAAAACTGCTGTGCACGTTGCCGCCAAATAAGAGGCCTTCAAGGTCAACACTGAGCGATGAGATCACTGGTGAAGATGACAAAGCAAGAGGCGGGTGCATAGAGTGTTGATGTTGGCCGTTTTGGTGATGGTGTTGCTGGTGGTGTTGGTTAGGGTTAGGGTTGTGCAGCCACGCAACGTCATCAAATGCCGAAGGAGGAAGGTGCACCACGTCACGCCATGCCGCACGCACCTATTTTGCAGGGAGGGAGCACGCGCACACATTACACAACACAACAAGTGCAATGGAACTTACTTAGCATCAACTACCACTCTGCAAAAGTGCAAACCAGACAAAAGAAGCTATTTCTCCAATATGTTGCGACAGATCCCTGAGTTTTGGCGATTGTAGAGTGACTAACCACAGCGAGAAGAGCACGCGCGTGAGACTCCGCTAGGCCATAACCGCGCACAACGCGCCTCACAAACAGTGCAGCTCGATGTGGAGTCATGGACCTCACCTGAGAAAAGTGCGGCGGCCAATAATATGAGGAAATACAGGTATGAAGCACCCATGAAGAAATGGCTCCTAAGAAAACAAATCTAAAAGATAGAAAAATGAACTGACGCAATGAAGAATAAATCTACTACTATACGTACCGCTCGCATCGCAAAGATCAGAGCAGTCAGTTGCTGGACAACTGTCCGAGGATCCGCTCCTGCTGCCACCAGTGATGCAACACTCCCCTCCGTTGCTACTGCACCATTCTCAGAGCTCGTCTCATCTACGCTATGATCATCTCCAGCAGAGGGAAGAGGAGAAGGAGAAGGAGCTGCTGCAGGATGGTTCCAGCCACGAGTGCCACCAGCGAAGCTGAGAAGCTGGTGTTTGAGTTCTGCTTCCCATAAAAGGGGGTCCACAAAGACACGGTGCTCTGATACACGGGCGCCCAAGCTCTCTTTCAACACACCCCCACTGCTATTCCCACTGCTACCACCAATACCATTGAGATTCATCATTATTCCACCGCTATCGTTCCCACTGCTGCTGCTGATCTCATCTGAAGTACTAGTAGCTGCCAGGTCTTGGTGGTAAAATGCTGCAGCCCGTAGGAGCGCGAAAGGAAATGCCCAGCGTTCGCGCTGCGCTGCCGCCACCAGAGCACTGTCGCAGAGCGCCGCCAAACACTCAAACCCAGCACGCGGCAACCGCCGACTCTTGCCATGCTGACCTTGACCCTGGCTGCTGCCACCACTACTACTGCTGCTACCGACAGGGCCATCTTGTTGAGTATGCATGCGCTCTAAAATGCGAAGGAGCCGTTCTGCGACAGCGAAAGAATTGGGAGAAGTGCTGCTGTTGTCTCCAGTATCATTAACGATACCAGCACTGCTACTACTGCTTCTACGAGCAGGCTTCTTGGCCTCGGCACGATCTTCACCGGCAACGTGCAAGTCTGCCCGAGTAGCTGCCAGGAGAGCAGACGACGGACCTTTGTCTCCGCTGAGGGCAAGAGCCACGCATTGAAGCAAGCGCTGCTCTTCAACGGACAAGTCGCGCTCGCTTGATTGCTGGTCGAGGTTGTAAGGGTTTGAGGACATGCCTGGTGACAGGGGTAGAAGCGAAGACGGGTTGTTAAGCTTCCGGTTGCGAGGTGACCGAGCAGTCAGAGCCATGGCAGCATCATTGCTGCTGCTGCTGCTGCTATTAGAAAGTAAGCTATCTGAGATGGATTTCGTGATGGAACGGCGTCGATTATTTCTCGGTGGAGTACTGGGAGTTGCATCATTGCTACTGGTGCTGCTACCCTCCTGTGATGATGAAAATTTTAACGGCCAGTCTTGCCCATTCCGTATTTCATCTACAGGTCCACCCTCAATACCATCAACATCTTTGTCAGCGCCACCATTGCTTTCGATCTCATACTCGTCGTCATCAGGCGGAACAAGGTCCCACAGAGAAGCACCTATTACTGCAGCAACTGCTTCAACTGTCCAACAAATATCCAGTTTACTGCTTGAAGATCTTGCTACATCATTAAGATTTTGACCTTCTTCATGGAAATCGTCGCTGTTTACACTAAGACTTAATGGAGGTGGCCGAATGTGCACACCGGGCGTAAGAGCAGTCGTCTGAATAGATGTACGCATCCCCCCGTTCTCTTTCACAACTTTGCTGGTAGTCTCTTTTAGTCCAGTAGGAGTGTTCCCTTCGCTGTCCGCCTCTTCTTTGACACCATCTTTCTCGTCTCCTTTTTCTGCCTGGTGAGGATCCTGAGTGTCCATCACTTGTTGGTCGACTTGTCGCGCTACATCATCCAACCAATCGCAATTCAACAGCGATTCCGACGGAAATACACCCAAATACGAGGCCGTTGAGGCCTTCACGTCTGCAGCGGCTGCTGCAACGGTGGTATTGGCTTCTGTATCTGGCTCAGCAGCTGCTGCTAACGCAGCCGCGTGTAACTGCTCTGCTATAGGAAGTGGCATGCCCACCACTTCATGCAATTCAGACGGCGCCAGTAAAGCACATTCAGCCGCTGACTCCACACCAAGCAATCGCAATTCAGCTAACCAAGAATCTTGCATGCTATTACCGCGGTCATCGTCAGGCAGTAAATTCACGAGCGCCTCGAGGCTAGCCGCGTCGTCGTTACTGTCATGGTTATCATAGCTGAAGAGCTCTGCATTTCGACTCAACAAACCTGATGAAGAAGACGAAGACGACACTCCTTGAGTGCTGGCCCTGAAAGCGCCAATGAGATTATCCGTTGGTGCAGGCACATTCAAGCACCACGGCACTGACCAAACCCCATGCTCAAGCTCAACGTCGATCGTGTTTACCGTGTTGTCACTGCTACTGCTACTGCTGCTGCTGCTGTCGCACGGACCGCTACTAGCGCTACTGGTGTTGCTATTTCTGCCACCACCTTTGCTGCTGCTAGCGCTATCTACTCGTTGTTTAGCAATGGCATAACGAAAGAAAGCTAAAGTAGGTTCGCGGGCCAAGGACTCAAGCAACAAGTGAAAAGATTGGGTTGCCACCATGCCTCGGAGTGCGGGCACATCATGAGACAGAGTACAAGCACTCAAAAAGCGAGCAGCATCAAAAACTGGCCATGCAGTATCCACCCAAAACACGCACTTTTCCACATCCTGAACAAACGAGTTTGGTAAAAGGTCTAGTTTAGCGATGATTCAAAATAAAACAACTCCTTCCTAATGCACAATTGTGAAACATTTTTGTGAATTCATATCGAAACAAGAAGAAAACCTGGATTGAAAGGACTTCGGCAAGGTAATGAAAATGCACCTATCCCACTTCTCTAGGAATTCAAAGTCTTTATAATCCATGTACGATAGAAATAGAGATAAAACCTGGAATAAACTTGAGAGAGCCCACGCAAAGCTAAATCGCAGTGCAGCTAGCCTCTTCCCTTGCGCATGGATGTTCTGGTCCATCATTGTTTGCGCATCGTCTGCGTAACCACTGGCAGTGGTCTCTTGCGAAGCCCCTCCTTTTGCTATTCCATCAATTCCACCTCCCCGGGTTGTTCTCACGGGTTCTTCTCCATCAGCTGCGACAATTGTGGTACAGACTGTAGTTCCATTTTGATCATCAACCACTAGAAATGCTCGTGGGTTATCTGAGGGCTGCCCGTCCGGCATGAGATACTCTTGCAAAGCTTCCAGCAAGCACCTCTCTACCGATGGGGGCAAAAGTGGAGGTGCTGCATCTGCTGCAGCACTACTGCCACTGCTAAAATCAATTGTGCCATTTTGATAGCTTGAAGTACCTCCCTGTGGTCGAGAGGGCGACAATATCGCACAGTACGAAAAATCAAGCTGTCCACAATCAACGTCAACCAACACGACATCTGCGAGAAGGTCAGCGGCAACCTGAGCACGCGCAGAATTAATGGTAGCAAAAAAATCATAGCATGGAGAAGCAACGAAAGCACTTTCTTAGTATAGACTATGCAATGAGTAACATGCAATCTGTGTTTGACATTCGTAACTGAATATATTCCTAGATTTATACCTCTGGTGAAGCTTCAAGTTCTCTTAACCAAGAAGTGTGCACTCCGAGAAGGAAAGGAGTGGGAGCCGCAAGAATCCCGAGCATTGGCCGCGGCAACACCGGCACAAAAGCTTGCAAGAGCATTATGAAACAAACAACGAGAACGAGGAAAGGAATGAGCAAAAATAGTCATGGAAAATGCAATGCAACATTGAAAAAAAAGAAAGAATCATCGTTTATAATGATAAATAGCAACTTCTCCTAACTCACCGTGGGGCCATGGCAGAGGATAAAGCAAGCTCACGAGCAAGTCTGCGAGCGGAGGAAGCACGTTGAGAGTCTTCGAATGCAGCAGTACTTTCCGTTCCCCCAACAAGCACGCGATCACTTCTAAGACGAGCTTCGGAGACCCCAAGCATGCCAGTGCTTGGCGGCAGTCATTTGGGTCGTGGGGCAACGAGGGCAACGGTGGTGGCGGTCGCGTACGTGAGCGCGAAGCTGCTGCTACACCATTACTTTCTTGCCCTGGCGGGCGAGTGTTGTTGCTCATGGTACAGACCCCACCTCCTAAATCACCGTAAATGAAGCGGCGGCCCAGCCCAAAAGGGTCGGCAGTGACCGCGAGTCGTCCTTCGATGGGATGCGGCAACAGCAGCGCCAGCTCGGCCCACCGCGGCGCTAACCATGACAACAAGGATGACTGCAGAGACGAAAGAGGATTGGGGGTAGTACTAGAGTTGCGGCTAGCGAGGGCAGTCTTCTTACTGTCACTCTTGAAACGGTTATGGAGGAGCACAGCTTCCAGGAAGTCTCGGAGCCAAGCTTTCAGTGCTGACACCACCGGCAACCGGGTGAGCAAACATATACACACTGGCCACCATTCATGGGTCGTGCCTGGCTCACTTTCTGCTGTATTACTTGGGCTGCTACTGCTACTGCTACTGCTAGTGCTAGTGCTATCGCTACTCTTGTTCTCTGGTTCTTGAAGGGAGCTGTGCGCAACCCACTGCGGGTGAGGCTTTCGCTCAAAGCCTACGGCGCAAACACCCCACGCTTTAGTGCCACCTAGTTGCAAGCAAAAGGTCGTCGATCGTGGAGCGGGCGGCGGTGGCGGCAGTTGAGGTGGTGGTGGTGTGGAAGCTTTCGTTTTGGGTAGTGATTTTGGTCTATTTAAGTTGTGTCTTCTTGTAATTGGCCGCCAGCCACCAGGAAAGCAAAACCATTCGAGTTTCGCCGGAAAAGGCACTGCAGCTGCTGAATCCTCGCGCGGCCAGCGCTCAGTCACCACAGCATCGCACACCTGTAGAGGCGGCTTCCCGTTGGAAACACTTGCATGGGGGTCCTTGACTTCCTCTGATCCTGCATAATGGTGGCGATTCGCTGGCCGACCCCTCACGATGGCAAGGTAGTCCACTAAGCCTGAAGGCATCACTTGTGCTCCACACCATGCTAGATCAGCTGCTGCCTCTTGCTCTTGCTCTCTTTGCTGTTGTTGGCGCTGTTGCTCTTGCTCATTGTGGTCATCTTTCTGTTGTTGTGGTCGCTGAGGCTGGCGTTGTATTTGTCCTTGATCTAGGGCCACCTCGTGCTCTGCTGATTCTTGACCTTCTGTCTGTGCGGAAGCTACTTCCTGCTGCTCCGCTTTTACAGAAACTCTCATACCATCATCAGTTATGTCACCCTTCTTGGGAGCAACTGCGTTGCCTCCAGCAGCACCGGTGTTGTCTCCACTGCCACTATCACCACCACCACCGTCTGTTGCTGGCGTTGAAAGGTTGGGTGGCAAACTTTTTCGCGTACCAGAGCGCGCCATCCCCGCTCGAGGAGAGCGACCGCTCGCATGACGGCTGCTGCTTCCACTCGAACGCAAAGAAGTAGAGCCTCCTGGACGGGGCGAAGACAGGAGCCGCGGAGACGGAGGGCGCTTGAACCCGGCCCCAGTCTTGTTCGGCAATACATGGTGCCCGGTGTTACCGCCAGGATCCAAAACAGGCGGCGACGAGGACGGAGAAGGTGGCTCTGATGCCTGATCTGAATATTCGCTGCTGTTTTTTCGTGCAATAGCTACGGCGGCATCAAAACTAGATGCACCCATCATGGTCGTTGTGTTGAGAGGAGGAAGGCCACTTGACAAAGGCGAAGGGCCACTTGAGGAAAATACCGATGACGACAGGTGTGTCGGTGTTCCTGTTGCTGCCATCATAACAGGCTGTTCGTCGACATCCGCGTCAAGCACGATCTGAAGCCTTAACTTCACAGCAGCTTTGAGGGACAAGTCTGCCGGATTGATTGGGTGCAACAACGAAAACCACTTCTCTACGTGGTCGCTACTGCACCCACTCTTGTGGCCTCCTTTCTGAGCACCCGAAGAATGGCCGCTATTGCTACCGTCGTCTTGGCCTCCAAGCAAACTTTGGTCTGAGCTGCTGCGACTACTTTTGCTGCTGCTATCGTCACTAGCATTACCATGGCTGATAGTGGCAGCGTTGTTAGGGCTAGCGCTGCTGCTGCGTCTAGTTGCCACGGGAAATCTGGCGAGAGGCAGAGCACAAACACCGCAAGGGAGCGCGCCACGCCCACCGGCAAACCAAGCGCCTTTATCGCTGCAGCTGAGTCTGCTGGATGGCAGCAGTGATTGTGTAGCCATAGCAGTGGCCGAAGCAGTGGACGCTTCGGCCTCATTCGCGTTATAATTGACGGAGCGTGCATCGTTCGCATGAGCTGATATCGTGAGCACGTCGCTCGCTTGGTTTGTAAACCGAAACACAAACGCTTCGCCGACGCGGCCCGACCCTCCGGGCACCGGTGAAGTGCGAAACTCTCGATCACCGAGTCGGAGCCCAAGCGCCGCGGCAGCTGTCACTCCAGAGGTTTGAGTACGGAGCGGCGAAACGAGGCGCTGGAAATGCTTTCCTGGGTACCAAGCACCGTGCATGGTAGCCATGTTTGCCTCGATCTCGCGAACTGCCGCCGTCTAGCACATACAAGGCAGACAGAAAAACAACAAAGGACAGAAAAATTATTATTGATAAAGAAAATCGAACGCTGCCTGCTTGGAGCATGCAGGTACTGATTTTAGCATCCGAATAAGATGAGATTCTTCCCACCCTTTCTAATCACAACCATTCATTACACGAGCGCCGGTCCAACAAAAACAAAATGCATATTTGATCATCGCATAGGCCACCTTGAATTCAGATTGTCCATTTGAGATTCCCGGAGCACTGGCACTACGAACGATGGCAGAATGGCCGGGTCGCGATTCTTCCGTAAGCTGTGACACCTCTAATACAGTCACGTATATTGTGCCAGCCATTGCCAACAAATCAGAAAACTAGATAGGAAAAAAAAAGGATAGTAGTCTAGCTAAAATTGAAGAAATTACTCTCAAGCTCTCAAGCTAGGTTGCTGGGACTTAACGACTACAATCGATGCAGCCACAACCTCATAGCTCATAGCGGACAGCGTGACAGCGTGACAGCGTGGCTGGCGTGGAGTTGCTTCGTAGATTCCAAAAAATGATTTTGAAAGCGTCTCCCACCCTCCCTGTAAAAAAATATGATATTTACGGTAATCACATTAGCACAACCCCAAATTTAAAAATGGCGGAGGTATTGTTAACCACTCGTCCCGTGTGCTGTTGGCGGTCAATAATTCGAAGAGCCCCGCAAATATCGTGTCTCTTGAAAGAAGCAATTGGAAGTGCGCATTACCTCACCTCCTGTGCGCTATCAATTTTGTTTGTTTGTAGTCAAAGAGCGAGGGCAAGGACAGCTATGTCGATGACGCCAAGGGCGAGGCCAAAGGCGGCGGCGGCGGCGATTACGTTGCTTTGAAAGTCATCAACAGTGACAAGATTGTGTTGTACGAAGGCGAAGTTCCAAGGACCATTTCTCTTGAAGCCATTTCAGGTGTGTGATCTACTCTAACGCCTAGCCCTAGTACACATCGTCATCCCCGGTCCACAGATAACTCTTCTCTTACTCTTGACCTCCCCAATGAGCCAATGATGATCACATAGGCGACGACTAAAGCTTTTAATTATTTCGATGCATCTGGGGCTTTTTTTTGTTGCTTTGTCACGCTGTGTGTGTGTTGGAACGCGTTTTTTCTGTGTTTGTGGTTGTTGTGGAAATGTGCAGGGAAGTATTTGCCCGACCCGCCTGATGGTAGCTCTTGGAGCCTGTTCGACGGCTCAGTAAAGGTGCCGCAAACAATGAAGATTGGCGACATGACCGATGCCGATTCGTTGACTCTTAATGCCTCTTACAAGGTGATCATGTGCCCCGTCTGTGTATATGAATGGGTAGGGGAATTTATGGGAAGACCTGGCTATATCAGGTGCTTCAAGGGATGGCCCAAGAAGGAAGTTGCTTTTATGGCTCATCTTTGGTACCCGCTCACATTTTGGTCATTTCCAATAAACCTCTGAACATATTTTCTCACACGAAGGATTCTGTTTTCTTCGGTGTTGTTGCCAGGCGGTCTCTCAGAGGAAGTAGAAATGGGCGCATTAGACAAGATAAGAGCGCCATCGGGGATTTGAGGAGTGGCCAATGCATTGCCATTGCTTGGTTGCTTAAGCGGCGTTTGTATAGCGGCCGTATAATATTTGGTTTGCCCGAGAAGTGGCAGTTGATTGCTAAGCACGTGGCGTTAATCCATAAGAGTTTAGTACTTAAGAGGCAAGGAAACCGGATCCTCGACATGCGACCTAGCATGAAATTATAAGTAATTATATAATATTTGCTGTACTACCATAACTTGTAACTTATAAATCATTTATACAAGGAGAGACATAACAGCAAACCGCAGGTGGATTTGAAAACCCAATTCGTATATATTAAACTTATGTCGTGTGCATACCGTACACCAAATCAATTCTCAACCAATTCTGGTGTACAAGGTGCATTCTGGAGTTAAGAAGGCAAGATGTGATAGGTCCGCTGTAACTGTAAATACCTCAAGCAATTACAATAACACTAAAATCGAAATCGCCCCACTCCGCTCATATATATAAGCAATGAAGGATGTCCCTGGCATTTCGCGAAACAGATAGGCTCGGATCAAACGCTGCGGTCAGGCTTTTTCTTTGGGCCTCCGGCCTTGGCAGTTTTCTTCTTGGCCGTGGCCTTGCCGCGTCCATTTTCCGCAGCAGCAGCAGTACCAGCCCCAGCGTTTGCGACGCGCACGGAAGGCGCAGGCCTCGTTGTTGGCGGCAGCGCGTCTGAAAGCAGCGGAGCAGCTGGTACACAGGGCTGCTCAGGGGCTGCTGTTATTAAAGTGGTTGTAGTGTTGGCAGTGGTGGAGGGTACTGCTCCTGCACTAGCCGAGTTGGGTGCTACTTGAGGCGGTCGCGGTGGCGGGGGCAAATGTGACTCAGCAGGCTGTTGCACGTGAGGTGGGAATGGAGAAGTTGGAGCTGCCACCGCAGTCGTCGACTCTGCCACTGACCGGTTTGCATTCGCTGTGCTTGCTGCTGTCGCTTCTAGGCCTGCTTCGGTGCTTGTTTTTCCTCCTGCTGCTGTTGATGGCGACTCTATAACAGCGCTCGCAAGTGCCACTTGTGGCGGTGACAGCACTACTGGAGCAGCACTCGCAGTAGCATTGCGGCGGTTCGGAGACGCATGGCTGCTGCTGCTGCTGCTGCTGCTGATGGAGTGAGATGAATGCCTTGAGCCACCGCTGATGCGCACGACAGGGCCAACAGCTCTTGCTTGCATGCCAGCTGGGCTAATTGCTTGGGCAGGTGCAGCCTTGTTTCGAGGCGGAGTTGTGGCAGTTGTAGGCGCCGCAGGTGAAGACGGTGCAGGCGGCAGAAGTGGCAATGCAGCTGTCTGAGAATTGGCAGGAGCTTTAACCGGTTTGGATCGACTCACAAAACTGTTGAAGAAAGATGCCGAGGCACTGCTACTGCCGCTGGTGCTGTTTCCCTTCTTGCCTTTCTTGTTTTCATTCATGGCTGTGCTAGTGTTGTTCATTGGTCCCACAGCATGTTTGCCATGCACTTGAAGTCCTGCTGCTTCGACCAAGAGCGCTGCAGCCATCGAAGACTCCTCTTCGTCATCTTCGTCTTTCTGGTGGTCTTCCTCTTTCTGGGCTTTGTTCGCTTCTTCACTAACGTCTTCATCCGAGGATTCGGAAGACGAAGAAGAAAAAGTCGTAAAGCTCGATTCCCTGTACTTGCGAGGAACTTTCCACGACCCAGCATGCTTCTTGGAAGTAGATCGAACCTCTGGTAGCGGCGGCAGAGATGAGGTAGTTGCATCAAGCACGCGGCCCAAGTGATTAGAGCTCCAAGCGTCAGCACCAGCATGACCACCAGCACTACCACTACCACCACCATCCGCAGAAGCAGTCTTGCTCTGCCTTTGTTGCGCTTGAAGCAGCTTCAGCCGTGCATCCCGTGGGTCGCGGAAGGCCTCCTTTTCGAAGCGAGGCCAAGGGCACCACCCGTGAAACAGGGCCTGAAACAAGGGCGGCTCATTGTATTGGCGCACAAACCACACAGGGCGTTGGCTAGCAGAGGTATGACTGCCATCCATAGTCTTTTCGGCACCCTTAGTGCGGCTGCTGCTGCTGGAGCTAGATGGCTCATCAGACAAAGGTGGCATTTCTGCTAAGTCAGCGCCAGTGGTGTTGGTATCATTGGTCGTACGAGCAGAAGTGGCAGTGACGGGTAATTCAGCGCTTGACATCGTGTTTACATAAGCAAGTGCACAAGCTCGAGCATTGCGGCGAAGGCGCTTCTGCTCGGCGACTTTTGCGCCCATCCACACCAGCACTGGCCTCACTTCATGGCTTCCCTTCGAGGCAGCGGAATCTTCACTGCTTGCTTCGGTGAAGCTGCTCACTCCAGGCCCACAGTCGAAGACGATGATTGCTTCAGGCGTGAGGTCGTGCTGCGTCCAGTGCTGCCCCAACAATTCTACGTGAAAGCAACCAGGAGAAGCAGTTCCTGCAGCTACTGTCTCCGATGCAGAGGAGCCATCTTCAATCACCGGGACGTCAGCTCGTCTTGCAGCTACTGTCTCCAATACAGAGGAGTTATCTTCATTCACCTGGAATTCATCTTTAGAGAGTACATCTCGCTGCTCCATCTTACTTGCCTTTTCGTCATATGATCTAGGAGTATTGTCTGAGACTTCCAGGCGGAAAGCAACTGGAGCACTAGAAGGGCATAGCGCCCATCCCACCGACAGTGCCGCTATGCGTGCAGATTCCGGTATGAGTGCCCACACGCTGTTGTTGTTGGTGCCAGGAAGAGGCGCAGCAGGGGCAGCCTCAGAGCCGGCAGTAGTGTTGGCGGCGGCGGTGGAGATGGTTGAGGCACCGGGTACGGGCGCAGTCTGGATGTCTGAACTATTCAACAAAGCCTTCTTCTTTGCCCGTTTGCTTCGGCTTTTCTTCATGGCCTTCGCCCAGCCCAGCCACGAAGAACGGCTCGACTGAGCTCGGTCTGACGTTGTTGCTGTTGTGCCCGTGTTGCTTTGGACATCGGCACCATCATCGCCCACTACGCCTTTGGAAATTAGAGGAGCGCTGGAGTCAGCCCCGGTTCCAGCATCGCTAACATTCCATGGAGATTGGAGCCTAGCAGCCTGCCAAAAAGCTTCTTCCTCTAAACTGGGCTTCAGCGCCCCCGCCGCTACTAACCTAGACGAGTTGTCTGCCGCAGAACTACTACCAGCCGCGCCGCCAGGTGCCGAACCAGTCAAAGTGGAGCACCCTGAGCTTTTGGAGATACTGCTCACGTCAGTGCCATTAGCGGCAGTAGCAGCAGCGGTAGTAACTGCAGCAACGGCCAGAGCAGTTGCCGCAGCAGCGTGCGGGGTCTCCAACACCACGTGAATGAGATGGGGGTCAATCTTGTGGCGCTCGGCCAGCCTGGCAGCGAGGTCGGAGCCCACGCTTCGCAGAGGACCGGGCGACTGGAGCCCTACCCACACCCACAGCTCGCTCGCACTGAACTCAGCAACTGGGGCAGCATCAGCAGGAACACCCTCCTCTGATTCTCCTGCTACCGCTGATGCTGCTGCATCGTCGCATGTCTTCAGTGTAGTCTCATCTTTGCTGCTGGCTGGAATTGGTTCAGCATTTGCTGCCTCAGTATGATCGTCCGCCTCTGCACTGCTTAAGCTCTCTTCCATACTAGCACCCTCCACTACTGTAGCTTCTTCTCCAGCTACATCAGTGCTCGAGGATGCAACGACATCAGCGGCGTCGACAACTTTTTCGTCTCCTGAAACACTGTCAGAGGTAGGCGGCTTTGAAAGCGAAGCTGCAGAGTTTGGCGCCAATTCTGCTGGCTGCGGGCGCTGCACAAGCAGCAAATAGACGTCAGTGGAACAGAAGAGCAGCTGGGGGCTGCCATTGCTGCTGTCGTTATCATTGCCGTTGTTGCCGCTCGTGTACTTGTCACCACTGCTCGTTGGTGCAGGCAGAGGCACTTCAACTGCGTGCACATACTTTTCTTCTTCGTCGTCGTCTTCCTCAGCTTCGCTATTACCCAATCCTAACCAAGCTCCGGCACCACGGCCGCGCACGTGAAACAAATGCCGTTCAACGAGGACCACGGCTGACGCTTCTTTGCCTGACTCTGTCTCAGAATCAGGCAGCGAAGGCATAGACGTCGAGGTGCCAGACGCAGAGCCAGCCGCCGCAACGATGGCAGCACCAAGTGCCGATTTCTGGGCCATCTGCGGCAATGCCGCTTGCACTGCAGCGTCATCTCCCTCAGATATCCTAGCGCCCCCTCTTCCTCCTCCTCCTCCTCCACATCCTACCGTAGCCGTAGAAGTGGCGGGCGAAGGTGAAAAGTGCACGTGCAAAACGAGGAGCCGTGCAAAGACCCTCAAGAAGTGCGGCGGCTCGCGGCGCGGCTCCACAAGCAACTCGTGGGGCTCGCAGCCCAGCTCGTCCTTCCACCCCGCCCGCCACGGCACGCTCACTTCCATCCGCCATCGGGCTAGCAAGGTGCGCGGAGCGCGGTCGCCGCACCACACGTACAACACGAACCGTGCTCCGCCATCATTAGCTGCTGGTGAGGAAGATGTAGAAGCTGCTGCTGCTGCTGCTGCTGCTGCTGGTGAGGCAAGTGACGAAGGACCATCACCTTTGAAAGAGTTATCGCCACCACCATTGCCATCGGCAGCTGCAGCTGCTGCTTGCTTCGCACGGCGCTTGTGCCGGCGGCGACGGCGGCGTGCGCGAGCATCGTTTTGGGAGTTGAGCTTCAGGCCGCGGCGCTTCACTGCAGCCAACAGCGCTACCATCGGGTCGATCTCTTCATCGTCGTCGCTGACAGGGTCTTGGAGGTACTCGTCAAATTCGCCTGCGCCGGAGGCTTCACTGCTATCATCTGAGCCAGACCCGCTGTCGCTGCTACCCTCATCTCCTGCGCCACTAATGCCGTCAAGTACACCAGTAGCAGTGGTACCTCCCGCCGCAGCTGCAGTCACCGAGGGCACAAACCCGTAGAGCACTACAAAGACTGCACGGTCGTCGAGGTGGCCGTACTCATGCTCGGCGACAGGGATCAGCTGAGTGGGGGTGAGGCGCCACATGAGAGTCATGCCGCCGCCGCGATCAGCCGCCAACTCAGCTGCTAGAGTGAGGGGCAAGTCCGTGCCGGTAGCCGCTGCGCAGGCTGATTCTGCAGCTCCTGGTGCCTCACGACGAGGGCTGAACGGCGTTGTTGCCATTGTTCCTACCTCTAAATGTGGCGGCAATTCTTTGGCCTCGGCATCACTGGTGTAAGCATAGGCAGCACGCATTGTCTTCGCGGTCGTGTCAACGGCTGCTCGGCGATGCGCAGACTCCTGAGCGCGAGACTCTTCGGAACGGTTGGCCTTGGCAGCTTTGGTCGCCGCCTGCTGCCGCGCGGCTTGCTGCGACGTCACTGCCAACGTTTCGCCCGTGAGGCGCAGCGCCGCAGCTCGCCGCCGCAACGCCGCCTGGGCAGCGGCATCAGCATTGGCCTCCAGCCAATCGACGAACTTGGTCTTGAACACAAACGGTTCGGCGCCCTCTGGCACTTGCGTCGCCGTTACCCACCGCGGCCGCAGTGGGTCCACGCTCACGAGCCGCTCGGCCACGGATATGCCCGCCATCCGCACCCCCACGGGTGCGGCGCGCCCCAGCCACACGTACACTTCCGAGGAGCAGTCGAGCACGAAGACCCCGTTGGTTTTCAGGGCCGTGCGCGACACGACGCGGGCGGCTGGTCCACCATTGGAAGACGAAGAAGAAGACGAGGAACACGAGGATGAGGTGGCAGCAGAAGACGAATTCCTTCGCGCAGGGGGGCTTTCCCCCCTTGGACGGGTGCCCATGATAGCGTCTCCCTTGCTGTTGTCTTCGTGGCGGCTGTACACTTCGGCAATGTTGTACTGGTGGCCAATCATTCCCACACGGTACAAAATTCGCCGCTGGTCAACGCCAGAATCTAACGCTAGAACAGCATCTTCACTGCTGTTGCTGGTGGTAGCACTAGTGCCTGAGGTGAGTCGCCGTTGCTCGTGCACACCCTCTCCATGAGTACTGCTACTCGGTAGTTTGGAGTCGCTGGCACGTCGACTGCTCTCCTCGCCATTGCCGTTTCCTAATACCTGCCCGACGAACGCCCGAGGCAACGGCGTCAGCGGTAGATCACGCTTTATGCGCTGCACACCTCGCATCTCCACCGTCACCGCAGTATTCGCAGCAGCAGCAGGAGTACGAGGCACTGTGGCAGGCACTGACGGTGTTACCTCGCGCGGAGGCGAGCTGACTTCGAGGAGCACCGTGCCTGGCTTGACACGCAGTTGTGCCAAATGCCGGGGCTTGCCCAAATCCAGGACCTTTTTCTTGAGCACCCCCACCCGCACCGAGAGCGCAGCTCCCACGAAGCCAGGTGGCCGCTGCCGCGAAGTCGACTGCAAGGCTGCTGCTGCTGCTGCTGCATCGTCTGCGCTTGCTGCATCTGCTGCCGTCAAGTTGCCAGCTGTCGCTCCCACTGATGGAGCGCTGGCAGTGCGATTCACAAGCACGCTGCTCCGGGCGGCCTCGTCTCGTTCGTCCATGTATTCGATCACTTGCCCGCGCACCCACGTGCCAGTGCTGCGCTGCACCAAAACCTTTTCTCCCGGCCGCAACCGCACAGGCCCTTCGACTGGCAGAAACACTTTCAGCAGCTTGCCTGGTGCTTCGGAACCAACTTCGAATTCTGACGAAGAGGCTGCGTGCTGGGTCGTCTTCGCCGTTCCATTATCATGAGAACTAGCATGTTGGCCCTCGTAGCCGACTTCATCTTCCCCTGAGCTCCCATCGTCATCGTCTGAACTTTCAAGTATGGCTTTTTCTGGCGGTGTTATCTCTTCACCACCTCCTACGAACTTGGTATTGCTGACGTCACCGTGTGCACTACTACTGTTGGTTCCCACCGCATGGCTTTCATCGTTACCATTCATTGGTACAGCTGTTGGAGGACTTTCATTAGCGCCATTGACAGGGGCATGACTATCAATAGCTCTCTCGTTGATTGACTCCTCGCCTGCTTTAGTGCGCTTCCCAAACAACCGTTGGACATTGAGAAGCCGCTGCCCGAGGCCATGACCACTTCGTTTTCCTTGAACTTTGCTGCCGTTATCTTCCCTATCTCCTTCTTCATTGACTATTAGATCACGCTGGTCTATTTCGGTCACTTCAGTTGTATCACTCGTCGCTGCAACATTTGCCCCATTGCTTGAGTCAGCAGGGTCATTTGACGCTGAAGCGCCTCGAAGATCAGAAAGGTCGTCTACTTGAGACAGCGGGAACCCACGTCGCAAAGTCATAGCCATTGGGCGCCCGGCTTTGCGAATCTGTGCTGCTATGGCTTTACGGTTTAAATGGCTACATGTTCGGCCGTTCAGAGCTTTGACCAAGTCACCTGGCTGCACACCCGCAACAGCCCCCGCAGATCTTGGGTCAACTGACACGATTTGCACGCAAGATTCTTCCACAGGTGAGGACAATGCTGCTGCTGATGCTGCTGCCATTGATGCATCTGTGTCCAATACAGTGTTGCCATTGATTTTACATTCGTGGCTAGGCTGGTCCTGTTCTGTGTTCGTTGGTGCAGGCAGAAAGAAAACCACGTCACGCATTGCAAGACCCATGGCACCGTCCGATTCGGTAAAGACTACTTCCACGTCGAAAGGTTCCGTGGCTGCAGTGCTACCCTCGCAGCCCTCATTCACCACGCTGCTGTTCTTGCCAATCTTGGTGAAATTGACACTACTGTGACTGCCACTCGCCGTGCTGTAAAAAGTGGCTACGATTTTGGACGAAGCCGCTTGCAAGAGCGAGGACACCACTCGATTCGTCGCTTCGTCAAGGGCCATTTCAATGTTGCGCTCCCACGCTGCCGCCTGCTGCTGCCCTAAGATGCCGCGCTTGCTGCTGTTGGGTGACAGTTGCGACGGCGAAGGCGGCGGTGGAGGTGCCAAACTATCTGCCACATCAGCATTGTCGCCATCTCCATTCCCACTTGTGGTGTCAGCTACTGTACTAGTAGCCATAGCTATTTCCCTTGAAACAACCTCCTCCTCGGCAATTTCTGCAACACTCGCAGCAGACGCTAATTTTTTCCGCTGGAGGCTGCCATTTGCAGCGTGCGGCAAGCTGTCAACGTCTATGGGTGGAGGAATGAGGGCCCAAAACTCGTCGGGCTCGTCGCCTTGGTTCACTTGCACCAAGTTGCACGCCCCCAGGAAAGCCACGCGCTCTTGCCGCATCAAAAGGCTCATCTCGAACGCCTTGGCGCGGTGCAGCGTGGTGCTCAGGAAGCCCCGGTACACGTAAATGGCGTCACCGCCGCTGTCCAAAATGGTCACCCATTCCGGTCGCAAGCTTGCTTCGGACCTCTCCACTTCACAGAGGCTGGCTTCAATGCCTCCACGCCGCTTTTTGCTCGCAGTTACTGGCGTGCTGTGGACAGTGGAAGGAATATGAGTGTCTCTGGCAAACAAGCACACGCGGAACAGACGAGGGCGGTCGTTCTTGGGCGGAGGCGCCAGTAGGGACGACGCAGTGCCACCGTCGCAGTATTGCAGCCCCAGCTTCGGATGGATTTCCTGTTCCGATAGAGGCTGCAAAGGATTAGGCTCTCTGCTACTTGAAACTTTTTCATTGTTGTCATCAATTTCATGAATCTCAGCGCCCACAGCAGCAGATGTGGAATCGCCGCCTTCAAAATGGCCATCGTGATGGTGGTTGTTTGAGGCCTCTTTTAAACGCGTCAGGCGTGCTCTATGCCTCTGAAACGCGCGCAAGAAGTTGTCCGATTCGTCACCTTCCGCTTCTCTTCTCGTGGTCACCTTTCGGCAGCCCGCTGCCAATGCACCAGGGTCAGTGCTAGCCATGTCTGCACGCAAACGACGTGCCAGTTCGGTGCTCTTGAATGACGCTACCGTGGCTGCGTCTAAAGGTGCTTTGCTACCCACCCAGTAATACAGGGTCACCTCTAGCCCGCCTGACGTTTCCCCGTCGTGATCGTCTTCATCTTCTGAAATACTCGTATTGCCGGCACCATCGTCACCTGCACTCTTGCTGCCACTATTGCTTTTCCAGGTTTCCAGCTTCAGCTCTGCTACCACATAGGCGTTGCCTCGCAAGAGGACGCCATCATCAGCAGCTACTGGGTCATAGACGACTCCAAACTGCTCTGCCCGCCAAACTTGCAGTCCTGGCGCAAACTGCAAATCACCAAACTCTAACAAACTCGCCCATTGTACAGCGCTGCTGCTATGACCTTCGGTGCGACTCCTGTCGTGCGTGTTGCTCCAGTCGACGCTTCCTCCGCCGAAACCGCCAATGAGATTGTCCATGACCCGCGATGCTCGGGCCACGGCTGAGAGCATGTAATGGTTGTTGCTGCCCCTGCGCCGGTGGTCGGGTTCGCTACTTTGGCTCGAACGCTGCATCGTGCTACCAGCGACACCACCAATGCTTCCAAGGAGATCATTGCTGCTGCGGCTGTTCGGCAAGACGCCCCCACCACCGCCAATGCTAGAGTTATGGTCAGTAGTAAACCAAGCATCATCGTAACCTTCCACCGTGCGAAGGCTTCGCTCTTGCTTACGCTTCTTTTCGAGTTTGGCCAAATGAGCGCGAGCATACAGGGCGTCCAGAACCTTGGCTTTGCGAGTCAGCTCACGCTGCAATTTCACAGACCACTCCACGGCCAAGCGTCGCTGTTCTTTGGCCAAGTTATCGTCATTGCTTCCCTCCAGCTTCGCATCCAAAGAAACAGCAGCAGCTCTTTCTGCAGCTACAGCAGCTCGCCGACGTGGGCTTGGAATATACTCAGACACAGCCGCTTCACATGCTAAAATGGCGTCCCGGACTGAGCATAGAAAATCGTCAGCAGGTTTACGCCGCTCTGCACTCGCTGCTTCCAACAAGGCGTCTTCATTCTCAGTCGTTGAGACAGCAGCATCGCCCGTGGTCCCAGAATTATTGCTAGCAGAAGCTAGAGCAGTTTCTGCTTCAGCCTTCTTGCCGTTCTCAACTCTTTTCTTCTTTTCTTTGGCAGTGTCTTCACCACAAGATTTGCAGTGCGTAGGAGACTTCTTGAGAAATGCTGCGGTCACTTTGAACCCATGAAGAGTGCAGTATTCACACAAAAGTGGAGGACTACGAGAGCCTTTCACAGGACTGGGAGATGCCATTGTTACCACTTTTGAGGGCATCTTCTCTTCTTCGTTCTCGTCTGCTTCCTTGGAAGTGTCAGAGCCACATGACTTGCAGCGCTCAGCAGGCTTATTACGAAAGACCTCAGACGGTTGAAAATTATGCTGCGTGCAGTATCTGCACAGCTTCGGCGGAGCCTTTTTGAGGCCAGGACTCTCATCTTCTACAAGAGGTGCAGCGGAGCTTTCATCGGCTGTTCCACTTTTCTCAGCATCTGTGCCACGATAAACACCATTACTGCTTAGCTTGTTAAACCCAAGTAAATAGTCGTCGTCTCGATACGAAGTAGGCGGTAACGGAGGTATGTGAATAATTTCCGCAGCCCCCAGCGCAGCAGTTGCTTCCAGTAAGGCATTACCAGAGAGACCCGCCAGTGCACCCTCCATAGGGTCGGCATTTAATGGCCAATCATGTGCGTGCGGTGGCAATACCCGAGTTGGAGCTTCAGTCAACGGTTGAGCTGGTGGGCGCACTGGTTTCGGAGGCAATGTAACTCGACGTGCTTCCAAGACCTTGAGGGTGGTTGCAGCCGCCTCTGCACGTCTTTGTAGCTCATCAGAAGAGGCACATATGGCTGCAGCAGTCGCTTCAAACGTCGCACCGGAGACATCAATGGTGCCAATGGCATCTTCTTCAGTCAGATCCGCACCAGCACTTGACCTTGCGCTCATGCCCGCGGCGACCAATTCAGCCAGAACTGCACTTGCTTGGTCGACGCGGCCTCGCTCAAGCCACAAGCTTGTTAGGAGCTCACTCCCGCCGGGCAGCGCGCGTGCTGCTGTGCTATGGGCGAGAACGTCGCACGCTTCGGCAGTTGCTGCAGCTGAGCCACGCAAGTGAACAGGGAGGTGCGGGAACGCACGATCGTATGGTAACACTTCGTTTTCGATGCCTCTTCTGAATAAAGGCTTTTGCTGCTGCTGCTCCTGCTCCTGCTGCACCTCCTGCTGCTGTTTACCATTGTCAAATTGGCCGTGACTACAACGGCTAATTTTCGTAAGCAACTGAGCGAGTGCTAGAGCAGAGTGAGGGCAGCCTTGAGCAGCAGCCCGGCGGTACCATTCTGCAGCTTTAATTGGCTCTGCGTGCACAGGCCATGTCAGAACATCATCATTTGGTTCCACGTCCTCTACTTCTTCCTCAGAACCGACCCCAGATCTATTTGAACGAGTGTCTAAATCACCGTTGAGCACAACCTTCCCCTCGGCGCTCTGGGGTGAAGTGTCGATGACGTGTGCACCACATTCAAGCAGCTGGCCTAACTGAAGTTGCGCAGGTGCCCACCCCGCGTGCGCTGCTTGGGCCAAGAGCTGTACTGCGCGGGCTTTGTCTGGTCCAACGCCACTGGCCAATGCATGCCATCCTGCGGAATCTTTTGGAGCGGAAGGAGTGGCAGGAGCTGCTGCGTCGACTTCTGCGGAAGCATTTGATGAAGTAGGCTTACAGGGAGGAGTGCGTTGAGTCTCACCGAGCAAGAGATACGCCAGGTCGCAGCACGCAGGTGGCCAGCCTCCCGTGGCAGCTGCTTCTAAATGCGCCAACGCTTCTTGCTTGGTCAGCGGCGGTGGTGGCGGCGTGCGCGCATGATGGTGCGTACTTCCTCCCGCTGCTCCTGCGCGGCCGGGAGAGCTCAACACGGGAGCTGCACTTGCTCTTTCTTCAGCAGTTGATGACGCACGTACCCCAGGCGAGCCTGGGGTTTCAGCAGTACCAATACCATCGCTAGAAGCTCGTGGGCTGCGGTCACGACGGCGCGGCGTCAAGCTGTCAGCGGCGACAGCGGCGGCTGTTGCGGCTGTTGCGTGAGCTGACGCAGGTAACGATGTCGGCGCATTCGCCACATCTGACTTAAAATTACTCGCCAATGTAGCAGCAACAGCAGCAGCAGCAGCAGCAGTGAATCCTTCCCATGCTTCACCTTGCCCTGCATACAGGCTGAAGAGCGCGTAGTGCGCCTCGGGCATGCCTTGCAAAGCTGCTTTCCGCCACAGCGCAACCGCAGCCGCGTCAGAGCTCGCGCGCTGTTTCATGGCCGCGACTCGTGCGGCTCGTGCTGCTGCCCGCACGGCGCGCTCTGCAGCTTTTTCGTTGCTTCCAGTGCTATTGCCACCGCGAGATGTGCCCGTGAGGAGGTCAACACTCTCGTTTTCTCCGACTATCGTCACCGCGGCTCCCCCTGCTCGTCTTCTTGAAGGGCCAGCCAATTGACCTGCAGCCGCAGCCGATGCTCGCCCTTCCCGAATCAGTACACCTAAGTCATACTGCGCCCGCGCGTGCCCCAACCCAGCAGCTTGGCGGAGCAACTGTAAGGCTTCATTACTTCTGGAGTTTGCGCTGCTGGCAGACGCACTAGTCTCTGAAGGGCCGAACGTCTCCTCGTCGTCGACAGCAATGCCGTCGAGCAGAAGCCAAGCCAAACGATGCATGGCAACAGGGTCGCCTTGGTTTGTATCATCGACGTTACTATTGCTTGAGTTGCTGTTTCCAGCACTAGCTGCTCTCAGCAGCGCTATTGCGCGTTTCACCCGCTTCGCAGCCCATGCATCCTCTTCGGCTTCCTCCTCTTCGGCACCCGTCACACTGTTCCCTACACTACCGACATTATTTTCGCTCCTTTTGCTATCCCTGCCATTGCTAGTAGTTTCATTCGGATTATCTGAACCCCCAACCTCTCGTAGCAACTGCTGTTTAGCCTCTAAAAATTCAGCGTTTGATACGCGGCCATCATCTTTCAAGGCGGCCAAGGCTGCTAACTTTTGAGGCAGCGGCTGCTTATTGGCCTGACTCCCTCGGCGCCAACGGTCAATGAGGAACACACTGTAGCCTGGAGGATCAACAGCCCCACTCAGAAGGAGCTCCGCAAGTCGAGTGCCTGCCACAGCACAACCATTTGCTGCTGCGGCAGCATACATCTCGCCAGCTTCGCGTAGGTCGCAGCCCCTGGGGTTGGCGCTTTGCTGCCGGTGCTCACAGAGGAAGCCTCGCGCGCACAAACTTGCTGCATGGCCACGGCTTGCAGCTTTTGTAAAAAAGAAGTCTGCAAGAACCAAGTCGGTGCCATTTTGCCGGGTCGCCCACAAGAAACCTAGTGCGAAGTCCACTGCATTGGTAGGATTGTCGACAGTTGATTTTACGGGAGACCCTTCAATGACGCTGGCATCGGCAGTAACAGCCAGGGTAGGTTGTGAGATGGTTGACTTTGAATTATTTTCACCACTAGGCTGAGTCGCCTCATTTTCGGCCAAAGCTGCCTCTGCTGCAGCTGCTTCCGCTGCAGCTAGTGCAGCTGATGCACGGGCTTCAGATGCCGAGAACCCGGTGACCTTCTTGCGAACGCGACTCAGAGTTTTGCGCACGGATCGTCCTAGGACTAGGTTACTACCGTTTTGATTATTGTGCTGAGGCCCAGAGCTCGGAGTCACCGAGTAACCACGGGAGTCTAGCGGCTCAGCGAGCGGTTTGCTACCACCGTTGCTACTACTAGGTCGCAATACCCACGCAGCACCCGCATTCTCATCGGTGCCCTTATCCTCCAGTCTACCGTCGTCGGACATGCCGGAAGCAACGCTACGCTGACCGGGAGACCTCGCTAATAAGCCCGATAGAGTATCCTCATGTGGCACAATAGGTTGTAGTGCACGCACGAACTCACGAACTGCCCGAACAAAATAGAGAGCTTGTCGAGAGCAGAGAGAGAATAGAGCTTGTTTGTCGGTCGGTTCTTTCTTCACACGTGGAATCTAGTTGTGTTCACCCAGTCCTCCTGCGGAAAGTGCACGTTCTTTGTTGGTGCTTGTTTTCGTTTTCGCAACACATCTTTCGACTTTTGATGCCTGGCTGTCTGGCTTGTAACATTTTAGCGACGCCAATTCTATCCTAGCTTAACTGATACTCTCGCTCGTGTGGTAAATGCGTTCACTTATTATGTTAGCATCAATGCTGAGCTCATCTACAGAGTATTTGTACTTACTGAGCTAATCTTTTCGCGTCTATGAAACTCCTCTCTAAATGCACATTCACGTGAAGGCTCGTTAGATCCCCATCACATCATAGAAGAAACACCATGGCTTCTTCTAGCGTGCCTTGCCCATGCCATGGGTTCTTCGGCAACATTGATCTCTGCCCTGCGGTGGTGGCTCCCGGCTCGAAGCACCCTGCATGGTCGAAGCCTGCAGAAGCAGGCGGCACCTTCAAGGGTCTCATGGTGAGTACAGAGTTTTCACATTTGCTTGATGCTTCGAGTGCAAGTAATGAGCACAGCTTAAAAGCTTGCGAAGTTCGTACACGATAAATATATCTATTTCGTCGCTTGCAACCCTAATAAATAGTGCGTGGTCGTATTCAGGCATGTAGCTTTGTGGTCTTTCTGTGATTGAATCTTCATCTGTTCACTTGCCAAGATGACCGTCGTCGCTGCCTTCGCTATTGTTGCGCTAGGTAAACAACTCGCTCACTGGCCAGCTGGAAGAGTTTCGGCCAGCGCACGGCAACCAAGTGTTGTGGTACACTTGTGGCCCTACTGTATATGACGCTTGCCACATGGGCCACGCGCGCGCGTACTTGACCCTCGACATCTTGCGCCGCATCATGGAAGACTATTTCGGGTGCAAAATATTTCTTTGAATGGGATCTCCATAGCAACGCTACCGTATATTTGCATTGGAATGGGAGGGAGTAGGGAGAGCGAGAATGCTAGGAGGAAAAAAGATGAGTACAGAGAAATTGCGCAGGCTTACCGGTAACCATCACGGCTGGAACTAGCGTTCACTTCCTCCTGTGCGCAACCTACTTTGATCCATCTGATACCTATTATTAAACCCCACAGGTACGACGTGATGTACCACGTGAACATCACGGACGTTGACGATAAGATCATTCTGCGGGCGCGGCAAGAGCACTTGCTCAAGGAATGGAAAGCGGCTGCCCTTGCCAAGCAGCCTCCCAAGGAGGCCCTGGCGTTTGTGGTTGCGGAAACCACGGCGGCCCTGGACCAAAAGCGCAACAAGCTGGCCAAGAGCCGGGCCAAGCTGGAAGTGCCGTTGCCCGAAGGCAGTGGGTCTCGGGAACAGGAAGACCACGCGGCCGCGCTGAAAGGCCAGTCCCTGAAGGAAGAGCAGCTGGCGTCCCTGGAGACTGCCCTGGCCACCGCAACCACCGCTGCTGCCGCAGCGTCTGCAGCCGATGGCAGCAGTGGCGACGAAGCAGCGATGGCAGCGGCAGCCGCGCTGGTGGCTGCCTGCGCGACGGAGCTAGGAGAATTGGCCGACGCCCGGTTGGGGGCCGACGTGAGCGAGCACGCGATTTTTAACGCGCACAGCCGCAAGTACGAGCAAAGCTTCTTCGACGACATGGACGCCCTCGGCGTGCGCCCCCCTGACGTGGTGACCCGGGTCACCGAATACGTGCCCCAGATCGTCGACTTTGTGTCTGCGATTGTGGCGAAAGGGCTTGCATATGCCAGCAGAGAAGGCAGCGTGTACTTGAGCATCGACGCATTCAAAGCCCAGGGCCACACCTACCGGAAGTTGAAGCCTTTCGCTGGCGACACTTCTGATGCCGACATGGCCGAGGGTGAAGGGGCTTTAGGCGCCGACGCGAGCGAGAAGCAGCACCCCAACGATTTCGCGCTGTGGAAAGCCAGCAAGCCGGGGGAGCCGTCGTGGCCGAGCCCTTGGGGTCCCGGGCGGCCGGGCTGGCACATCGAATGCTCGGTGATTGCCAGCGACATTTTGGGCCCCAATTTGGACGTGCACGCGGGTGGAGTCGACCTCAAGTTTCCGCACCACGACAATGAGCTAGCCCAAGCCGAAGCGTTTTATGGCCACAGCCAGTGGGTCAACTATTTCTTCCATGCCGGGCATTTGGACATCAAGGGCCTGAAAATGTCCAAGTCTCTCAAGAACTTCATCACCATTCAGCAGGCCCTGGAAAAACACTCGGCCCGGCAAATTCGCCTCATGTTTCTGCTCCAGCCGTGGGACAAGGGCATGAACTACTCGGACCAGACCATGCAGGACGCCAAGGCCAAAGAGGCCCTCTTTCGCAACTTCTTCGGTGCGGTGAAAGCAGTCCTCTCGGAGCCCGCCCCTGCGGGCAGCGCCAACTCTTCGGCCTGGCTCAGCAAAACGGTGGGGTGGACCAACCCGGCGGGTCCTGGCTCCACCACTGCTGCTGGTGCTGCTGCTGCTGGTGCTGCTGCTGGCACTGCTGCTGCAGGTGGTGGCAGCATGAGCGTAAGCAGCGCCGCGAACAGTGCTGAAAAAGCCCTGGCTTTGCACTTGTCGGCGTGTGGGGACGCGGTGCACGCAGCTTTCTGCCGCAACTTCGACACTCCCGCCGTAGTGTTAGCGCTTTGCGCCCTGGTCACTGAAGTCAACAAATACCTATCCCTGGTGGCCGCCAATGGGAGCGGGCGCCCCGCGGCCTCCCTCTTGCGGAAGTGTGCGGCGAAAGTCACCTCGGTGCTCCGCTTGCTGGGGGTGGTGGAGGGGGCCGACGATTTGGGTTTCCCCCTAAGCGGCTTGCCTGGCAGCGGCGGCGACGGCAGCAGCGGTGGCGGTGGTGCCTCTGGCGGGGGCGGTGCAGAAGAGCTCTTGGGACCTTATTTGGATGCGTTCCGCGACTTCCGGCACGAGGTAAAGTCTTTGCCTTCTTATTTGCGTTGCGGGATTGTTCGGATTTGGTGCCTACCATGCGTGTGTGTGTGTCCGAGTGAGTAGCTTAGTCAGGAAGCGCGCCGTCCATACGAAAACGGCAATAAAACTCACCATTACCACTGCCACTTCAGGTGCGTGGCTTGATGCGGCCCAAAGCCAGTGACCCCGCCGCGGCCGAAGTGCTGGCGGCCTGCGACCGGGTCCGGGACGTGAGCTTGCCCCCCCTCGGGGTGCGCCTCGAGGACCTGAGCGGGGGCGGAAGCCGCTGGAAGCTCGACGACCCACAGGTGTGTGTGTGGTCGCATGAGCGAATGAGACCGAGTCTAGGATACACACGCTGGACGACTTATTGCATGTGGGCTGCTGATACTATGCTGTAGTGCTTTCACGTTTCTACCATCTTTCACAACAAACGCTAGAGTTATCTACTGCATTTGAATCCTAGTTTCGAGGCATTCGATTTCTTCAAAGCAAAGCCTGAAGAATCATTACGATTGATTCCTGCCGAAGCTCTCATGTGCACATGTCTTTACACGGTCATTCCATTTCCTTCGCTTGCTTTCCCTCGTCATCCACGCAGGTGCTCCTTCGCGAAATGGCGGACAAAGCAGAGAAAGAAGCGGAAGCGCTCAAGGCCAAGCACGCCAAAGAAGTTGCCAAGGCCTCCAAGAAATGGTCCGACGCTGTGGCGGCGGCCATCCCGCCCAAGGACTTCTTCCGCACCACCAGGGGGAGCGAGTTCAGCGCGTACGACGCAGAGGGCTTGCCGACGCACGCCGCTGCCAAGCCGCCACCGCCAGCTGCGGCGAGTGCGAGTGCGAGTGGAGAAGGCGATGCGGCTCCAGCTGCCCCGGCTGAGCCTGAGCCGTTAGCGAAATCTGCGCTGAAAAAGTTGCAGAAAGCGCTGGAAAAGCAGGGCAAAGACCACGAGAAAGTGATTGCGGATGCCGCAGCTGCAGGCCTGACAGTGGAGGCCTACGTAGAAACTCTTGCAGCAGCCCTCGCTGTGCTGCAAGCCAGTGAATAGGCGCTTCATGCCGCGAGCCATGCGTTTGCTGTATGATTTCTGAAATAGGGGATTTACTCAAAAGTGAAGGGTAAACGCCTTCATGCTTTGTGCTTTGCGTAGTGGAAATTTGAGTTGAGGCCCCTTTAGTGCGGCTCTCTATAAATTGTTCGTACCAAAGGCGCTTTGGATCTACTACTGATGTCTGAAAATACTATCTGAAAAGCCCATTTCGATATAGGTACATTGGGTCAAAAGTGGAAAGCCCTTCTCTTGTTTTAGATTAGCGCCCTTCTTGTCTATCTGAACTCAGGGATTGAATTCCCCAAATGAGCATAGGAATTGATAGTGGCTATGTGGCCGTTTATGTGATTGTCAGGTGGGATATCCCATACCTCTTTCTCTAGACTCAGGACCTCCTATCTACAGTTGGATGACACGTTGCTCTATTGGTTTCGGAAATTGGGTATTTCGCTGCTCATCAATTCTCAAAACGGTCCTTCAAGGGCGCCTGTCGATAATATTATCTAGAAAGCACGTCTATACATTGCATGCACGGCCGGTAAAATCAGTTATACGTCAGTGCTGGAGTGCTTTTACATGTTCTTTTGTATCTTGCCAGTTTGAGTGTTCTTCCTCCTCTTTCACTTTAATTGTAAGTTTTCTTTCGTGGGTCACGTTGCCATGCTTCCGAAGCAAAGTGTTTCCTTCTTGAATAATCTCTATCTACAGTTACAAGATAAGAATAGGTAAGAAGACGCTCAAATCTGTGTCTGTGGGAAGCATATTCTGAAGTGGAACAAAAGTAGTACAGATCTGTAGTAGTGACGGAACAGAATCAGTAGAAAAGGAAAGACCTTGCGACAACATTCCCGGTTGCCGGCTTATTGAGAAAGCAAACTTTGAATAGAAGTAGGAGGTGTCATCTGAAAGAGCAACCTGCTTTTGTATTTCAAAGTATGCGAAGAAGTAACCTCAAAAGCTTCGTGAGCACATACTGTGTTTGCCTGGCTTTATCAACATCAGGCACACACGGCGCAAATTTGAAGCAAGCACCACACATTGTGTTCATTCTTGCTGATGACGTGGGATGGAACGACGTGGCATACCATGGATCACCTCAATTTGAAACTCCTACCATCAACGCACTAGCTGCGGACGGCGTGATCTTGGAAAGATACTATGTAACGGCCACGTGCTCCCCGACACGTGCAAGTATCTTGAGCGGACGTGCTATGATTCACCACGGCATCTTCGTACCTTTCGGCTCTCTTGACACTGCTTCAGGGCTTAACTTGACGTACACTCTTCTACCAGAGCATTTGCAACGAGATTATGGATACACTACCGCAATGGTAAACTGACATTCCTTGATTTAACCATTGAAACCATTCAAAAGAGTGGTGCAAAAGACTCATTTAAAACATTCACAACAGGTTGGAAAATGGCACCTTGGTATGAAATCGACACGGTATTTGCCTTCACAGCGAGGATTCAATCACAGCTTTTGTTTTTATCAAGGTATCAAAGAGGTTTCATGTAAAAAGGTCAAGGTGTTTGAAAATATTGTTTCAGGAAACAAAATGTACCAACTTGTTTACAGTTTATCTTTGATTTCAATGTATTCTCTCTCTGTTGCTCTCCCTTTGCCTTTTGCCACATTCCCTTAATTACTAATATTTCGTAGGCATGATGGATTATTGGCGCCATTATAATGACGGGTGCAATGGGGGACCTTGCAATGGGCTTGATTTGCATGAAAATAGCGCTGGCGGAACCGGTGTTAGTGATACGGATGTCTATAATACGGTTGGGGACTACTCTTCGGAAATGTTTGCGCGGCGTGCTGCGACGCTTATCGCTCAGCACGGCTTCTTGGGGACCGATGGACAAATCCCTCCACCTTTTTTCCTGTACCTGGCTTTTCAGAATGGCCATTCAGGCAATAATAAGTATTTACAAGCACCAGATTACTATTTCAGTTTGGATGATATCAATGATATATCTCCGGATAACACTTGTGGGCAGTACCAAGTCACAGGTGATTGTATACATGACGATCCAGGGCATGGCGCTGCATCCAGAAAGTCGTCCGCTGCTCAAATCAGAGCACTTGACGATGGCATTAAAGATGTTGTCAGTGCGCTCAAGCGAGCATCTATGTGGGATAACACTCTTCTTGTGTTTAGCTCAGATAACGGCGGTCCAACCGATGGTGGTGACAACAATATGAATAATAACTTCCCGTTGAGGGGCTGCAAAGGCGGCTATTTCGACGGAGGGCTGCGCGTGCCCGCCTTGGTGTCTGGCGGTATCTTCTCTGGCATCATGGACTCAGCACGTGGTGTCGTGGTTTACAATGGATACCATCACGCAACAGACTGGCTTCCAACTCTGCTCACAGCCGCAAAGCGCGGCGCCACAGGTGATCTTAAAGCGTATCACGGAAATATCACGCTCAAATCTAGCGAGCGTGAGTTTCTGCCGGGTGATGGTTTGGATAATTGGGACTTTATCTCGACCGGTGGTATGGACCATGCGAAACCTTCAGCCCGCACCGAAATAGCGCATGCTGTGCAGGTATGCATTTAATCATGCTAAGTACGTGTTGAAAATACAGAAGCTGACTAATTGTGTCGTTTTACTCAGGCGGACGGAAGTAATTTAAATTTCACTGCCGTGGTGGTCGGCGACATGAAAATCCTGTGGCATCCCTCTGGAACAGACTGCGGTAAGACCCACGCAGGCTGGTATCCTCCACCAGGGCTAGCTTGGAACTATGCAGGCAAACACTTGACGGTTCAGTGCGCACAGCCGCCCACCAACCCTCCTATTGACAGCGTATGCACCGAGGCAGCCCCATGTCTTTTCAACATTACGAAAGACCCTTGTGAATACCATGATCTTTCATCTGACAGTGCGTACTCGTCGATCTTTGATGATCTTTTAGATTCTGTCGCCAAATACAAGAAAACAACCGTGGTACCTTACACTGTCTTTACGAGAAACTCGAAAGTGGGAGACCCACGGAACTTCCCTCCTGTCGAAAACGAAGACGTATTTGTTGGTGTTTGGACGCCTTACATGACGGACGACGAAGACAAGGAATACTATCCAACAAATTACACTGGCCCTGGTTACCAGTAGATGAAGAAATAAAAAAGGGGTACAGATCCATAGATAGGTACGAGAACTTCGCTAATATGCCATTAGCTGCGGTATATTAAGTCAGAAAGCAAAGTTAGCACTGCGCTTATCATCGAAATCAAAACCGTAGTGTTTATCTTAAGTTTACTATGGACATATGAACACATGAATTACTCAGGCATATCATGCAGAGATAAGAGACGGAGATGAACTTATCTGCATCTGCTGATTACCATGGTAGATTTGGAGAAATGGAAGTGGAGTCGAAGCCCTCTAATCTCCAATGAAAAATGAAATCCCATGTGGCCAAGAATAAAAGCGGAAAACCGGCCGCCGTTTATCTCGTATTCGTATCTATAAGTATGCGTGTGTGTAATGTATGATGTATGATACGTAATGCGTTTGGCTGGCTGAGGGCTGAGGGCTGAGGGCAGTGGCAGTGGAATTCGATTATCCTTGGATTGATGAACTCCAACTTCCTTGGTTGCTTGTTTGCTTGTTTGGGAATCTGGGAATGGCGCAGAAGCCAACTCGACTTCACTTAGATCTACGCGAAGTTACGTAGATTTCACTTCGAAAAAGGCGCTTAAAAAGGCAGATCTAGTGCTATATTCTACTTTCTACATTCAGATATTACTATTATTGCATTGCGCAAAAGGACACTCAGCCCAGTCAAACTTGTTCTGGGGGATTCATCAAAACGCAGCTTTATGCTACTTGTTGTTGTTTCTTTGCAATTGGGGAGTATAATCTAATCTAATCAAATCTACGTAAAATACCTAAATAAATGCAAATTTTGGGTTTTCGTAAAAATCGCCATTCCCAGCCAAGTGAACTCCCATCGACCTCAAGCAGCTCACCTCCTTTTCCTGCAACTCCAACTCCGGGGCTTCTTGGAGTTGGACGCCATGTCTTTTGATCTCCATCTATCCCCATCTCTCTCTCTCTCGTGTACTTCATTTGACTTTAAATTGTGAGTGGTATGTGACCGATGCGCAGTGTCATCAGTTTTTGCCCTGAAGAGAATACTCAAGCCCGCGCTTTTTCGTCGGCTCATCGTTAAAACGGGTCAAAACTGCAGTCGCCCCACGTAGTCATTTGATCGTAGACGTATGGAATGGCGTCGGAGTGCGGGTGCAGCAGCGTCCAAAGTTCCTGGTTGGTTAAGTATTCGCCCGTTCCTTTGGTCGCTTTCGCGAGCGCGGTCTTCCCAAGCCAAGGTTCAAACGCTTCGGCTTTAAAAGCAGTGGTACCTGCGGTGCCATTCCAACCGAGCTTCCCGTCGGCGTTGTTCCACTCGAAGCCGCCCTTGTTGTACCGCGGCGACAGCACTAACGCCTGGAAGGCTTTGTCAAACAGCTGGTGCATCACCCAGAACAGCGGGTCGTCTGCGGCAGCTCCACTCACCATGTGGCCCAGTTTGCCCATGAAGAGAATGGTTTTGAGCATGTGCTTGTTGAGCGACTCCAGGTTGTCGAGGCTCAATTCCTTGCCCTTGCGGTCTACGGGCACGTACACTTTCTCTTCGTCGTGGTATTTCTCGCGGTACACCACCCAGTCCGACCCCTGGAGCACGTTTTCGTTCATGAACAACCAGAAGGTTTGCATCAGGGAGAACGAGTCGGAGAAAGACAGGTTGTCCACGTCGTCAACGGATTGAACGCTGCTGAGCGCAGACGTGCACGCGCAAGTGCCGCCCACTTTGCACGACGACGACGCGGGGCAGGTGACGTAGCCTTTCTTCACGGCAATTTCCGTGCCTCGCTCAGCGTTCAAGCCGAGGATGCTGAAGAACAAGGGGTCCATCCAGTCCTTGTTGTCGGAAAAGTACTCCTGCCAGTCCACTGCGCAGTCCCACTGGCCGGCGTGCATCGTGTGCAAGTTTCCGTGCACTTTTTCTTCCAGGCAAATGTCCCAGTCGTACAAGTCGCTGCCTTCCTTGAATTCCTCGAAGCACGCCGACACGTGGCCGCACGTGGACTGCCCCTGAATGCTCCGAAACCCGCAGTAGCTGTCGCTGCGCTGCAGATGCACGTCGTAATTGGTGTTGTATTCACCTCCAAGGAAGCCGTACCCGTCGTGGTGGGCGTCGGGAAAAGTGACGGCGTCGGGGTCATAAATGTGCTGCACTTTTTCGAAACGGCCAGTCACGTGGAACTTGTTCGATTCAAGCGTTGCTACAGGCCCAAACCAAGACTCGTCGTATATTTTGGAGCTCGCCCAGTCTTTCCCAAGCTTGGTGTCCAGCAAGAAGTCCCAGTACGGCAAGGTCACGGTAGGGTCAATCGCCAGCAGAGCGCGCTCCACCTTGAGCTGCATGGTCGGGTGCGACGTCAGGAAGAAGAGGTTGTCGTGGTACGCGGCGCCATCGGCGTCGTGCAGGTTGGCCATTTCCGCGTGCGAAAAGAAGTACTTGCCGTATTTTTTCTCGCCGTCAGCTTGCGAAGTCGTGAAGAGGATTTCCATGGCTTTGAAGTACTTTTCGCGGTGCTCGTCACTCAAAGTGTAAATGTCGCGACGCACGTACTTCACGGACGCCTCCGCAGCGGCCAAGACCTCGTCGCCTCGAATAGCTTTCACACTGAACCTACTGTTCGCCTGCAGGAGGAGCAAAGATGAATGTTTGAAGGTGTGTGTGAGTTTGCTGGAGG
>Ga0307979_1000311_pt1 | contig 33047 bp, 30 predicted proteins | sample OrgLakmetage1058_FD_201833 | JGI IMG/M metagenome (GOLD analysis project Ga0307979, IMG submission 201833) | Saline water microbial communities from Organic Lake, Antarctica - #1058 | ecosystem: Environmental > Aquatic > Non-marine Saline and Alkaline > Saline | place: Antarctica: Organic Lake...
GTGTTGGCAGCGGAGGTGTGGCTCAAGGGGTCCGCCGTCCACTGCGACATTGCTCGACTCTGAAATGCCGCCTCCGCTGCCCCTGCATCATTCGGAGCGTCCAACGAGGATGATGCCCGCCCTTGAGGTGGTGGCTGACAGGTAGACGCAAGCATTGGCTTTCCATGAGGTCCCGCTATGGCCCGCTTCAGTCACCTCGACCGTCAAACCCCAGTTGCACCGTCATGACGATAGAAAATGGACACCCTCCTTAACCCCATTTAAAGATGGGTGTCTATTTTAGTTTCGCCGCCAGCATCAGTACGCCAGAGAGGATCAGCAACCCGCCCGTGAGCCGGCCCCATTCCCGCATCCGGGGCAAGAGCTTTTCTGCCAGAAAATACAGGGTGACGGCCGCCATCCACAGCAGGTTCATGACGCCACCCACAAACATCAGCAGCATCAGCATCCAGCAACAGCCGATACAAAATGCGCCGTGATGCAGGCCCATAATCATGGCGCCACGTTCGCCCTCGCGCCACTCATTGAGCAGGAAATCCAGGGGGGATCGGCACTGGGTCATGCAGGCATACTTGAGGGTACTCCACTGGTAGAGACCGGTACCAATCAGAAAGGCACCGGCCAATAGCGGATCGATCTTACCCATGGCCGAAGACATCAGCCCAAGACTGTATAGCGTCCACTGGGCAACGGCGGCCATCAGGCTGAACAGACTCCAGGCAAACAGGTACCCGGCGATGAACAGCCAGGTCAGCCGCACTGCCTTCTGCCGGGGTCGCCGCTGGTGCTGCACCCGAGTAAAACCCAGAATCATGGGCGTGGCACTGGGAAGCATCATGGCGATCATCATGATGCTCCACATTACCGCACTCCCCACCAACAAGCCGCCGTCCCAGGCCGGGAACACGGGCATGACCATGTCCTGATGGTTCATTGGCCTGGCGGCATCAAACAGATAACCCCAGGTCAGCAAAATGATCACCACCATACCCCCGGTGATTAGCCACCGATCGCGCCGGTAAGTGTTTGCGCTGGTCCAGTTCACAGTGCCTCCTCCGGTCAGGGTCCGGCGTAGCTGAAGGGGGAGTAGGCGGCCGTGCGTCTGGCGGTATCCAGGTCAATACCGTAGGCCTGATGCTGCAGCGACTCCGAGGTTGCCAACACGGCGGGATTACCCGGCGCCACCGCAAACGGATGGTTGTGCAGCGTCACCGGCTGACCGTCCTGCCCCTCGTTGGCGTGTACCACCGAGCCGCCAATCCGGCCCACCTTCAGGCGCACTTCGCCCTCACTGTATTGATAGTCAATGGGCACATGCTCGACCCCAAGTACTTCTCCGATGAAGGATGCCAGCACCTCCGGATGACCCCCGGCCTGACCGCCAAAGATCCGCCCCAGGACTTCCCGCTGGGACTCACTGGCGCTCTCATCCAGGTAGAGCACTACCTTCCAGTTACCCTCGGCCATGGCGCCCGGAGAGTTCAGGGCCACCACTACGTTCAGACCGTCCAGGGACGTGTTTTCAAAGTGCCCCCGGTTGATATGCCAGGCCACCAGGCCGGTGCAGTCACCTTCCGTGGGATGACCCAGAGTCAGGCAGGGACAGACTTCACGGCAGGTACAACTTTCCAGATAATGGCCGTCCAGTTTCCATGTTGCGTCAGTCATGATGTTTCCTCCTTTGTGTTGAACTGCAGTGTCCACTATAAGCGCAGACCACCAGACTGGAGTGATGAGATCATGAGAATATTGTGAGGATTGCAGCCTGGCCGATAAGTCCGCACTGTACTACCACGGCTGCTGGCGTATCATGAAGGTCACGGAGGGACTGACTATGCAACTGCACGACACACTGGAGCCACTGGCTCCCCCAGTGGTCCAGGATTTTGTCGGTCGCCGCGAGGAACTCGCGGCTTTGCGTAAGCTGCTCGAACCCGATGGCCCCAGGGTCAAGCATATCTACGGCATTGCCGGTATCGGCAAAAGTCGCCTGCTGGACGTGTTTGTCAGCCAGGCGCGTTCGGCAGGGGCTACCATCGTCAGACTCGATTGTCGCGCTATTGAGCCCACCACCGAAGGCTTTTTGCGAGCGCTGGGCAAGGCCTTGGGCCGCAACGTCGGCGACCCTGCCGAAGCCGCCGAGCGTCTGGGGGAACTGGGCTCCCGGGTGGTACTGGCACTCGACACCACCGAAGTTTACCGGCTGATGGACACCTGGCTACGTCAGACGTGGGTACCGGCATTGCCCGACAATGTCCATCTGTTGTGCCTGGGCCGCGAGCGCCCGCTGGCAGCCTGGCGGACTGCGCCCGGGGGACGCTTTTGCGCCATGGCCCTGGGCCCTCTGGACGACACCGAAGCCGGCCACCTGCTGACCGGTGCCGGCGTACCTGTAAAAGCAGCCGCTCGCATTGCCCATGCCACTCACGGCCACCCCCTGGCCCTGCAGCTGGCGGCTTCGGCCTATGCCGAACGGCCCGATCGCGCCTTCGAGGAACTCAGCCTGCACCAGGCTCTGGAAGAGCTTACCAACATGTTCCTGGCCGACGTCGGAGACCCGGTCACCCGCCGCGCCCTGGAAGCCTGCATCGTGGTCCGCCGAGTCACCATTTCCCTGCTCCGGACTTTGCTGCCGGACCTGCCTCCACGCGAGGTTTACGATCGCCTCTGCAACCTGCCGTTCGTCGATCCGGCCGACGACGGCCTGCTGATTCACGATGCAGTGCGCGATGCCATTGCCCACTCCCTGCGGGCCCGGGACCCCAGCACTTTCCATGATTACAAGAAAGCTGCCTGGCAACAGCTTCTGGAGGAAGCCCGAGCTGCCGGTCGAGCCGAGCTCTGGCGCTATACCGCCGACATGCTCTATCTGATCGAGAATCCGGTCGTGCGGGAGGCCTTCTTTCCCACCGGTACCCAGAGACTGGCCGTGGAACCGGCGACGGCGGATGACGATGAAGCCATTGCCGGTATCATCGAGCACAGGGAAACCCCAGAGGCAGCGGCGCACCTGTGCCGATGGTGGCGCCGGCGCCCCGACACTTTTATTGTTGTTCGCGGTCGTAATGAACGGGTTCTGGGGCTGTGTTGCCGGTTTGTCAGTGACCGAGTGGAACCCGGCTGGCTCCAGGACGACCCCATCACCGCTGAATGGTGCGCCCATCAGGAGGCGCATCCGCTTCCCCGGGAGCAACAGGCACTGTTCTGTCGACGCTGGCTGAGCGCGGAGGCAGGCGAGGCCCCCTCGGAAGTACAGGCGGCCCTCTGGCTGGACCTGAAACGCACCTACATGGAGTTGCGTCCGGCGCTGCGGCGGGTTTATCTCACCGTCAATGATCTGGCGACCTATGGGCCCGTAGCCACGCGCCTGGGATTTGAAGTATTACAAGGCCAGGAGCGGGTACTGGACGAAGCCATATTTTACAGTGCAGTGCTGGATTTCGGGCCGGGCTCGGTGGACGGCTGGCTGGCGGCACTGGCGGCAACCGAGCTGGGCATAGAAAGGACGCCGGTGCTGGACACCGAGGCCCGTGAGCTGGTGGTGAATGGCACCCGGATGGCACTCACACCCCTGGAATTCGGAGTCATGAAATACCTGAGTGACCGGGAGGGCCAAGCAGTGTCACGAACCGACCTGCTGCGCACCGTCTGGGATACCAGCTACTTCGGGGGCAGCAATGTAGTGGACACGGTAGTGCGCAGCCTGAGGCGCAAGCTGGGGCCCTATGCCAAACAACTGGAGGCCGTCACAGGGGTCGGATATCGGTTGCGGTCACACAGCTGACGCGGACAGCCCGGGGACAGGCACCTCCAGGGAAAAATCCTGAAGGCCAAGCCCGGACACCATCAGCGAGCGCTGATAAACGCGAGCTACGATCGCATTGGTCAGAATTCAATCACCTTTAAATGTTTTCGCTCTCTTTCGCTGTTTGCAGACCAAGCTTGGCCCTTGACCATCAGCCGGTTCAGAAACGTTGAGTTGTCGGGTGGGTTCTTAGGCCGCTCGTCGTCGCCTGCCCTGCTCTGCCCGTAGGTTTTGGGCGTAGCGAGCCTCGAATTCACAGGCTTCCTGCAGCCACTCTTGTGGCGCCAACGCAAGACGGTCAAGGACCGGGGGTGCGTATTCCAGACCAAGGTTGCCACTGATTCCAGACGAAGCCTGCCACCCATTCCACGCGAAAGCTGCCACTGATTCCACGGCAAAGCTGCCACCCCGGCAGGTTGCCTGGTCCGCCCCATCGAAACCGCCCGACGCGGGATAACTTAACGGTACTCTGAGTCTTTTCATCCGGAGAAGATCAGATGCCAGCAAAGAGGTTATCCATGCGTAAGATCAAAGAAGTCCTTCGCCTCAAATGGGAGCGAGGGCTAAGCAACCGACAGATTGCGGCGGCCTGCGGCGTCAGCCGCCCCACGGTAAGCGAGTATCTTCGGCGTTTAGCCGAAGCCGGTCTGAACTGGCCATTGCCGGAGGATCTGGGGGAGGCTCGCCTAGAACAAATGCTGTTTCCGCCACCCCCAGACTTGCCGGCTCAGGTCCGGGGCATACCGGACTGGAAGCAGATTCACGATGAACTGAAGGGTAAATACGTCACTCTGTTCCTGCTCTGGCAGGAGTACCGGCAAGCGAACCCGGAAGGGTATCAGTACAGCTGGTTCTGTGAGCACTACCGGGCCTGGCAGGGCAAGCTGGACCTGGTGATGCGCCAGGACCATCGAGCGGGTGAGAAGCTGTTTGTGGACTACGCCGGCCAGACCGTGCCCGTCATTGACCGCACCACCGGAGAGATCCACGAGGCGCAGATCTTTGTGGCGGTTATGGGCGCTTCCAATTACACCTACGCCGAAGCCACCTGGAGCCAGAAGCTGCCGGACTGGATTGGCTCCCTGCTACGAACCTGACCTCAATCCGACCTACCAGGACATGGCCGCCCATTACGGCGTGGCCGTTGTCCCTACACGGGTCCGAAAGCCACGTGATAAAGCCAAGGTGGAAGGCGGTGTGCTGATCGTCGAACGCTGGATCCTGGCGGCGCTGCGCCACCGTCAGCACTTCTCGCTCGGACAGCTCAATGCAACCCTCCGTGAGCTGCTGGAAAAGCTCAATCGCCGCCCCTTCCGAAAGTTGCCCGGCTGCCGGCGTGACCACTTCGAACAACTGGACAAGCCCGTTTTACAGCCGCTACCGGCAGAACCGTATGTCTACGCAGAGTGGAAGAAGGCTCGGGTTAATATCGACTACCACATAGCCGTTGACGGGCATTACTACTCGGTACCCTACACCCTGATCAAGAAGGAGGTGGAGGTCCGAATCACCCACAACATCATCGAGTGTTTTTACCGGGGCAACCGGATCGCCAGCCACCGCCGCTCGGACCAAAAGGGACGGCATACCACCATCGCCGCTCACATGCCTGAATCCCATCGGCAGGCGGGTGAGTGGTCACCGGAACGGCTCATCGCCTGGGCGGCCAAGACCGGACCCGCGACGGAAAAGCTCATCCGCACCGCACTGGGTGCCCGCAAACACCCGCAGCAGGCTTACCGCTCCTGCCTGGGCATTCTCCGGCTGGGCAAGAGCTACGGCGAGGCACGATTGGAAGCCGCCTGCCAGCGCGCCTTAATGCTGGGTAGCTGCCGCTACAAAAGCATTGAATCCATTCTCAAACACCGCCTGGACCAGAAGCCCCTGGAAGAACAGCAAGAGCTGGCCTTACCGGATACCCACGACAACATCCGCGGCCCAGCCTACTACCACTGAGGAAACCTGACATGCTGAAACATCCGACTCTGGACAAACTCCATGCCCTCAAATTGACCGGCATGGCGTCCGCACTAGCCGACCAGTCGGCCACGCCTGACATCACGGAACTGAGCTTCGAGGAACGCCTTGGACTGCTGGTTGACCGGGAGATGACCGAACGAGATAACCGACGCCTGACCAGCCGGCTGCGCCGGGCTGGACTGCGACACACCGCCGTTCTCGAAGACCTGGATTACCGGAACTCACGCGGCCTGGATAAAGGACTGATCCAATCTCTGGCAAGCTGCCAATGGGTGAAGGAACACCTGAATGTGCTCATCACCGGTCCCACCGGTGTTGGCAAAACCTGGCTGGCCTGTGCCTTGGCGCACAAAGCCTGCCGGGAAGGCTACACCGCCCAGTACGTTCGCCTGGCCCGGCTGCTACGAGAACTGACCATCGCTAAAGGAGACGGTCAGTACCCCAAACTGCTAGCAAATCTCGCCAAAGTCGATGTACTGATCCTGGACGATTGGGGACTCATGAAACTGAGCGCAGAGAACCGAAGAGACTTGCTGGAAGTGCTGGAAGACCGGTACGGCCGTCGCTCCACCATCGCCACCAGCCAACTCCCTATCGAGGAATGGCATGACGTCATCGGTGACGCCACTCTGGCGGATGCCATTCTGGATCGGCTGGTTCACAACGCTTACAAGATCAATCTCAGGGGTGAATCCATGCGAAAACGACAAGCAAAGTTGACGGGCACCACGGCTTCGGAGTAACAATGACATCCCCGCGTCGCTACGCTCCGATGGGTGGCAGCCTTGCGCCGGTCCGGGTGGCAGGCTTCGGGTGGAATGGGTGGCAACCTTCAGCGGTTTACGCAGTTTTTGCTTCAAGAAACGTAGGATGCTCCTGAGCGTACTGAGTTTTAGTGGTTTTTGTGAACTCAGGCTCTGATATCGAACATGTGAACGTATACCTAGTGTATGCGCACTCAAAAGGGTCCTGGCCTGACGAACCAACGCTTGTTTTTACCTCGCTCGGATTACCCATTGCGTCCAGGGCTGTGGACACAAGTTCTGCACCAATTTCATTACCTTCCAAATCAAAATATCGACTAAATGAATTCTTGATGTAGGGCACATCGACTCCCTCAAAACCGATATCATGATTTGACCAGTCATGAACCGTTTTCTCTGTTACGGCCCCGGTTACCGTGTTTCGGACCTCAGTGGCCCGCACTTTGCCGACGTAGGGGAACCTTGGGCTTATCCAATAGGCTGTCGAGCCAGCAGCGGGGAAACCATCCTTTAGTCTGGCTCCCCAGAAATACACATCTTCCTCTCTACTAAGGTGTTCTGATGTCTTGGTAAGCTTTTCAAATCCCAGAAAAATGCCTCTGCTAGAGCTGAGTTGTGCATTTTTATAACGATAGCTAACGCGCCCACTCGTCCTATCTGGCGTTGGAATGTTGACCGCTTTGACTACGCTCATCGGTGAAACGAATGATGGTTGTTCGCTGGATGACAACGGGTTCGCAACATGCACCTCTGGGTCGTTAAGAGCTCCATAGTCAATGTCTATTATTTTTTCATCACCGTTTGGATACCGGGTAATAAAAGACTCAACCTGTTTTGGAGAACTCACCCCACGCCCAAACAGTTTGTAGGTATTGCCGGACGCAACAAGAATTTCTGAGCTGCCATCACCATTAGAGTCGAAAACCAAAACGTCATTACGTAAATCGTCTGAGCCAGAATGGCTAATTCCGAGATTCTCTACCTCGAATGGTTCGGTGACAACCCGCTGACCCGCCAACTGCTGAGCCAGTTCAAACACCGCCGGGCCATGTTCTCTTACAACACCGCCGTCAACGGCTAACCCCCGCCGTCCGGCGCGACTCTACCGCGCCCGACACCCTCGTTCATTGTCTGCCCTCCCCCGGGCCATCACTCTTATGGCCCCGCTTATTCCGGGAACGCAGTGACTCTGTACAGGTCGGGGGTTTGTTTCAACGAGACGCTGAGGCATTAGCCAGGGACGGGCACGGCGATCGCCGACCTTTTACCGTTGCCCCTTCACCGCTGGTCTGGGCAGCGCTTTTGGTCTGGGTGCGTCAAGGCTCTTAAAACGGGGTGGTCAGAGAGTGTAGGTACCGGGACTGGACTGACGTCAAGACATTAATACGTCCTGTTGGGAACGATCCGTAGTGCTGTAGCGGTGCTTCGGAGGGCTCGGCACCCATTTTTTTCATCACGAAAGACGCCATTACAGAACCCAAAACTTTTCCACCCCAGACACCTGGCTTCCCGGCCCGACCGTCAGTTTCTATTGCCCTTCGATCTTTTTCTAGCAACGCGTAACCGAAGGGCGCCAAACTCGCAACGAAGGGCTGTCGAGTCTTTGTCCTGGCCGTCGAGCATCCTTCCCCTGGCAACATTAATCGTGCGGCGATCCGGACAGCGCAACAACAGGGCCTGTATTTGTCTTTTCTCGACTGAAAGGTGGACGTTGTACAATGAAGGGTGTGAATTCGAGGAAGATCTTATGAAAACCGGCTTGCTAGGCCGACCATTAGACTGAGGCCGCTGTCCGACAGGAGCCCGCGAGACACTTTGGCGGTGTCATAAAATGAGTTTTAAAGCTTACTTGGGTCGTTTAAGGGTGACGTGGCACGTCCAGGACGAGTCTGCGACCGCCATCGGTGTTAAAGGAATGGTTTCCAGCCCTATTGATCCTTTAGTCATAGATCTGCCTGAAAAAATGCAGCCTAGTCGTCATTACCGTTGCGACAACCTGCTTGTGCTTCAATCCCAGGATAATGCGCTAACCAGAGTCTGTTTCTGAACCCAATGTGCTTACGCAGTTACATGAGGTTCAGAAGCGGACCTGAAGGGGTCTGAATATTAAGCTGGAGTGATATCATATACACATTGGGGTCAGATACAGACCAACCAGTCGTTATGCGCCAGCTTTTACCTTCGTAGGCACCCAAAAATTGGTCTTATCTTAACCCGATGTTCCGTAAGCACTACGTGGTACGTGGGGGTCAGATGAAATGAGTGGGCGGAGCCCAAAAAAGGGGGGAATATGGCCTTTAACCTGAGGCAGGTTGGAGTTGAGATCTTCACGGGTGGTCAGACTAACACCGAGTTGTGAAGCGGTATTCACGGTCTTGTTCCCGACGACTGCTTAACTTCGCCATGCTGCCGATAAATCGCGATCGCAACAGCCGACGTTCTGGTTCAAAATGCCAATGCGGGGCCCTATGGAAGAGCCCCGGTTACCCGCTCTGATAATTCAGAAGAAGCCCAGCGGATTGATGTCGTAGCTGACCAACAGGTTTTTGGTCTGCTGGTAGTGATCCAACGCCATCTTGTGGTTTTCACGCCCAATACCGGACTTCTTGTAACCACCAAACGCGGCGTGCGCCGGGTACTGGTGGAAGCAGTTGGTCCACACGCGGCCCGCCTGAATGCCACGGCCAACGCGGAAAGCGCGGTTGATGTCGCGAGTCCACAGACCGGCGCCCAGGCCGAACTCGGTGTCGTTGGCAATGGCCAGGGCTTCTTCCTCGTCCTTGAAGGTGGTCACACCGACCACCGGGCCAAAGATTTCCTCCTGGAACACCCGCATGTTGTTCTTGCCCTTAAACAGGGTAGGCTGAACGTAAAAGCCGTTGTTGTACTCGCCTTCCATTTCCTGGCGGCCGCCACCGATCAACACTTCCGCGCCCTCCTGCTTGCCGATTTCCAGGTAGGACATAATCTTGTCGAACTGCTCCTTGCTGGCCTGGGCACCCACCTGCACATCGGTGTCAAGTGGGTTGCCACGTTTGATGGCTTTGGTGCGTTCAATCACCATGGCCATGAACTCTTCGTACATGTCTTCCTGCACCAGCGCGCGGGACGGACAGGTACAGACTTCACCTTGGTTGAAGAACGCCAGCACCAGACCTTCCACACACTTATCGATGAATTCCGGCTCGGCTTTCATCACGTCGGAAAAGTAGATATTGGGGGATTTGCCGCCCAGTTCCACGGTGGAGGGAATGATATTTTCCGCCGCGCACTTGAGGATATGGGAGCCCACCGGCGTAGAGCCGGTAAACGCAATCTTGGCGATGCGCTTGCTGGTTGCCAGGGCCTGGCCGGCCTCAACGCCGTAGCCGTTGACAATATTCAGCACGCCGGGCGGCAACAGATCGCCAATCAGTTCCATCAGCACCAGAATACTGGCCGGAGTCTGCTCGGCGGGTTTCATCACCGTGCAGTTGCCGGCCGCGAGGCAAGGCGCTAGCTTCCAGGTCGCCATCAGCAAGGGAAAGTTCCAGGGAATGATCTGGCCGACTACGCCGAGGGGCTCGTGATAGTGATAAGCCACAGTGTTGCTGTCGATGGCGCTGGAGGTGTCTTCCTGGGCCCGGATACAGCCCGCAAAATAGCGGAAATGGTCAATGGCCAGCGGTATATCAGCATTGATGGTTTCCCGCACTGCTTTGCCGTTATCCCAGCAGTCAGCGACTGCCAGCATTTCCAGGTTCTGTTCCATGCGGTCCGCGATCTTCAGCAGAATATTGGAGCGCTCGGTGGTGGACATCTTGCCCCAGGCAGGCGCGGCCTTATGGGCAGCATCCAGCGCAAGATCAATATCCTCAGCCTGGGACCGGGGTATTTGGCAGATCACCTCACCGGTGACCGGGGTGATGTTGTCGAAATACTGACCTTTGACCGGGGCGACCCATTCGCCGCCGATGTAGTTTTCGTAACGGGATTTGAAGGAGACAACTGAGCCTTCGTTACCGGGGTTTGCATAGATCATGGTGTTGGCCTCTTGTTGTGATTATTGCTTGGCAACGCGGCTTTTCGCGTTTACCCATACAATGTAGATAGAAAACCCGGATACTTAAACAATGCGTGTATCCAAGTATGGCTGGTGTGATTAATCAAGACAGGTGATGAACCTCTTCCATGCCGTAGATGGGCGTGTCGATGCCCTCCATGCGGGCTTTCAGCTGCAGGGAGAGATAGCGGGAGTAGTGCCGGGATTGGTGGAGGTTGCCACCGTGAAACCAGAGGCCTGGTTGATGGGTTGGCTTCCACATGTTGCGTAGCTCGCCTTCCCAGGGGCCAGGATCTTTGGTGGTGCCAGAGCCCATGCCCCAGCACTTTCCGACTTTGTCCGCGACTTCCTGAGAGATGATTTTCGCCGCCCAGCCATTCATCGAGCCATAACCTGTCGCGTAGACGATGAGATTAGCGGGCAATTCGGTGCCGTCCGAAAGAGTGACTGACTCCGGGTTGACTCTTTCGATGGTGACACCGCTCTTCAGTTTGATCTCGCCGTCGGCCACGAGCTCCGAGGCGCCCACATCGATGTAATAGCCCGAGCCGCGCCTCAGATATTTCATGAAGAGCCCGGATCCATCCTCACCGAAGTCCAGCATGAAGTCAGCTTTTTTCAGGCGTTCGTAAAAGTCGGCGTCACGTTCGGCGACCTGTTCGTATACTGGGATATGGAAGTCCGGCATGATCCGGAAGGGAATGGAGGCAAAGGTCATGTCGGCCATGTTGGTGGTGATGCCGTTTTGGACGGCTTCCTCCGAGTAAAGCCCGCCCAGAACCAGCTCCATCAGGGTATCCGACTTGATAATGTGCGTTGAAGACCGCTGAACCATGGTGACATCAGCATCGTTCTCCCAGAGCGCGCAGCAGATGTCGTGTGCCGAGTTGTTGGCGCCCAGCACCACGACTTTTTTGCCTTTATAAGCCTCTCCACCGGGGTGCTGGCTGGAATGCTGCTGTTCCCCCTTGAAAGTTTCCATGCCGGGGATGTCAGGCATATTGGGCACACCGGACATACCGGTGGCAAGCACGAGCTGTTTAGGTCTCAGGGTCAGTTTTTCGCCGTCCCGATTGACTTCCACCGTCCATTCTCCGGTCTGCTTATTGTAGCTTGCGCTTGTGCACTCGGTTGAGCCCCAGTAATTAAGTTCCATTGCTTTGGTATACATTTCCAGCCAGTCACCGAGTTTGTCCTTGGGTGAAAATATGGGCCAGTTATCAGGGAAAGGGATATATGGCAGATGGTCGTACCATACCGGATCGTGGAGGCAAAGTGACTTATAACGGTTGCGCCAGGAATCGCCCGGCTTGGGGTTCTTCTCCAGAATGATAGTGGGCACATTCAACTGGCGCAGGCGCGCCCCAAGGCCTATGCCTCCCTGGCCGCCGCCGACGATGACGCAGTAGGGCTGTTCGGTGTATCCGAGGGATTCGATTTCTTCGCGGCGCTCATCGGCCCAACTCGCCCGGTTTTTGTCCGCGCCGTGTCTGGCGCCTTTCGGACGCAGGGAGTTCCTCGGTTCCGGGTGATCCCTGAGTTCAGTCATTGCGGTCAACAGGGTCCAGCACTTGCCGTTCCTTAGCCGGATTTGGCCCCTCGCACTGGGCTACATTGGTCTTGAAAGTCAGCCAGGCTTCAGTGACGCCATCACCTTCGGTGGCTTCACCGTCTACCTTCCAATCATGGGGCTGGGCGCCGGCTGCCGTGGCGCCCAGCATGTCGCGTATGCTCTGTCGCCCTTCAACGGTTTTTATATTCCAGGTCAGTGCGACAAGGTCGCGCCAAAAGCCGTTTTCTTCGAATAGCTCCGCGGCCTTCTGTGGTTGATCCGATTGCAGGATAGACTCCAGTTCGGCCAGCCAGTTCTGGATCTTCTGGGTAGGGGTTAACGCTTGATTCGTCATGATTTTTCCCTTGTCAATTTTGGTCTTGTTTGTAAGGGCAAGAACACGCCCTGGTATTTCCGGCGTGTATTCAAGCGTTTGCATGGACCATGCCAACCCCGGGCTATCAAATCATTATTTGTTCAGATATCTGTTTTTATTGCGAATTATAAATTTATAAGCGGAAGCTTGAAGATCTGGCCCCTGTAAGGAAGGGAGGATTTTCGTTACACCTGTAACGGTCGAAGGCCTATGGGTCATACAGGTGTAAATGTGCAAAATTTGTACGAATGGACCATATCGCCAACTCTCATGAGGTTTATACTCTGAGTTGAGTCTCCACGCGGAGACATTCAATTTAAAGATAGAGGCCTCTGCTATGAGCCTTCAGTCTGCACAACGTCGGCATATCGAGGCGATACTTCAGTATGTGGAATCGGATTCGACCCTGGCGTTTCCCGGCCAGGCGCTGATTGGCCGATCCTGGAAACGCTGCCTCAATGATTACGGACTGGACCCGAGCCGGCCCCGTGAAGCACGCATCGTCACCCATCAGATCCTGCGAGAACATCAGGAGTCGGTGGACGAATTTTTGAATGTAGCCCGGGCCGGCGTGGAGCAACTTCATTCCCAGATAACGGGCATGGGTTACGTTTTGCTCTTGACGGACCACAGAGGCATAACCGTCCAGTTTCTCGGCGACAAGCGCCACGACCGCCGTTTGCGACAGGCCGGACTTTATCTGGGCGCGGACTGGAACGAGCAATACGCGGGTACCTGCGCCGTGGGCACCTGTATCGCAGAAAAACTGCCCTTGACGTGTCATCGCGTGGATCATTTTGACGCCACCCATATCTCCCTGACTTGCACGGCGGCGCCGATTACCGACCCCCACGGCAATTTACTGGGCGTTCTCGATATCTCGGCGCTGGACTCCCCGCATGCCCGTCATAGTCAGAATTTCGCCATGCATCTCACCCAGCTTTATGCGCGGATGATCGAGGACGCCTACTTCCGGCGACGATTCAGCGACAGCCTGATTTTTCGCTGTGATCCATCGCGGGAGTTCGTGCAAATTAATGCGCAATGCCTGTTCGCGATTGATGCTAAAGGTGTTGTCATTGCGGCCAATACCAACGCAAGGAGACTGTTGGATCAGGCAAAAGCTGGAGCAGATGATCGGACGAGGTCTCTTCTGACAGATGTTTTTGACTGTGAGATGCCCGATATCTGGAGGATTCCCTATGACAACAGAGACCAGGTTAGGGCCTTTCAGGTGCGCAGTAGTGGAGAGACATTGTTTGCGTCACTCATCGAACCCCAGCATGTGCCGATTTCTCTTCCCGATTCGGGACATGAAAGGGAAAATGCCGTGCCGGCACTGGACGGCTTGGCGGATGATGACCCGGTGATGCGCCGTACCCTGTCCCTTGCAAAAAAATTCCGCAACCGGGATGTGGGTTTGCTGATACTGGGTGAAACCGGCACCGGTAAAGAAATTCTGGCGAAAGCGATTCATGATTCAAGCCGGCGCGCGAGCAAGTCCTTTATCGCGGTTAACTGCGCCGCCATACCCGAGTCGCTGATTGAGAGCGAGCTGTTCGGTTATGTCGCCGGCGCGTTTACCGGAGCCCGGCCAAAGGGCATGACCGGTTTGATACAGCAGGCCCATGGCGGCACCCTCTTCCTGGATGAAATTGGCGACATGCCGCTGCAACTTCAAACAAGACTTTTACGGGTACTGGCAGAAGGGGAGATTTTCCCTTTGGGCGCTGACAAGCCCCTTAAAGTGGATTGCCGCATTATTGCCGCCACCCATCAGGATATGGCCAGTCTGGTGGACGCGGGCAAGTTCAGAGCGGATCTGTATTACCGGCTGAACGGGGCTATCCTGCGGCTGCCACCCCTGCGCCAGCGGGCCGACAAACAGTTCGTGATTCGTTCAGTACTGAGGCGTTTGATAGAGACCCGAGTGTTGCCGGAAATAGGCATCAGAGCGGATGCCATGAGCGCAATGCTGGCCGGCCCCTGGCCAGGAAATATTCGACAGCTCACCAATGCTCTGACATTTGCCGAGGCCACCTCCGATGGTATTGAGATAACCACTAACGACCTTCCGGAAGAATGCCTTGAAGAGTGTCTTGACGGCGGGCCTGCGCCCGCAGCCGGAGCTAATGCCAGTGACGCGCTATTGGCGGCGGCTCTGCAAAAAAAACAGTGGAATGTGTCGGCGGTGGCTCGGGAGTTGGGCGTCTCCCGCCCAACCGTTTATCGTCGGATGCGGCAGGAGGGACTTGTTTCTCCGAACAGACGTTAGCCGAATGGGGGTGGACACATCAGACAATGTCATCAACTTACCTAAATACTCAGGTTAGCCAGGCAGGTCGTTGATTTGGCATTTGTCGCACACCCTTTAAATCTGGGAGACTGCGGCCCGATTCGTCTTCTTCTGAGGCAACCATGCCTGAACAGAGCGTGAAAATTGAACACTGGTACCTTGATCTGCCCGACAGCTTCTACACCCGGGTGAAGCCAACCCCGCTGAAAGGGGGCCAACTGGTGTGTTTCAACGCGTCACTGGCCGAGGCTATGGGATTCCGATCAACCAACCCATCCGAATGGACTGGCGTTGGCTCGGGAACCGAGCTGCTCGACGGCATGGATCCGATCGCCATGAAATACACCGGCCACCAGTTCGGGGCATACAATCCGGACCTGGGCGATGGCCGCGGCCTGCTGTTATGGGAAACCGTGGGGCCGGATGGCCGCCGCTGGGACTGGCATCTGAAAGGCGCGGGCATGACGCCCTATTCCCGCTTTGGCGATGGCCGGGCGGTGCTGCGTTCCACGATTCGCGAATACCTGTGCAGCGAAGCCATGGCCGGGCTGGGTATTCCCACCACCCGCGCACTGTTCATGGTGAGCGCCAAAGATCCCGTGCGCCGTGAATCCATCGAAACCGCAGCCACTCTGCTACGGGTAACCCCCAGCCATATCCGCTTCGGACATTTCGAGTTTTCCGCCCATCACCTGGGGGAAGACGCTGTGCGAAACCTTCTGGAGCACGTTATAAAACTGCACTTCCCCGGCCTTGCGGAATTACCTCAGGAAGAACGCTATAGACGCTGGTATGAGGAAACCGTTGAACGCACGGCAAGGCTAATTGCGGACTGGCAGGCGGTCGGCTTCTGCCACGGCGTGATGAATAGCGACAATATGTCCATCATCGGCGAAACCTTCGACTATGGCCCCTATGCCTTCCTGGACGACTTCGACGCCGGATATATCTGCAATCACACCGACCAGGGCGGGCGCTACGCCTACAACCGCCAGCCCCATATCGGCTTCGTAAACTGCCAGTACCTGGCCAATGCGCTGTTAACGGTGATGGACGAAGACGACGTGCGCCGTGGCCTGCGTTGCTATGAAACCGCCTATAACCATCATTTTCTGCAGAACATGCGCAACAAACTGGGGCTTTACACAAAATCTGAAAGCGATCTAAGCCTGATCATGGACACCTTCAGCATGCTCCATGAACACCACATCGACTACACCCTGTTTTTCCGCGGGCTGTCGAACCTGCATTCAAGAGGAGGCGCGCCAGTACGGGATCTGTTCGTGGATCGCAGCGTTGCAGACGCCTGGCTCGCACGCTATCAGCAACGGCTGGGCGAAGAAGACGTTAGTCATGAAGAACGGGAAACGGCGATGCTGGCCACCAATCCGAAATACATCCTGAGAAACTACCTGGCAGAGCAGGTGATACTGGAAGCCAGGAACTGCGACTATGAGCCCATGAAGGCATTACTGGCGGTACTGAAACGGCCATTCGATGAACAGCCGGAGAATGAGCAGTACGCAGCACCTCCCCCGGATTGGGGGAGGCATTTGAATATCAGTTGTTCTTCCTGAGGAAAGGGTTCTACCCCTTTACTGCGGACATTCCTTAAAAGAGCTACTTCTTCTTATCCATTTTTTCCTTTAAATCTGCGAAGGGATTATGGGTTCCTGGGGCTTGATTGCTTTCTTTTCTACTGCCATAACGCACGAGATTTTCGAATTTGGAGTGTTCCTCATCGTGGCAATAGAGACACAAGAGTTCCCAATTACTTCCGTCCGGCGGATTGTTATCATGGTTGTGGTCGACATGATGCACAGTTAACTCCGCTAGATTCTTACCAGCAAACTCCCGCGCACAGCGGCCACAAATATGGGGAAAGAGTTTCAGCGCCTGCTCGCGATAGCCCGAAGCTCGCTTACCGTTGTATTTCAGCTGTTCAGCCCGAACTTGGTCAAAAGTAGATTTTTTATTCACAGCGAAACTTGAGTCCTTATAGTTTCCTTACAGCTCACGAATGGCCTTGCGGTGTGCCGGAGCGCCAGCGCAGGCGCGTCCGACAACAGCCACTTGTGTACGCCCAACATGGGCATGAACTAATGCGGTGAAAGTCTCCTGTGGGAAGATCACCGTTTATCGGGTTTTCCCGATTGAACGCCAACCATTAGCTAATGGCAAGGGCCAATCCGCGAGAGCTGATCAACACGTCGGGAGTTTTGAACACGCACATTGGAAAGTGAACCTTTTTGCGCCGCGCATTTGACCCCTTTTAGACCAGCTACGCCTCAACGACGTTCTGATCGGGCTTGTTCTGTCACCTGGCCTCTCGGCATAACAACCTTGATACGTTCCTGCGATCCTTTTCAGTGATAGACACACGCTCGGTTCATCAAATGGTATTTTATTTCTCTGATATGGCTCTGATCAGCGGTGCAACTAAAACAGGGATGTTTACATTTATACCCGAGTATCGGTCGATGCCTTGTGTAGCCATTTAATTGCCCAAGAAAAATCCCTCGATGCCTCTATACCATCGATATACATACTTGCTGGCAAGTACTGTGATTGTGCAAGACCTTGTTCAGCCAAATCCTGAAATTCAACAAGTGCCGTCGCGTAATTACCGTCGCGGGCCGCACTTGGTCTACATGTCTGTCCGGCAGGAGCCCGCGAGACGCTTTGGCGGTGTCAGAAGGTGAGCTGTAAACCTTACCTAGGCCGTTTAAGTGGGCTTGGCACGTCCAGAACGTAACGGAGACCGCCAGCGGTGTTAGAGGAATGCTTTTCAGCCCAACCGGCCCTTTAGCCGTGAACCTGCCTGAATAAATACCGCATAGTCACCATTAGCGTTGCGACAACTGGTCGAAGCGCTTCAGTTGCAGGACAATGTGCTAAACACGGTCTGGATAGTTATGGTATGTAGTAAAGTAGGTACATGGGGTCCAGATACAGACCTTGACATGGTCTGAATAGTAATGCCTCGTTGTTAAGTAGGCACATGGGGTTCAGATACAGACCTACAAGTATTGGTGAGTCGAGGTTTACCTTCGTTAGCACCCCAAAATCGGTCTTATCTTAACCTGGAGTGGTCAAGCACTACGTGGGACATAGGGTTCATATAGAATGAGTGGGCGGAGCCCAAAACGGGGGGGGTATGGCCTTTAGCCTGAAGCAGATTGATGAGACGAGGAGGATCGTGTGGTCTGGAGTCGATGAGATGGAAAAGAGGGTTCAAGCCATGGTCGCCCCTTACCTCACGGTTAGGCAGGCCCATCTCGATCATCAAGCGCCAGGTGAGGTTTTGTAGTGGTTCAATGATTCCAGACACCAACGTAGGTGGCAATGTTTCCGCCATCAGCGAAGCGAGGTGTCCGAAATCATTGGAAAGCGGACCTTTTTGCAGTGCCAGGATGGGCTGGTAAAGAGTTTAAATTGACCGACCATACTAAGCATTGCTCTAAACGCCTATCCACCTAATACCTTCAGCCAGATCTTGATCGCCTCTGTCTGGTATTCCTGCATCAGACTGATCAGTTTGAGCCGTTGCTTGCTGGGTACGAGTTCCTCGGGTAGCAGTGGATCACGAATAATCTGACGAATGACGGACCGACCGAAGATCAGCGATTCGGCCGCTGCTGTGTCCGGCGGCAAGTTTTCCAGCTTGCCCAGTTGATTGGACACCTGCTCGACCAATTTTTTGTAGTCCCTGATCAGGGTTTGCTCGTCCCACAGCGCTTTTGCTGCCTGTTCGTCTTGATCAGAAAGGTGGTGAACCTCAAAAATATGGGCCTCGGGAGCCAGCCCCAGGCTTTCCAGATCCTTTCGCAGTACTGTGACGTCACCGATCAGGTTATCGGGGCGGACATTCAGCCCCTCAAACAGTCGCTCGAACCCACGAAGCTTTAGTGCCCGTTTGTGGGCCCGCCACGGGGTCTTGTTGCGACGCGGTACCTCACTATCCAGAACTCCGATCCAACCACCGTGCCAGGGTGAGCTCCGGCGCTCTTTCGCGATCCAGTTTTCCACGTCCAAAAACAAGCTGTTGCCGGCCGGATTCCAAGCGTAAGAGCCCCGAGCGGGGTTCGTCACCTTGCCGTCTTTGACCAGCCGGGTCAGGGCCACCCTGACGGTTTGCTCCGTCAGCCCAACAATTGTTCCGGCCTGACAGAGTGAGGAAACCGACAGTTCGTGGGCAGGATGGGTTGCCAGCAGATCAAGAACCAGATCGTTACCGGTTAGTTCGGCCTGTTCATTACGCACTTTATCTTTACTGGTCATTATGTGTAATATTACTCGTATTGATTTTAATAGTCATAAATAGTAACAAAATAGTGAGGACTAGGTGGACAACTCCCCGGTACGGATAGAGGAAAACAGGCACGTTTGCACGATAATCCTTGATCGGCCTGAGAAAAGAAATGCCGTTGACCGACGAACAGCCGCAGCTCTATTGGACGCCTTCGAGCATTTTGAAAGTAACAACCACCTGCGTGTTGCCGTCCTTTGGGGGGCAAATGGAACTTTTTGTGCCGGCGCTGACCTCAGCGCCATGGCCGATCCGCAGACACGGAATGTGGTAGATCCTGAGGGCGAGGGGGCGGGTCCGATGGGGCCAAGCCGCATGGATCTGAACAAGCCGGTGATTGCAGCGGTATCCGGGTACGCCGTGGCCGGTGGCCTTGAACTTTCGTTGCTCTGCGATCTGCGTGTTGTGGAGGAGTCAGCCGTGTTCGGGGTGTTCTGTCGGCGATGGGGAGTGCCACTGATCGATGGCGGGACCGTGCGTCTGCCGCGCATCGTAGGGCAGTCACGGGCACTGGACATGATCCTGACGGGAAGGCCAGTGGATGCACAGGAAGCGTTGCAGATCGGACTTGCCAACCGGGTAGTGGCTGGCGGGACCGCAAGGCACGAAGCCGAAAAGCTCGCTGCCTATATTGCAGAGTTTCCGCAGCAGTGCATGAACGCTGACCGTGCCTCAGCTTACCGTCAATGGGACCTCTCACTTACCGATGCCCTGAAGCAAGAGGGCAAACACGGTTACCCCATTGTGTACGAGGAAGCTATTGCAGGCGCGGACCGATTTACCAAAGGGGGCGGTCGACATGGCCAATTCGATAATTCATAAAAAGGAGCAAGACAATGACAACAACCTGCCTCGACCTGATTAACCGTGGCGCAAAACACTATCCGGACAGGACAGCCATCGTATACGAGGACCAGAGCTTCACCTTCAAAGAGGTAGACCAGCTTAGCAGCCAGCTGGCGCACGCACTCCATGCGGTAGGTGCTAATCAGGGCGACCGCGTTGCTCTGTTGCTCAATAATGGTCCGTGCAGCGTTCAGCTCGACTTTGCCTGTGTAAAAGCGGGCCTGAACCGGGTGCCTCTGAATTCGAGGCTATCCGTCCAGGAACACGCTCGCATGCTGATAGAAACCGGCGCACAGCGCATCGTTTTCGGCGCCGAACTGGACGATCATGCCCAAGCACTCAAGCAAGAGCTTCCTGGGCTGAAGTTTCATGGACTGGACAGCGACATCGCCGGTGGTGATGACCTGATGGTTACGGCACGGTCCCAACCGGCGTCTGCACCCGAAATCACCGTCAACGATGAAGATGTCATCCTGACTCTGTTTACGTCGGGTACAACCGGTACTCTGAAGGCGGCCCAGCATACTCAGGCCTCCTACGCTGGCGTATGCAAGAACGTACTGATGAACCTCGTCAACGTCGAGCATGATGATGCCATGCTGCACGCGGCCTCTCTCATTCATGCCAGTGGCGTGTTTGTCCTACCTTTCTGGTTAAGGGGCGCGAAGACCGTCATCATGAAAACATTCGATCCAACGGCCTTTCTACAGCTCATCACGAGGGAGCAGATTACGGCCATTAATATGGTCCCGACCATGCTCCAGATGCTACTGGGGCATCCGGATTTCGAGACAACCGATGTTTCTTCATTGAAGCAGGTCATCTACGGGGCATCACCGATGCCTCAGCCGGTCCTTGAAAAGGCTATGGCCCTGTGGGGCAGAGAGCGGTTCTGGCAATACTATGGCCAGACGGAGTGTCCCCTGACCATTACCGTCCTCCGGCCCGAGGACCATGAGGGGGAACTGCTTGGTTCTTGTGGCAAGCCCTGTGTGGATGTCGAGCTGCGTCTGATCGACGAAGCTGGCGATGATGTGCCACACGGCGAGCCCGGCGAAATCGCGGTCAGAGCTCCCTCAATGATGAAAGGTTATTACAACGCCGATCAGCTGAACGCCGAGATGTTTACAGAGGACGGCTGGCTTCGCACCAGGGACGTAGCGGTTATGGATGAGCGGGGTTTCCTGTACATGAAAGACCGCACCTCCGATATGATCATCACCGGTGGCTACAATGTTTATCCGCGGGAGGTTGAAGATGTCCTCATGGGGCATCCAGCGGTGGCGGAATGTTCCGTTGTCGGTATCAAAGATGAAAAATGGGTAGAGGCGATTACTGCCGCCATTGCTGTCAAACCAGGTCAGGAAGTCTCCGAGGCGGAACTTATTGACTTTGTTAGCGAGCGCTTAGCTTCTTACAAAAAGCCCCAAAAGGTCGTTTTCGTCGACAGCGTCCCGAAGACAGCAGTTGGAAAGCTGAATCGTAAAGCTTTGCGGGATATGTTGGCGGGTTAGCCGGTCTCTCTGGTCGAGGTCTGATCCGGGTTCGTTCTACCCTGTAAACATCCCTGTTTTAGTCGCACCGCTGACTAGAGCTTTCCGCCCGTTGGTATTTCGGCAAGTATTCCCATGGCGTCAGGTCTTCCAGTGAATTGGCGGGAAGTAATGGGTCACGCGGCCCCGGAAAAGGTCTGCTTTTGGTCATAGCGAACAAGTTCGATCCGACACCAGCCAAACTTAAATGTGAATATTGTTCCTCTATAACACCGGTGCCCGAGTCCAGGAGACGGCGGAGCTGCGCACTGCCAATCTTCAACTGTCCGCCCCACCGCGCGTGCATCTCCACGGTAAGGGCTATAAATGGCGCTTTTACCCATTATGGAAGGAAGCCAGCCAGCTAATGCGATTCGCTGTGAATCTTATGTTGCTAATAACAGAGCACCCCCTTTTTGCCGGCTGGCTTCTGCGTTTGTAGGGTACATAACGCGGGCGGCAACATTACATAAATAACCTCTTCGCGGGCATCTGACCTTCTCCGAATGAAAAGGATCCGAGCACCGTTAAGTTATCCCGTGCCGGACGATTTTGATGGTGGTTCAAGCAGCCTGCCGGGGTGACAGTTTTGCCGTGGAGTCAGTGGCAGCTTTCGCGTGGAATGGGATGGCAACCTTCGTCTGGAATACGCACTCAAACCTGAAGGGAACATAATGCATGCAAAAAAGACGTAGTCACGCCGCTATTACGACTCCGCTTCTGTGTAAATTGATCCAAAGCATGGCAAGAAAATAATCCGTGCGCTCACGGCCTCCGAGTTGGAGGATTCGACAATTAGGGTAAGCTGGATTGTATAAAAGCTTGGGGAGATAGAATGGAGAAAACAGTATGAGACCAGTTTCGATCAAAACGTTTATTGAAATTATTTACTGCGACGACGACGATCCTCCGTCTGAATCAACGATTCGCAGGCGCATAGAGGAAATCCCCGGGGCGTTTCGGGACGGACGGCGCTGGCGCATTGACCTGGATTATTATCTCGAGGTCATGGACAAGCGTATTCGCGGCCTGCCTGAGACCATGTGCGAAACCAACTTTCTTCAATCCCTGGCAAATCAGCTTCGGTAGCTATGGCACCCCCGCGCAGGAAACCTAACCAAAGATGGCTGGCCCGATACCCAGGCCTCTGCATCCGTGATCGCGATGGAGGCTTTTACGTCCGCCACCCGGTCACGCGTAAACAGGGAAGCCTGCAAACCAATGACCGTAACGTCGCCATACGACGCTGGGCAGTACTCCAACAAATGTGGGAGCAAGAACGGAAGGACTTTGATGCCCGAGGAATGGCCGACAATCTATCGATGGTCAACCCTGTTGAGGAAGCCAGCCGCATCACCCTTAAAGAATACCTGCACCACTGGCGCACCAAACTCATCGGCCACCAAATAAAGAAAGGAAAAGTCCGCTGGGGCGAGTGCCATGTTTTCAGTCAGCGAGGCCGCAATCGGGGGCGGCCGATTGCAATGGGCACCCGAACCGACTACGCCGCAGATGCTCAGCAAATGGAAGCAAGCGAGGGATCCGAATTTTTACTGTCGGATCCACAACTGCTTCGACGGATTCGGCGACTACTCTCACCCTGGCTAACGAAGCCGACGCATTACAACGGCCTTAGGAACACCCTATCCAGGGCATTCAGTCAGGCGGTTCAAGACGGCCTTATCGACCGAAACCCAATGCGGGACATCCAAAAAATCAGCGAACCTAAACGGGAGGTTCTGATTCCTGATGACGCTTACAAGGAAATAACCGCTCATTTATGTATTCATAAAATTAACAGGCGAAAAATGGACGGTACCTGGCAGGCAAAAATCTGCGACATGATATACATGATGAGCCAGCAGCCAATTGATGTTTTTGGTCTGGAAGAAGATCAGATAAAAGATGACGAATGAGAACATGGAGAAATTCATTTTGCCCGGCATAAAACCGGTGTACCTATTGTTCTGGAAATGAACGCGGAACTGCGTGAGCTTGTTGAGTGGTTCCGGGAGTGGAAACGAACACAACAAATCATTTCCCCCTATTTGATGGTGTACCCAAGGTACTTTGACTTTCGGAGCCGCACGAAGCCAGTGAAGCACCGCTTCATTCAGCAATCGTGGGCGCAAGCTTGTGAAGATGCCGGGTACAGAGGCCAATACCAGCTGCGTGATTTGCGGAAAAAAGGACTGACCGATGAATTTCTGTCACAGGGAGAGAACAATAAAGGCGGCCACGAAACTGAGGCAATGCGTAAACACTATCGGTTAATTCGCCCTCCAGAGCGGTCGAAATCCACTCTGAAATCGCTCAGGGATGCTGAAGAACGATAAATCGTTGTCGCCATTTTGTCGCCATGATGTCGCCATCACTTCGCCGGTTCTGAAGTGGGGCATTTAAACCACTGAAACAAAAGGGAAAATAATGGAGGCGCGGGTCGGAATCGAACCGGCGTTAACGGAGTTGCAGTCCGCTGCATGACCACTCTGCCACCGCGCCTGGAAAAGTTCGAAGGGGATTCGACACTTTTATGCTCTCAGGTGGGCATTGAGAGACTGTGTTAATTGGAGCGGGAAACGAGACTTGAACTCGCGACCCCAACCTTGGCAAGGTTGTGCTCTACCACTGAGCTATTCCCGCTTGATCAACGAGGGCGTATTCTACGGATTCGACCGATTGCGTCAACCACTTTTTAAAAATTTTGTTTTACTTCAGGTGTTAACCACATGTCGTCTCCCGGCCAGCTAACGATAAACAACGACCGCATGATTTTACGCGGAGACTGGACTCTAAGACATTATGCCAGTCTCAGGGCCGGAATCCTGAGCGCAGACTCTATTGCCCCCTCTGTGCTGGCCACCGCCGACCTCAATCAAATCGACTCCCTGGATACAGCGGGCGCCTCGCTTCTTGCTGAGCTTCTTGGGATCAGCCAGTTGGAACAATTGGTTGCGCGCGACTCTCAGATCAGCGAAGAGCGACGGGGCCTGATCGATATTGTATTGAAGTCGCTGGCGGATCGGGAGGAAACTCACACCAGTCGCTCGTTTTCCCCCAGAGAATTCCTCGCCCGGGTAGGAAAACCAATCACGCATTTCGGGACAGAGCTTCAGCTGCTTATCGGGTTCGCCGGCGAGCTGCTTGCAACCTGCCTGGTTATTCTTCCACAACCCCGTCGATGGCGTGTTACCTCTTTTGTGACCCACCTGCACCAGACTGGTCTCAATGCTGTGCCCATCGTCGCGCTGCTGACATTTCTGGTGGGTGCTGTGGTAGCGTTTCTGGGTGCGACGGTTCTGGATAATTTTGGTGCGACCATCTACACGGTGAATCTGGTCGCCTTTGCATTTCTGCGAGAGTTTGGCGTCATGCTTGCGGCCATTCTGATGGCTGGTCGAACCGCCAGCGCTTTTACCGCCCAACTGGGCTCCATGAAGGTAAATGAAGAAATTGACGCCGTAAAAACCCTGGGCCTGAGCCCCATGGAGCTTCTGGTGATTCCGCGGGTACTGGCCATGATGGTGGCACTTCCAATACTGACATTAGTGGGGATTGTAAGCGGTATTGTCGGTGGCTCACTGGTGTGCATTCTGGCGCTGGACATTACCCTTCCCCAGATTCTCCAGATCCTTGAGGACAAAATTCCCGTTATTCACTTTTACGTGGGCATGAGCAAAGCACCGGCATTTGCCTTTGTGATTGCCATTATCGGCTGCCTGGAAGGCTTCAAAACCAGCGGTAGTGCACAATCTGTCGGTGAGCACACGACCTCGGCCGTGGTACAGTCCATCTTTATGGTAATCCTGCTGGATTCTATTGCAGCAATATTTTTCATGGAGATGGGATGGTGACCAGTACCGCAGAGAGCACCTCGACGGTGATCCGCGTAAAAGGGTTGAGCAACCGGTTTGGTGACCAGGTGGTTCATAAAAACCTGGATCTTGACGTTCACCGCCGGGAGATTCTGGGCGTAGTCGGCGGTTCGGGCACGGGTAAGTCGGTGCTTTTGCGCTCACTGGTCGGCCTGCACTCACCTAACGAAGGCACGATAGAAATATTTGGGCAGCAACTGCAGACGGCTGATTCCAGTCAGCGTTCAGCACTTGAACGCAGGATCGGCGTGCTGTTTCAGAGGGGCGCTCTTTTTAGCTCGCTGACCCTGCAGGAAAATGTCGCGCTGCCCTTAATCGAGCACATCAGGCTTGGCAGGAAGGATGCTGAGCACCTGGCCCGGACCAAGCTGGCGCTGGTGGGTTTGCCGGCCGATGCAGCACAAAAGTACCCGGCCATGCTGTCCGGCGGAATGGTCAAGCGCGCTGCACTGGCCAGAGCGCTGGTGTTGGACCCGGAAATCCTGTTTCTGGATGAGCCCACCTCGGGGCTGGACCCCATTGGTGCCGCCGCGTTCGACCGGCTCATCGTCACCCTGCGAAATGCCCTCGGCTTTACGGTATTCCTGGTGACTCACGATCTGGATACGCTGTACACCGCGTGTGACCGGATTGCGGTGCTGGCAGACCGGCGGGTTTTGATCACGGACACCATGGAAAAAGTGGAAGCCACGGACAACGATTGGATACAGGCGTATTTCCATGGCCCCCGGGGACGCCAGGCCAGATCAGCCACTGTCATCAGTGAAAAGGAAGTCTGAATATGGAACCAAGGGCACATCACATTCTGATCGGCCTGTTTGCTCTGGCCGCCGTTGCCGGGGGTCTTATCTTCTCGCTGTGGCTCAACAACTCCGATAAAGACCGGGATTACTTCTGGTACGAAATTATTTTCGACCAGGGTGTGAGTGGCCTTAACGAGGGTAGCCCGGTCAAGTTCAGCGGTATTCGGGTTGGTGATGTGGTCCTGCTGCGGCTTGATCCGGACGATCCCCGTAATGTCCGGGCCCTGGTTCGAGTTTATAGCCATGTACCGATCCGGGAAAATACTCAGGCAGGGCTGGCCATAACAAACATTACCGGCAGTAAAAGCATTGAGCTGGAAGGTGGTACGCCCGGCCATCCCATCCTGAAGGGATCGCGGGACAACCCTCCACTGATTCATGCCGAGCCTTCAACACTGAACTCGCTGGTGGCCACCGGCGAAAGCCTGCTGGGGAAACTCGACCAGGTACTGACCAGTTCCAATCGGATAATGTCCGATCAGAACATTGATAATCTGACTCGCAGCCTGGACAACCTACAGGAACTCTCGTCCGGGCTGATGGCCAGGCGTGAAGAGGTGAACGCTGTATTTGGTAGTCTGAAGGAAATCACCAGGCAAACCCAGGTCACACTGGACACCTTTCAGCGTGTGGGAATCCAGACAGAGTCGCTGTTGGATAATGAAGTACAGAGCTTTATCAGCTCTGCCCGGGACGCAACCCGAACCCTGGAGCGCTCCACCTCTCGGGTTGACCGGCTGCTCGTCCGGAACAAGGATGCGCTGAACCGGGGCATACAAGGTGTGGGCGAACTGGCTCCGGCCCTGAGGGACATGAGAACAACCCTTAACAATCTTAATGGCCTGATCAACCGTATGGAGGAAGATCCTGCCGGTCTTTTACTGGGCAAAGAGCGTTTGCAGGAGTTCAACCCATGACGTTTCGCTGTCACGCTGTCGCGTTGTCGGGTTTGCTGACGTTGACTCTGCTCAACGGCTGCTCCCTGCTGCCAGAGCGCCCTGCGAAAAAGACCTTTATGTTGCCCGCGCCAGAGCTTGCAACGGCGGCGCAGCCATCCACTCCTATTACTCTGCGGGTATTGACCCCCCAGGCCGAATCACCGCTGGATGGTGCGCACATTCTGGTCAATCCCGAGGGTCAGGCAATTCAGGCCTATGGTGGCGCCCGGTGGAGCAAACCTACGCCTACTCTCATTCGTGACCACTGGATCGAAGGCTTGCGGCAAAACGGCGGTCTGAAAGCGGTCGTCACCGACAACAGTGATGCTATGAGCAATCTGTCACTGAGCAGTGATCTGACGCTTTTCCAGATTCACTATCGCCAGGGCCAACCTGCAGTGTTGATTCAGCTTGATGCGCAGTTACTTGAAAGCGGGTCCCGGCAGGTATTGGCGGCAAAGCGTTTCCGGATTCAGCAGACCATTGCCGATCAGCCGATTGAATCCGTCGTTGCCGGGTTTGGCAGCGCCAACCAGGCACTCACCGAACAACTGGTGGTCTGGCTGCTCACCGTCAGTCGTGAGATTTATGAGGGAACAGATCAGGCCAGGCCGCCTTCAGATAGAGAATCATCGACCAAAGAGTAAGGCCTGCTGCGATGTACAGCAACGCCAGGCCGGCCCAGGTCCAGGTTTCTCCGACCGGATAGGCCAGCAGCAGCGTTATCGAGGTCATCTGTGCGGTGGTTTTGATCTTGCCGATGTAGGACACCGCAACGCTGGCGCGGCTGCCGATTTCGGCCATCCACTCACGCAAAGCTGAGATGACGATCTCACGACCGATAATAACTGTGGCGGGGATCGTCAGAATAAAGCTGGAGTGAGCCTCAATTAACACCGTCAGCGCAACGGCCACCATCAGCTTATCGGCAACCGGGTCAAGAAACGCTCCGAAGGGTGTGCTCTGATCAAGCCGACGGGCCAGATAGCCGTCGAGCCAGTCGGTAGCGGCGGCCAGCGCAAAAATGGTGGCACTGACGAAGTAACTCCACTGCGCAGGCAGATAGAAAATAACCACGAATACCGGAATCATGGTAATCCGCGAGAGCGTGAGTATGTTCGGTAAATTCATGTGTTCCTTACTCGTCGTGCAGCACTGAGTAGATGGTTTCTGCCAGGTTCCGGCTGATGCCCTGAACCTTGCTCATTTCTTCGACACTGGCTTTCTTCAGGTCCTGAATGCCGCCAAAATACCGGATCAGATCCCGCCTGCGTTTCGGCCCGACACCGTCGATCCCTTCCAGCGTTGAACTACGGCGTTTTTTGTCCCGCCCCGCGCGGTGCCCGGCGATGGCAAATCTGTGGGATTCGTCGCGTATATGCTGAATCAAGTGCAGTGCCGGTGAATCAGCAGGGACCCTGAACACATCATCGGTGATCGCATCGATCAACTGCTCCATTCCGGCGCGACGGGTCACACCCTTGGCAACACCGATCAGGGGGACATCCGATATCCCCAGTTCATCAAATACCGCTTTAGCGATGCCAAGCTGACCTTTTCCGCCATCAATGAAAACCAGATCCGGGCGTTTACCCTCACCTGATACCATCCGTTTGTATCGCCGGGTCAAGACCTGCCGCATTGCCGCATAATCATCGCCGCCCGTGATACCTTCAATATTGTAAAGGCGGTAGTCGCTTTTCAGAGGTCCATTCTCGTCGAAAACCACACAGGATGCGACCGTGTTTTCCCCCTGGCTGTGGCTGATATCAAAACATTCCATCCGCGACGGTGTTTCCGGCAACTCCAGAAGATCCCGCAGCGCAAGCAGTCGGCGATAGACGGTTTCTTTACTGGCCAGGTGGGTCAGCAGCGTTTGGCGGGCGTTGGTCATGGCCAGCTCTACCCAACGCTTGCGCTCACCACGCAAATTTTTGCGTATTCGGGTGTCCCGGCCTGCGGTCTCCGTCAGCGCCTGAGCAAGCAACTCCTGGCCATCCACATCCAGCGGAACCAGAATGTCCGGTGGCACCTCCCTCAGAGTGCTTCCGCCAAAATAATACTGCCCGAGAAAGGCGCCAAGCAGTTCGCCTTCCGATTGTTCAATGCTGTAACGCGGAAAATAGTCCTTGGTGCCCAGCACCCGGCCACCCCGCACGATGATCACCACAATGCAGACAACGCCAGCATCCTGAGCGATAGCGATCACATCCGCATCGCCGCCCTCGCCGTCCACACTCTGTTGTTCCTGCACATGGCGCAGATGATTGATCTGGTCACGGTAAGCAGCCGCTTTCTCGAACTCCAGCGATTTCGACGCATCTTCCATCGCTGTCAGCAAGTCCTGAAGAATGGCCGGGTTTTTTCCTTCCAGAAACATCGTTGCCCGGCGCACATCGGCCAGGTAGTCCTCGGGGGAAATAAAATCCACGCACGGCGCTGTGCAGCGGTTGATCTGATACTGAAGGCAAGGACGCGTTCTATTTTTAAAATAGCTTTCACTACAAGATCTTATACGGAATATCTTCTGTAGAATGTTAAGACTTTCCTTGACCGCTACCGAGCTTGGAAACGGGCCGTACCAGGTGCCACCCCCTTTTTTGGTTCGTCCACGCCGGAACGTCAGCGACGGATAATCCTCGTGGGCTGAGCGGTAGATATAGGGGTAGGATTTATCGTCCCGCATCAGGATATTATAGGGCGGACGCAGGGATTTGATCAGATTCTGCTCGAGGAGCAGAGCTTCGGTTTCGCTGCCGGTAATGGTCACTTCGATCGACTCGATGCGTGACACCAGAGCTTCGGTTTTCGGTGCCAGGCCGGACTTGCGGAAATAGCTGCTGACGCGTTTCTTGAGGTTGCCGGCCTTGCCGACATACAAGATGCCGCCGGACTTGTCGTACATGCGGTACACGCCCGGCCGCTCGGTCAACCGCTTCAGGAAATGCTTTACATCAAACGACCGACTGCTTTCACCCACTTCAGGATCAGTGGAGGCATCAGACCTTGTCGGCATCGAGCAATCCGAGCCTGACTGCCATCAGCGCCAACTCCACATCGCTGGAAATTTCCAGCTTTTCGAAGATTCTGTAACGGTAACTATTGACCGTTTTGGGGCTCAGGCAGAGTTTGTCTGAAATATCCTGCACTTTCTGGCAGTCCACCACCATCATGGCAATCTGCATCTCGCGCTCAGAGAGGCGATCAAACACTTGCAACTGGCCGTCTTCATCACGGGCCTCGCCACCCCTTAACTGCTTCAGAGCCATCTTCTGGGCGATCTCCGGGCTGATGTAGCGCTGGCCGGCGTGAGCCATCCGAATGGCACGGACCATTTCCTTGATATCCGCACCCTTGGTAATGTATGCCGTGGCACCGGCCTGCATGACTCTGGCGGGGTATGGGTCGTCAGCAAAAGCCGTTACCACGATAACGCGAATTGAATCGTCGATACGAAGGATGCGGCGGGTCGCTTCAAGGCCGCCGATTCCGGGCATCCGGATATCCATGAGAACGATGTCAGGCCGGTCCCGGCGAACCGAGTCCGCAGCGTCTTCACCGGACGACGCCTCGCCAATAACGTCGAGGTCCGGGTTGTCGGCCAGCATCCGGGTAATACCGGACCGGACCAAATCATGGTCATCTACAACCAATACTCTGATCAAACTTCACCTCACACTCTGCATGTACGAAAACGAACGAATTGTAACGGTTAGCGACAGTATCCGATAGCTTCATATCGAGTACATCGTCAGGAAAACGCGCTAGCGGGGCGGGCTCAGGCCCGCAGTGTTTTCAACCGGATCGAACCAGACCACCAGGTCTCCACGCCGGACGGCTGCCAGGACACGGTTTTTGTCTTCCATGGGGTTCTCGGTGTCGTTGAGACCGTGGCACCGGGTACAGTATTCGTCAACCAGTCCATCAAGCTGGTCTTCCGTCAGCAGCCCGGTATCCACCTGGAATTGTTCCTGCCTGGGGTCTGGCTGGCCTTTGCGACCCGCTTCATCATGCATAGTACACTCCAATTCAAGTTCCATGATAAAGCCTTTGATCTTCGACTAGAAGGCTAATTCCGGACGCTCAACCTTTCACACGTGCAGATACTCTGGCATGTCGCCCACCAGTCGTCTGCCGATTTGGCGTAAACTTTGGTTTTTATCTGAATCTGGAGGTATCGCACCATGCCGATCAAGCGACTTTCTCTAATGATCAACGGCAAAGTGCAAGGTGTCTATTATCGCGCCTCAACGGTGGAAACGGCTCGCCAGCTTGGACTGACCGGCTTTGCCCGCAACCTGAGCGACGGGCGCGTTGAAGTCGTCGCCGAAGGTACCAGTGATGCGCTTGCCGATTTAAAGAACTGGTGCAGAAAAGGCCCGCCTGCAGCCAGTGTGGCCTCAGTTGACGCCGAGGAGTCTGAAGCGACCAGGGAATTTGCCGGTTTCGAGATTCTATAGCCCACGCGAATTCAGCATTATTAGAGCGGATCCGAGCGCAACTCTTAACCTGAATATAAAGCCGGGCTAGTAATAGCAGTGACGTTCAGCTTATGTACGAAATCGGACAAAAAACCCCGGCGTTGCCGGGGTTTTGTATTGGCGGAGAGAGAGGGATTCGAACTCTATCAGCAACATGGTCAGCGAAGGAATACCTAGTAATATCAGTTAGCTATAAATTCATTCGCGGACAGTCAAGGAAAGTAACGGACATCATTTTGCCCCAATTATGCCCCAGACTTTCTTACCCTTGGCGATGTATTTAGACAAAAGGGTTGCTGCCTGCCATGGCGCAAACGTTTCATTACTGACAAAAACACCATAGCGCAGCGACTGCCAAAAAATTTGCCCTCTCAACAACCTGCATACCTTTGCAACGTTTTTAGCTGGCCTGAAGATTAATTCACTTCATTGGACCTTATCAACATCATCTCTGGACTTATCCCAGTGTAGTGGACTCGCCGTGCGAATCTACAACCTGAACAACTGTCGCAATGTATACATATGCACATAAACCGCTATAATAGTTTTATATACACATTTTGGAGGGCTTTCGGTATGGCCCAACAGCACAAAAGACAACCCGAAGGGTCTGATGCGGAAGCACTGCGGGGGCACGTTGCCCTCAAGGGTTTCTTCAACATCTGCCGTGAATGGGGCTGCTCCCAAGACGAAATGATGCAGATGCTTGGCGGGGTCTCCCGGAGCACTCTGGCCAAGTACCAGAAACTACCCTACGTAAAATTGTCTCGGGACACACTGGAGCGCATCAGCTACGTCATGGGGATCTACAAATCCTTGAGGGTGATGTACCCAACAGCGGAGCGAGCGAATCGCCGGGTACGGCTGGCCACCAGCGAAGTCCCCTTCTCCGGGACGTCCGCACTAGAGTTTATCGCCCGAGGCTCTATGAAGCACCTGATGCAAGCCCGGCGTTACTTTGATGCAAAACGGGGCTGGGCGTGAAGCCTACTCCGTTGCTGATCCTTCCGGAATGGAAGGCGCACCGCATTATTCCCAGTCATTACCCACCTATCGACCTCTTCGAGCGAATTTACGATACGCCGGAAGAGCTGGCTATTGCCTTTGAGATCGAGTCCATGACCAACGATCGCCTACTGGACGAAGCTGGTGATGTACAACTCGTTGCGCCGGAAGACCGGTTGGTCGGCCCCGGATCTAGCCCGGTTATGGCCGCGTTTACGCACCTGGGCTTTGGTAGCCGCTTCACCAATGGTGATTTCGGGGTCTATTACGCGGCAGACTCGCGAGAAACGGCGATCGCAGAAACCATTTACCATAAAGGGGTTCTGGGGACATTCCGTCCTAATGTAACACTTATCGCTACAGCCCAACTGTCATAAGGCATCCAGAGGCATCTTGATTTTCAAAATCGCTGTAATATCCAGTTTATAGTAGTATTTCAGGTT
>Ga0307979_1000318_pt1 | contig 32568 bp, 22 predicted proteins | sample OrgLakmetage1058_FD_201833 | JGI IMG/M metagenome (GOLD analysis project Ga0307979, IMG submission 201833) | Saline water microbial communities from Organic Lake, Antarctica - #1058 | ecosystem: Environmental > Aquatic > Non-marine Saline and Alkaline > Saline | place: Antarctica: Organic Lake...
CAAATGGAAGCAAAAGAAAAACTTTCTGTCAAGGAATTCTGTCATGATTTTTCACTCGCATCAATTGAAAGTGTCAATAAACTTACGGCTTGGGCGTAAATAAACTGCACTGGATGGTGATGGCTTCCCTCAAGATGAGCAGCAGCAGCAGCACCTGCTGATGCTTTTGCTTTCGGAGTCCAAGTGCTCTTGCCGCTCGCTGCGCTGCCTGGGCTCTTCGGACTCAACGGCTCCTTTTGAGCGCTCAACGGCTCCTTCGAGGTCTTGGGACTCAACGGCTCTTTTTGTGGACTCAACGGCTCTTTGTGCGGACTCAACGGTTCTTTGTGCGGACTCAACGGCTCTCTGCTGTTCCGCCGGCTCGAGCTTCTGCTGGTGTTCTGTTTCGAAGCAGCACCAGACGATGCCTTTGCTAGATCCTCAGCTTCGGCCGCTGCCAGCGCATCGGTGAGCTTTTGAAGCACTTTCAGCCCGACTAGAGGGTTCCAGAACCCACACTTGCCGAGCAGCAAACTAGCACCACCCGTGGCTCCTCCTGCTCCTCCTGGGGTGCCAACTCGTGAGCCTGCTCTTGACCCAGTTCGTGACCCACTTCGTGAGCCCGTCTCTCTTGCTCCTGCCTCCTCGTCTATGGCATGCAACGTGTGGCGTTCATCCGTGGCGTGGTCATGTGACGAGGGTTTCTCTCGGGGCCCACCCAAGAAAGCAGGCGGAGGTTTGACTTTTGCCTTGGTCACGAAAGCGCCATCTCCTGCTTTTGACTTCGAAGCTTCGTGCGCGGCTTCTGCCCGTTGCAGCACCAAATAACACTCAAATCTGGAGGAGCAGGCCCCCACAAAGTCACAAAAATACATACACACATTTGAAAATATAAATTAGTTCATCATCGCGTTCCTTGGAGACAGCACCATAAAAGAGTATAGCTGAAAAGATACAAGATAAGAAAGAGGGGCACACAATTAACTCAAGGCCTCCATTTCAGTTAGCTCTCTGTCCCACTCACTGAACCGAACTACCCATAGATGCATGCGTTTCCCACCAATGGCATTCTACACAGATCAACTTACGTGCGCCTCACTGCGCCGTCTAAGTTGCTCTTTTCGTCGCCTTCTGCCCATGTGTCCCACGCCGGCGCTAATCGCAATTCAATTCGGGTCTTCTTTTTCTTGGCTTTCTGTGCTCCGCTGCCACCTTCACTATCATCTTCGTCGTTCTCTTCGCTGCTGCTTGAATCGCTGCCTGTCTTTGGTGGGATTTCCACGATGTGTTCTTCGTATTGAGGCTCGTCGCCGGCGTAGCCAATGAAAGGCATTTCGCCAGAGCTGGGAGGTCGTAGCACCAGGGCATCAGTGTTTACTCCTTCCTCTTCTTCTTCATCACCATTGTCTTCCTTTGCAAGCACTTCGCCGTGTCGAACAGGCGCTGAGATTAGAGCTCCCGAGCTTGGCACGACGGGCGCCTCCTCGACTACATGTGGTGTGGCTGGTGCACTAGATGCAAGAGCAGCAGCTCCAGTGTCAGGGGTGTTGCCTCGAGCAAAAGCTAGCTTTTTGGCCCTTTCTGCATCGCGCTTCGCAAGCACCTATCGTAGTGCCAATGAAAGAATACGTAACATGAATGTGGTTTTTATTCAAGCGAAGTTCAAGAGTCTGTGCATAGCAAAGGTTGTTTTTTTGCCGTCGGCACCACCCGTGTTACAACCAAAACACTACTAAGGAACTCGCCTAAGACACCTGCACAGCGAGAGGAGAATCTATGCGATACACCTCGGATACAACTGCCTAAGAAACAGCACACTTACCATGCGCCGGGCTTTGGCAGCTTGCCGAGATTCTTCCCACAAGTCGTCGTCTTCGCCGAATGACGCCGGCCCGGCTCGGAGCCGACGGCTCGGAATTCCTTCCGAAGTTGAAGCAGCCGATGCGCCTCCGGGTGTTAAACCCGATAGATACGCTTCAGCCTAGAAATTGGAAGAAAAAAAGAAGATATATTATTCAGAGACGCGCATGAATCTACTTAAGTACTCTATTTCAAGTTTGCAGGAAGAAAGATACAACTTAAGTCGCAAAACGCACCTCAGCCAGGAATACCGCAAAACTTTCGCGTGGTGTTGGCAGCGGAGGTGGTGGCGCCACGGGCCGAAGAGTGGTGGTTTCGGCGGTGTAGGTGTTGTTGTAATAGACTTTGCCCTTCGGGTCTGTGCGCTCTACCCACCTGCGTGGATATACAAGAGACACGTCAAGTACACTCTTGCACCTGCGTCCATAGATAAGTACTAACAGTGCAATTATTGATCCGTCAAATTGAATTTATTTGACCTGAAAACTTACTTTGCCGAAACGCAGCATCAGGACAGCAGCACAACGACTCACCCTTCTTCGAGCGGCGCTTCTTTCGCATTGTCGTCGTCATCTTTGCTGCTGTTGTCAAAGGGAGGGTCAAGATGGGGAGGGTAACTGTCGTCGAAATGAGCGTTGCGTCGGGCCCAGGCATCAGGAGACACCCGCAAGAAAGGGTGATCGAGCACCAACTCGTAGAGCGCCTGCACGGGGGGGGGGGTAGTCAAGGAGATTGAGGTGGCATCAACAACACTGGGTCCCGCATTGTATGGAATAATTTGATGTGAACTTGCGTATTTTATACTTTTATTTTTTTGTTCGAACCGTAAATCCTGCGAGTCTTTCTTCGAGCAAAGGGTTGCAGCCGCCACTCAAGCTACTAGGCGGAGCACTTGGGCCACGGAAAGCGTCGTTTGGCACTTCATCGTCGTCGTCGTTGGCTCCACCAGTGCTGGCGTTCCACGCCACCACTGCAGTGCTGCTCCCTCGCCGCTGCTCGACATTGTGAGGGTGCATGGCTTTTGCCTGTTGTTTCGCTAACATCTGCGTGCGCTTCGTGCCTCTCAACAAGAGTCGAATCAGGTTCGGTGATGGCTTCTTGGCTCGGCAAGCGTAGTGCAGGCAAGAGCCTCCGAAATTGTCAACGGCGAGGGGGTCCGCCTAGCATACATCGAAAATAACACAAATATCCCGTTCAATTCAATGCCCCAAGCAAAAAAAAACGTAGCTGTAAAAGAGGAAAGTATCACGCATGAGTGAAGAGTGTCCAAATTATGCCAAATGTGGTTAATGCCTAGATAAGTGAGTATATAGTCCATGGATCGGTTGTGCAGTGCCATAACCACTCCTCGATCCAATATCCTAACTCCTTCAACAGTATTTTCTACAAAGATATTACCATATTGGCGAGTAACGCCGCGGCACAGCGCTCGGCCGACACGAAGCACGCCACATGCAAAGGGGTCATGCCAGCCGAGTTCCGCGCGTTCACTACCGTGGCCAACCTTTTCTTGGCACTCGCTGCCGCCGTGCCGTCGTACTGTGCTGCTGCGGCTGCTTGAACCATCCAATCGGGGGCGTCCTCGTCCAATTCTTTGGAACAGTACGAGTCAAGTAAATGACAAATATATTAAAGAAATCAAATACATGCACGCTCAGGAATAGACAATAACGAAATTGAAGTCGAACTTATGCTCAACTACTTCAGTGGTATGTTTTCTTTGCTTGATTACCGGGCTCAGCATAAGCGGCCTCCATCAATGCCAGAACTGCTTCTTCATCTCGCCGCTCGCACGCCACAAACAGAGCCGTTTGCTTCAGTTTAAACGCCACTTCCACGTTGAGGCTGCCGCTACTTGCGCTGCTTTGCCCACCCCCGATACTTCCTGCTCCAGGCATTGCAGGTGCACCGCCGCCGCCTGTGCTGGTGTTCGGTCCTGAAGGCGGAGGCACAGTTGCAGCTGCAGTCTCATTGCTCGCGGCAGCATAATTACTACTAGTGCTGTCCACCCATGCCCCCCACTCATCGTAATAGCCGCTATCGTCAACCACTTCCACGACCTCTTCTTCAACAATTCCTGGCTCGACCCAATTGCCCCACTCGTCGTAGTAGCCGCCTTCGAGAGCTAGAGCGCTCTCTGCATTGTCGCTCACTTCAACCCAATTGCCGGCTTCTTCGTAGTAGCCTTCGATGTGATCTCCGGTATCTCCAGCCTCGTTGTCGGCCGAAATCCATGTCCCATTTTCGTCGTAATAGCCACCTCCACTTTCCTCTTCTAGCTCACCATAGTAGCCATCCTGGTCCTCCATGTCGGGTGTGGAGATGGGAACTTAACAAAGCATGCACTTCGCCGCCTTTTCTTGCAAGTCTAAACTGAAACCCTACTCAACTGCCGCACGCACCCTGCCATCTAAGTTTAGTCACTTTCTTTCGTTAGCTTAGCATACGGTACTTCTTGGTACTACTGTACACTGAATAATACGATTACAACAACTTCTTACGTATCTAAGAATCATTTCGACAGCTCATCAGCTCGAAAAGGAATTAATTGAAACAATGGAGCTTCCATCACTGCCCGTTGCTTCTACCTTCTTTCATCATGGCTGGCATAAACAATCATAGCCTACCTTGGCATTAGGAAGAAGGAGGCTAGCCTTGAAATGGCGGTTAGTCTGCTCACAATCATGACACCTAGCGAGACGAGTGTACACGCGTCTGGATGCTTCAAAGCTAAGTAGCTATTAGCTAGGTCTCAGTTTCTTTTTAAAATATTATGAATATTTCTGGCAAATAAGACGCATTCATGGCACGCTGGTGGGCTCCGATTGCTATCTTCGGCTTTTCAGTAAATGGGCTCTTTATGGTTTACTTGGTTCAACGCTCTTCTAATCCGCAAATAGAGCTTGAAATCGGCACTCCCAAAAGCGCACCCTTACACTCAAATCAACAGGGTATTCGAGGTGATTTAGCCACGAAACTTGCTACAACGAGCATAATAGCCGAACATGATCATTCGCCAGCTCAAACAGTACTACTTCAAACGCTGCACGCTCGTGCAAAATTAAGACCTCCAGGCAATTTTCCTGCGAACGCTACAAATGTGCCAAGTGCACTTTCCTTGTCCTCCGGGCATTCCGCTGCCCATGCTGCAGCTTTGGCTGTAGCAAATGCTGTTGCCAAAATACCGCTATCAAGACATGAGCCGATTCATTCTACAGAAACTTTCCACAAGGATCTAGCTCCAGCCAAGCGGCAGCGCCTCGTTTTTATTCACATTGAATCTTCAGTCACCGCGGCGGGTTCGTCTCGACGAAGTTTGATTCGAGAGACGTGGCTTAAGTTTGCAGATACTAGGTGGGTGAACTACAGGTTTTTCCTATCATCAAAAAATTCGAAGGCACACCCTACATCAGTACGCAAGACTATAGAATCCATCCGACATGAAAAACGCGCAAGTGTGGTAAAACTGGGTTATTCTGATATTGTTCTTCGCGGGAACAACAGTGTCATTGGACATGGCCTAGCTTGGGAACAGTGGAGCATTCTTTGGGCTGATCTAGAGCTCGCACTATGCACGCGCTACAAGTATTATCTCCGTATTACGGATGATTCCATGCTTTGTATCCCGCAACTTCTAGCTGAACTTTCATTTCGCCCTGAATTAAGCAGTGGTCCGATATTCTGGGGTAAATTTTGGTGCACACCGAGTGTGTCAGTGCGGCCAGAAGAACATTTTATGTTATTTTCTGTGGACATTGTTCGTTTCCTTGTATTTGACTGGAATTCAGAAGCTCATTTAATTCCATATCATTCAGAGCGGACTCTGTCTCAGAACTTCGGGTTCTTCACCATGTTCCTCAATGTATCTTTGTATGACGACCGCGCCCGCTTAACTGTTGCTCAGGATATCATCGAATCAACACCCCGCCGCTCGTCTACAACTGCCTTGGCTAGAAAGAGTTCTAGCAACGATGTCGACAAAAGCTATTTGATGAACCCTCCCAGTGTCGAACGGGGAAAATCGGAACGGAATGTGACGAGTGAAGGTTTTAACAATTACGAGTCCGACCTACTTGATTCTGAGAAGAGAGGTGTAAAGCATGAAGGTGATATTACAAATGAAGCAAGTGACTTCAACGTACTGGCCAATACTACAACTAGTGTGGAGGTAAGCAATGAATCAAATATTTCTTCGAAGTTTGACGAGTCGAGTCATCGGGGGATATGCGATCGTCTTATTTTCCTTCTCAAGCCTGGTGATAGAACTGCGATGAATGCGATGGCAAACGGGCTCTCTGATCGTTTGAAAGGTCTCAATTGGTCGGATACTATCTCCTACAATGAGGATAGCTACGTCCAAACTAAAAGTACGAGCAGACCAAACGGCTTGGTCAGGGTAAATAAGTGGCAGCTTAACAGTTTGTACCGAAGACATGAATCTGTGCAGAGTAATCGTGTTGACGACGCATCGAAGAATGTCGACGTCCTTCAAGCACCATGTGCTAACGCGGGACTTGCGCAGGATAGCTCCAGTATGCTTGTGTCACAGTTTGGAGCTAGACATCGCCGTTCAGTGGAAGCTTCTTTGGAATCGTTGAGCACTGTGAAAGCACAAATACCTATGATCTCAGCAGGATTTCGTTCAAATCAAAACAGCAACCCGTACAAGAATCCTCCACCGATGAAGCAGAATTTCCTGTATAGTCATCCATTTCAAGATCGTAACAAAGCTACAAAGCCTACGATACTTCGTGAGAATGGGCGGCGTCCTGGCACACATGGTATGCCGCCTCTTCAACAAAAAAACAGTGTAGTTCAGAAGTCTCCACAATTGGAAAAACAGCAAACGGCGCAGAAACGCCCTTTACATGAGGAATATAATATTATATCAGAATCCAAATTGGATCCTGGGAGAGATTTCAAAGCACCAGTAGCGAAAGCGATGACTTCTACACAGACTGCAGTGCAGCGCTTCCGTTCGTCTCTGGGAAGTTTGCAAGACCTTACCCCTGCTGGTCGGAATATTAAAGTCAACGCAGCTGTGGAGCGCACCTTAAAGAAACTTGGGCTAGGTGACGTGAAGGGTAGTCCGGAGGAGCTTCTTGAACTCGCGGCTGTAGCTGCAGAGAAAGATCGTAGTCCGAAGTCTATCAATAATCGCAAGGTTACATCAGCCGCCGACATAGGCCGTTCAGCTGCAGATGAAATTATGGCCCAACTGCCGAGTGCAACTGATTTAACAAAGATGCCTTAGATTAATTTTCGAGTCAACGCGATCCACATGAACTAAGTCATCCAATTCATAATCCTTTTCGTCTATCAGAAAGCCACTCATGATGCCGTATGGAGTTTATGCTTACGACCTTATGTCTTCTCTCTTACTCGCATATCTTAAATCTGATAGTTATATAGTTATATGTTATATGAAGAACGTAGTTGTCCTTGTTTTAAATAATAGATGAAATGTGCATACTTAAATGGCTAAAATTTACACCGTTTTTGATATGCGAAGAGACTGGGCACTCATATAAATGGGTCGTGGATTTGTAGGGTTTCCGATAATTTTGCTATGCCATACTGCCATACAGTGCTACTGTAACTACAGTACTAACCAAGTAATCAAACCCGAACTACCAAATTCGTAACTCCCCATAATGAACCGAAGAGAAAGAAATACCGAGAACACAGCGAAGTGAACGAATAGATCAATGCTTTATTTAAGCGAGCTTCAGCGATTGAACCTAGGTTCTTATGTTTCAGCCAGGTAGGCCATCCAGTCTTCAAATTGTAAGGGCGCTAGCCCGAGCGCTTTACGAGCTTTGTCACAATATTCGTTTCGTGTCTTTCCATCTTCCAATGTTGGAGAAAAATCACGACATGAACTCGGCCGTCTCTCATAGATTCCACATAGAGTTCCAAATTTTCCAACTTCGCCCTGCAGCGCAGTGCATCGAATTGTTTTGACTTGGTGAGTGCCTTTCATGGCAACGTATGGAAAAGCTACTTCGACTGCCATATCTTCTGGTATACCGCGCTGCTCTACCTCAAAGTACGGGAAGCTCACTCGGAAATATGAGCAGCATGCGCCGCATGACACGCAATGATGTGCCGCTCCAACAGAGTTTTCATCAATGACTGTCTCTCGACTCGGGGGCTCATCAATGTCATTGCTCTCTTTCCCACCCGAGTAGTCTGCAAATATGCGTGTTACTCTTCGTGTAACATACGATGACACAGGAATGTTTTTCGGCGACTGCACTGCTAGAAATAATGCAGCAGCTGTAGTGCTAAATCCCATCCGAGTCGATTTGGAAATGCCGTGTTATGCCTGTAATGAATCTGCCGACTTCTACCTTCACTTCAAAGCTAGAGACTTCTGTACTCTATTTGAATCAAATTTGTGGGTCGATAGAGGTACGAAGTTAAAATTGGCGACTTACTAATTCGTGCATCGTACTAAATTATGTTCGCTGCTGTACTACTAGCTTTGGTGCCTATTGCTAGCGCGCGCAGCAAATTATAGAGGAAGTTCAAGCTCTAGCTAGAGCCTTCTGCCTTCTGCCAAGCTTCCAAAAGATCGTGCAGCTTCGGTGGATTTTTGTGGATTATTTTTTTTGTTGTATGTTGAGAGTTGTTGCCTTCTGTGAACAAGATCGCCAAGATGCAAGAATGCAAGAACCGGCTTGAAGATTTGTTACTGGCTTGCTGGTCAAGTTGAAAACAAGAACTGGATTCTTAAAAAGTTCATGCAAGGTTTTTCTTTACCACTCAACAGACAACGCTGGCTTCTGGCTCATAGCCATGCTGCAGTGTGAACTGCCATAGAAGCTGCCGTCTCTCTGTGTGTGTGTTTTGTATAAAGACAGCGTTCGGCATCGTCCTGCCAACATCCTATATCACCCCGGCAAAATTTGCGGCATATCCTCAGCGCTTTTGCCCCATTTTACTCTTCAAACGCTCCCATCATGTCGCGGGCGCGGCAATATGGTTTCCTGCGGCTCGATCCGCAAGGCGACGACTACAGCGATTTGTACGTGCCGGTCGAGATCATTCAGTGGTTTGAGAACGACGCAGAAGTCGAGGTGCGCCTACGGACACGGACCCCTTGATGTTTTCATCGCTTTGTAAACTGTCGCCGCGCTGCCTTGTACACAGCATCACCACCGTTTGTATCTTGTATTACCCCTTTCGGCGCGGTGGACCTCAACCCTCGCACTCCTCCCGTGGGCAGTGTTGGATCGCGACCCTTTTTTACTCACGTAGCTCCCGTATTCTTCATCACCGCTGATTCTGCCTTGGTGGATTCTTTGTGTTTTTGCATTTTTTTTGTGTCGGTGGGGGGTGGTCTGCATTTTGTGGCCTTGGCTGTCGGGCGCGCTCTGCTTCTTTTTCTCTTCAGATTCGAACGGCGGACAACGAGCGAGTTACTGTGGATGCAGAGCATGTGCTGCACGCGCTGCAAGACCACTTCCAAGGATGGTGCGTGTCCTCTTAAGATCACAGTCTCGCTTCCACTTCTATCATGCATGCTTTTTAAATAAGGGCAGGAGGCAGGATTTCAACGTCTACGGTTATCCAAAAGCTTGTGAATTTTCTGGTTTCCATTCAATTGCAAATGTGCGCAGCATTGTGCACTACCAATGCATTGTACTAATTTCCAGTTTCTAGCGCTCGTCCGTCCTCTCGATGACTTCATCATTTCGACGCTGACTCAGCGCTTTTGCCTGCTGTTACGGTCTCTTTTGCGCGCCATGCCCCTTTTTGTTACACTTTTATCTTAACTCTCATCGTGTTTTTTAATTCTGTGATTGACTCGTCCAATCGGCTAAATTCCAACAGCGAGGACTTGTTAACGCTGCGCGACTTTTCGGAGCCGGCGCTGCTGCACACTCTCCGGGTCCGTTTTTCCCGGCGGGAGTCGTACACAGCAGTGGGCACTATTTTGGTGTCGGTCAACCCGTATTCGTACCACAACTACGAAGAAACTTACGGCGAAGAAGTGATGGACCTGTAAGTGTTGCATGCACTATGACAATTCTTCCTGTATCATCTTGCTGGTGCGCTCATGTACGCTTTCATGGTTTGACCTTCCCTAAAACTGTGTGTACGCCGCTTGTCTCTCACGCGCGCACTTGATATGCTCCGTTTAAAACAGGTACCGCCGCGCGACTCCCAAGCAGCTCTTGGCCTCCACGTCGTTGCCTCCGCACTTGTATGCTGTGGCCGAGCGTGCCGTGCGCCACGCGTATTCGCCCTCGGAAGACGGGGCCTCCGCTGAAAGGCCAAAAGATCAGGTAACGGTGCATTCTGCAGCCGCCGATTCCCATTGCTGGCGCTTCCTCTCCTGTGTGCAGTTGTCTTTGTGCAGTATGCAACCCTGGTCTTATCTCGTTTTTCCCATTTGCATCGATTGCTTTTTGCCCTTCTTCTTCTCCTTGATGGTCTTAATCTCGTCTACTTTCACCACACCAACAGGCGATTGTGATCAGCGGCGAGTCCGGGAGTGGCAAGACCGAAGCCACCAAGCTGGTGGTGCAGTACCTGGCCTGGCGCTCCAAAGCGGTCCACAACGAGCTGAACAAGAAGCAGCAGCGCGAAGACAGCCAACAAGGTGTTGGGGCCAGCAGCGGCGGCTTCAAGAGCGTGTTCGGAAACGCGGGCGGCGGTGGCGGCAGCATGGGGAGTGGGCCCGGCGGCCCCGGCGGCAGCGGCGTGGGTGGAGTTCCGATTGAAGAGCGGATCGTGTCCACGACGCCGCTGCTGGAAGCTCTGGGCAATGCGAGAACCTTGCGCAACGACAACTCGTCACGGTGTGTGTTCAGAACAAGCGTGAGCGATGTCTCTCTATTTTGTCCCTGATCACTTTGCGTTTGATTCTGCATAGGTTTCTTGAGCAGCTTCATTGCTCCTATTGTTCTGCCCTCTTGAACCGACCGCGCTCACTCTGCGTCATTCCTCTGTTCGTCTTTCCGTTCTTGAACAGGTTTGGCAAGTTCATGCGTTTGTTCATGGCGGATGACGGCACCCTGGTAGGCTGCAAGATTGAGCAGTACTTGCTTGAAGTTACGCGCGTGGTGAAGCAGGCCGAAGGCGAAAACAACTTCCACGTGCTGATGCAGCTCCTCGAAGTGAAAGCAGGCGCCGCAGCGATCGACGCGGCCGCCGCCGCCGGCCCAACGCCGGTCACTCGTCGTTTGTCGTCGCCCGGAAAGCCCAACAGCAGCCCCAACGGCAAGATGGCCGGAAGCCTTGGCAACGGCAGCAACAACGGAGGCAGCGGCAGCAATGGCGGCAGCGCCGGAAGCACCGCCTTCAAGGGCTTGTTTGACGCGGCCATGGTGGACCAGCTGAGTTTGAAAGCCGGCCACGCATTCCATTACTTGAGCCGCGGGGGGAACGTGCCGGTGGCGGGGACCACTGACGGCGCCGGGCTCGCCGCGACGCTCGGCTGTTTGCAAGCTCTCAATTTGGAGACCCAAGAAGTGGCCGCGCTGATGCGCCTGTTAGCCGCGGTGCTTCACCTCGGGAATTTGGAAATCTCCGACGCCGAAACCGACTGGCCGCTGACGTCATCCGAGAAAGCCGCCGGGGCAGGCGACGGCCACAGCGGGGATTCCAGCGAATTAGGAGCCGACGCGAATGGCGGCACTTTGCTCAAAGGTTTGGCGAAGAAAGCGGTGTCGGCGGATCGTGCGGCACAAGGAGACGCAGGTGATGCCGACGGGAAAGCCGAGTGGGGTTCCGCGATTGCAGCCCACCACACCCGAGGCAAGTTCGCGGGGGCGGTCCAGGCCAAACTCAACGAACAAGCCATTCACACGGCGGCATCGCTAGCCCACTTGGACCCGGACAAGCTGATGAGCGTGATCAAGTCCCGGCGGATTGTGCTGAGCCACCGCGCAGCGAACGACGAGCGGGAAATCGAGGCCCTCAGATCCCCCGCAGACGCGCACTCGGTCCGCGACGCCATTTGCAAGGCCATTTACGGCCGGGTGTGGCAGTCGGTGATTCGCAGCTTGAACAGTTACTTGGACGTGTCGAAGAGCCACAAACCTGGGAGCAGTGCTGCTGCTGGAGGCGGAGGTGGGGGCAACGGTGAAGGTGACGACAGCCTGGAAGTGTTGCACTTCATTGGCCTTTTGGACTTCGCGGGGTTTGAGCAGTTTTTCGAGCACCCCAACGGCTTCGAGCAGCTGCTCATCAACTACGCCAACGAAATGCTGCAGTGGCACTTCAACTGTTTCATTTTCGAAGTCGAAATCGCGGAATACCACCACGAAGGCGTCGACACCACCGACATTGCGTTCCGCGACAACGAGCCGTGCGTTCAGCTCATCGAGTCGCCGTACATGGGCATCATCAGCAAGCTGGACGACTCATGCATTCAGGGGGACACGGGGGAGATCGAAGTCACCAACGACTTGCACCGCGAGAAACGCTTCATTCGCCATCTGTACGACACGTTTGGGACCGCCTCCAAGGCCGACCTGGGAGACATGAATGAAGCCAAACTCTTTTACTTCCGGCCCCGGCACGAGGGAGACTTTTGTTTTGGAGTGCGCCACTACGCGGGGGACGTGATTTACGACACGCGGGACTGCTGGGCGGACAAAAACAACGACTCCTTGTCGCACGACGCCCAGCAGTTGCTGGAAGACGGCGTGGGGAACCCTTACATTCGCCGCGTGCTCCGTAGCTTGCATGGCGGCGACAGCAGCAAAGCGCCGAGCAGTGCGCCACAAGCAACGGCGCGCACCCCTGGCCGCCTCGCGCGCAAACAGTCCGCGCTCTTCCAGCGCTCGATTGGGCGGCGGTTCGCGGATTCCCTCAAGGCACTCATCGGGAAAATCACGGCGTGCTACCCGCAGTTTGTCCGTTGCGTGAAGCCCAACCACCACAAGTCGCCGGAAATCTTCGCGGGTTTCCTGACGTTTCGCCAGTTGGTGAACAGCGGGATGATCGAAGCGATCAATGCCCGGCAGGCTGGCTTTCCGGTGCGGATTCCGCACGCCGAGTTCTTGACCAAGTTTGCTTGCCTGGTGAAAGCGGCACGGTGGGCGTGGCAGCTGTCGTCCACCGTCGTCGCGCTGGCGCCGCCAGTGGCACCCCCACCACCATTGAGCTCAGAAGCAGCTGCTGCTGCTGCTGGAGGTGCAGATGAGGAGCACCCGGCGCTTCCTGTGCGCGAAGTGATCAACTACGGCCGGTTGATCACCTCGCAGCTGGCTTGCTTGGAAGATGATCCGTTGGCCCAGCAAGAGCTGCAGCGGCGGAGCAACGCGTTTGTCGCGGAATTGCACCAATCGATGCACGAAGTGGTGCACGCCAAGTCCACTCAAGTGGGGAAAACCAAGGTGTTCATGAAGGCGACCTTTGCCTACACCCTGCACCGGATCGCGGAAATCACCGAGCACCACTGGGTCCGCAAGCTGCAGAAGTGCATTCGCAAGTACTTGCGGCTGGGGGCGCGCGAGCGAGAGATGGCGCGAGCGCGGTACCGGGCTCTGCTGGAAGCTGCCAACGCTGCCCTAGCAGCGAGCCGCAAGACGCGGCCCCGCAAGCGAGCGAATTTGGCAGCGGAAACCTCGATTGCCGGCTTCAAGCGGCGCCTCGACAACTTGAGCCTGGGCCCTGCGGCGCAGATTTACAGCAGCAAGCTGGAATTAATTTTGTCGGACGTGAACAAGAAGATGGACGCAATGATGGACCAGTGCAAGCGCATAAAAAAGGTACACGTGTGTGGAAGTGGGGAGTTCTTCCACATACATTGCGCAATACTACATAATGTAGTTGTACATTGAAATTCATTTACTTTTCCTTCCTTCTTTCTTCTTGTTGCTTTACTTCACGTCTTTCTTATTCGCGCAGGCGGAGTCAGGGATGGAGAAGGCGGAAACCGACCGCTTGAAAGTCAACCTGGAGTCGATGCGTAAAACCCACGGATTCAACGCACACACCGCAGCGTCGTCGTCGTCGTCTCCAGGCAGCAACGGCATGAACTTGGTCGAGTCCTTGTCAGCGATGGGGCGAGACCCGGAATCGGGCCTGAACCGGGATGACTTGGACTCCCCCCAGGTGCTGTACAAGTTTACGCGGCTCATGGAGCGGCAAATTGGCGAAGCCGAATCGATGAGCCGGGCCCTCGGAGATGCCCTGGAAGAGCGACGGCAGTTTCAGTCGCGGGTCTGGGAGATTTACGAGCGTTTTGTGGTCAATGAAGCGTCGGCGGATCTCCGCTTGGGCCTGAAGCCGGTGGTGGATCAGGTACAGACTTGTTTTCATGAAGAAAGAGGAAAATTGCTATTATATAGACTCGAGTGTACACTTAGCACTCTGAAGTACTGAAGCGCTTGTTCTACGGTTCACAAGTCGTTCATTGCATCCAGTGTCATTTTTAAAAAACCGTACCTTCTTCTTGCTTTGACTACTTGTATTGTAATCCAGGTAATCGCTGACGCCGAAGCCGCGCTGGGCACGAAATTCGACGAAATCGAGCTGGACGGAATCGACGGCGACCGGATGCTAGACCGCCGCATTGCGGTGCTGATTGCCCACAAAGAAATCACGTCGCACGAGCGGGACATGCTCGCGCGTTGGCGCGTGCTCGTGGCTTCCACCGAGGAAAAAGAGGGCTTCAAGGCCCGCTTAGGCGCCCTAGACGGCGACTATCGGTTAGTCCTGGAGCAGGTAGAGCTCTTCATGGAGCTTTGCCAGGCAGTGAGCTCCGGAGGAGGTGGTAGTCGTTCGTCGTCTTCGAAGAGCAGCAGCAGCAGTGGCGTTCCTTCCGCTGAGCTGATGGTGCACATGCAGCGGGTTCACCAGGCAGTGGAGTCGGCGGAGGCGGCTTTGGAGCAGGTGATGTTTGCCGCGGAGCGCCGGGAGCGGGCAGCAGCAGGTGCAGCTAGCAATTCGAGCAGCAGCAGCGGCCTGGGGTCGTTCTATTCTGCGAGCGAAGGCGGGGCGGGCCTGAGCGAGACCGAACGACGAGACGAGGCTGAGGCCGAGCGATACTGCCGGCAGTGCATTGCGGACGCGGCCGCTGTAGTGCTCCGAGAAACCAACAGCGTGGAACAACTGGGCCGCCGCGTCTCCTCCCGACCCTCTTCATCATCGCGCAGCGGCACGACCAAGGAGGCGTCATCATCCTCTGGAGTTGGCCACGAAGGCAGCAGTAGCCACCACAGCAGCTCCTCGTCGAAGCCAAGGTCCTCGTCTGACCGGCACCATTCCTCCGGTTCGAGTCGAGAGCACCGGCGTTCGGGGGGAAGCAGCAGCAGTAGCCGGCACCACCTGGCGCCCAATTCGTCTTCGTCGACCGGCTCATCATCGTCGTCTCCGCGGGCCAAGGACGGAGGAGGGCGAGACCGCGACCGCGACAAAGAGCGCGAAGAGCGGCACCGCCGACGGCGCGAAGAAGAGAGGCGGCGGCGCGAAGAAGGCTTGAGCAGCGGGAAGTCTCCCGAGGCAACCTCGAGTAGCGCGCATTCCAGCAGCCACCACCGGCGCTCAGGCGGAGGGGGCAGCGGCAGCAGCAGCCGAAAAGATGGAAGCTCTCGAAGCCACCGCCATCACCACAGCAGTAGTAGCAGCAACGACGTCACTCACGGTAGCACTAACACTGGCAGCAGCTCAGCAACCAAACCTGTACAGCGCGACGGTGATGCCGTGGCCGCTGCTGCCGCCGCCCTATTGTCTGCAGTCCCAGATTCTTCCGTGTCATCTCCCACCGTCCCCACCACCGCCGCGGGGTGGTCGGAAGACAACGCGGACGGGTTAGTGGTGATGGCCTCCCTTGACTTGTCGCATCTTTCCCTAGACGCCCAGGCCAAAGTGAAGAGCCCCAATGCGTCAGACCAAGTGGCGGGAGCTGCGGCGAAACTGCAGGGCTTGAACCGCAGTGCGAAGCTTGGTGGTGCGGTAGGTTTGGGTGCCATTTCATCTTCGACTAGTAATGCGGGCCCTACTGGCAGCAGCACTACGACTACTCCGAGCAGCAAAAAGGCGTCGTCGTTACCGGTGTGGCCGCCGCCGCGCCCTGATCAACATCAGCAACCGGTTGCGGAAGCCAAGAGCAATCTTGAGGGGGTGCGCGCGTCTCCTTCAACAGGCTCGTCGAGCCGGTCCAGCAAAAGCACCAGCAGCAGAAGCAATGCAGCCGGAGGAGGGCTGCCGATGTCGTCTGAGTCCCGAAGAGTTGGCAAGCGAGTTAGCGGTGGTGCCAGCAGCAGCAGCAATGGTCGTTCTATCAAGGCGCCATTCGAGTCAATCGACTCTTCGTCGGGCAGCCAATTGCAAGCGTCGCGGAAAGCGTCTGCCCCGAGCCCACCGCCTCCCCCTGCAGAGGTTGCTGAAGCGGACGCCCCCGTGAAATGGACTCGCCCTACTCTGCAGGTGCTAACGGCGGACTCAACGGGAGCGGCTGCTGGAACTGGCGCAGCCGTCAGCGGGCGCAGCAGCAGCAGCAGCTTAGACCCTACCTCCCCTACTGCCCTGAGCCCGTCCGCGGCTGCGTTCCGACAGCTGAGCTTCGCGGAAAAAGTCGCCGAGCAAGAAGAGCGACGCCGCCGATTGGACGAGTTGCAAGCCGCAAGGGACAAAGTCGAAACCGACCAGGAAGAAGCCGCCGCAGCCGCGGCTGGGGTGATTTCCGATTCGGTGGCGAAAGAAAAAGCCGAAATGATGGCGAAAATGCAGCTGCGCGCGGAGCAGGAGTTCAAGCGCCGCACGGGCTTGATGCAGAAGGTGGATCCGTTGACGGGCAAAGAATTGGACGGCAGCGAGGACCCAGGCGGCAGTGGCTCGCCTCAGTTTTTTGGCTTGGGCGGTGCCTCGCTCAGTTTCGACTCGTTGCCAGGCACCTCGAGTCGAATGGGCGGGCAGCTTCGGTCGAGAACCAGCTCGAGCTCGAGCTCGTCAAGCTTAAAGATTACGAGCCCGTCGGCAACCACCACCACAGCAACGGGCTTTGGGGCCAGTGGTGAACCGCTGCCTTCGTTTTCGCCACGGTCTCCCGAAGATGGCCCGCCTCCCGGTGACGAAGAGAGCAGCCGGGGTGACGATGACAGCGATGGCCAGGGCATGGACGAGGTGGACGGCGGAAGCGGCGACCAACGGCCCGCCACGCCTGAAATGCCGCCACCCAGCGATGACGAGGATGAGGAAGGCGGGTACTCCGACGAAGAGGGAAATTACTACAACGAGGCATAGCCATCATCGGCACGCGGCATTTACGAATATAGCTCACCTGCCATTTGCCATTTCCTCGATTTTGAATAACATCCGCCAAACGGCCAATAGCGAAGGACACCCGCGCATTTGTAATTCATACGCCCTTCATAAGAAATCCGTGGGTATTTTACATATACTATATTAGTACAGTAGCGTTTTAAAACAAGGTGAAAGATTACTTAGATGAAGCAACGAACTTGGAGCCAGAGACACTTTTGAATCGTGAGCTACTAGTGGGCCGCTCTGCTTCTAAGTACTTTCGACTTTGCTGATTTGTATACTAGCCACGTGAAGGGTCGTGGGCTCTAATTGTACTGCCCGATTCGTTGGCCTGAATTAAATCGTAGGAGAAGCCGCTAGACAATAGAATTCAAGTCCGGGAATGTCAGTTGTACAACGGTTATAGGTATACTTCATTTGGCACTTAGCCGCAAGCTAGATGGCTAACGCGTGCAGCTAATAATAAGTCGTGCATGCAAACTAGAGCTGTCTTTCTAGTTCTACCCAACTATCAAGACTGTAAGCCGAAGTGAAGCAACTGATCGCCATGTTCACACCAGTAACGAACGTATCTTCTACAGCCCCGAACGCAGCCAACACCAGTGTGCCCGCTAGCAGCAGTGCCTCCGCGACCGCAGCTGAGGCATCACCGATGCTTACATCTACTGGTTTTGGTGTGAACACTGGCGGGCGCACCTCGCCCATCGTGCACTCGACCTCCAGCGGGCGGCCGCCACCTCAGGGCGAAGCGTTGCGCTCCCTGATTCAAGATCGCCAGCGCGAGGTGTCCGACTTGCATGCTTTGGAAGTTGCGGGGCTAGAGAAACAAGTGCACGAGCAGAAAATGGCTCTAGAGGATGCTGCAAAACAGCAAGAAACCCTAGCGGCGGATTTCGCGTTTAATTTGACTCTGATCGCCGAACGCGACGCCGAGCTCAGTGCATTCGAGACCGCGTTTCAGGACTTGCGGCAGGAGCTGCACGATCGAGACGGCGCTCTGAGCGCGAGCATGCAGCAGTGCGCTAGTTTGCAGGAGGCCCTCTTGGCAGCCGAGCAGCAGGTGGCGGCCCGGCAGCAGAGCGAGCGGTTACGAGCGAAACAAGCACGGCAGCAAGTGGACGAAGCAAAGTGGGCAGGCGACGCCACAGCGCGCAGCGAACGCGACAAGGCCGAAGCTGCTCGGCAAGCTCTGGCAGTAGCGCTGGAGGAAAGAGACGCTTTAGTGGCCCGCGAGCGCGCTGAGGTGAGGATGGCGTGTGGCGTGCGGTTGCAGCTAGGTAGTATGATGTCCTTGCTACTCCCACCTTTTTTACATGTTATTGGTCGAGCCTCGAATGCAAAGCCCAATGAAAGGAATAGCACAAAAACGAAAGCTCTCATCTTCGTTATATTTTATATTACGCCGTTTGCCACTTTCCTTGTCACGACTAGGCAACGGCTGCGTTTGAAGTCAAAATGAAGAGCTGGGAAGCTGACTCGAGGCGGCGTGAGTCGGAGCTGTCCGCAGCGCTGCGAGCCTGCGAACATCGTGCTCAGGAAGCGTGTCGACAACGCGACAGCCAAGCCGCTGCGGCAACCTCTGCAGAAGCTCGGGTGAAAGCTCTGCAGGAAGCTGCGCATGAAGCTGAGAGCCTGAACCGCCAGCGCGCTTGGGACAGCGAAGAAGCTTTGAGAAGTTCGCAACAAGAAGTGGAAGCCTTAACCAAGAAGCTGAGTGAGGTGGAAGCAAGCGGCGCACGCTCTTCGGAAGCCCTGGAGCGGCGATTGCGGGACGCGCAACACGCAGCTGCCACAGCACAGCGGCAGGCTGCAACTTCAAAAGCCAGTTGTGAAGAACGAGGCGCCCAAGCAGCTACTGCGCACAGGGAACTAAGCGCTGCTTTGAATCATGCAGAAGAGCGCGCCCGGGACGCTGAAACGCGCTCTCAGGCTGCCGAGGACACCCTCGCTAAAGTTGAGGCGAAACTGGCTGCACACGCGGAAACCACGGCCAAAGCAACTCAAGAAGTGGTGCGGCTCACGGTCTTAGTAGACACGACTGCAGCCGCGCGAGACACTCTCAGCGCCCAACTCGCAACTGCGGTAGCGCAGGCTTCTGCAAATGCTGAAGCTACCGCAGCCAAGGCGCAAGATGCCTCTAGAGAAGCTGTGGCAGCCGCGCGAGAAGAGTGGAAGCGCGACGCCGAAGCAGCTGCCGCCCAAACGGCCGAACAATGGGCGAGCCATTCGGAGGCTCAGCCAGCAGAATTAAACAGGGCAAGAGCGGAGCGGGACGACGCACTTGCGGAGGCTGTGCGCTGGCGAAAGGCTTTTGAAGCTCGACCGGCTCCACTGCAGAGGCCAGATGACCTAGTTGCGCCGAACGCCTCCTCGTGGTCCCTGCCGCCGACACCGTCACCTCTTCAGTTGCAAGAGGAAGGTCAGGAGTTTGGACAGGAGCAGCCCGTAAGCAATGACGCGTCTTGCGAGAACTCCGACAGTTTCATGCCCGCTGTTTCTCCGCCGCGCCTTTCAACAGCATTTGACTCTCCAGTGCGCTTACAGCCCCATGACCTCAAGAGCGAGCACAATGCCAACGCGAACGGCAGCGACCATCGGGATGACGTTGGTGGTGGTGGGAGCGGTGACTGCCACACGGAAAGACTGGAAGAAGAAAACCGCCGCCTGGCTGCCGCTGTTGGAGCGATGCGGCGCGAGCTCCTAGACCTTCACCAAAATCACGCTGCAAGCACGGGCCATGCCGCCCCTGCCGATGGATCAGCTGGTTCTAGTGCTGCTGTCGCGCACTCTCGGCGGGAAGAAGAACTGAACCGTCGGGAAGTAGAAGAACAGTCCCGGCGGGCCAACGCCGCGGTAGCCGACGCGGCGGCGTGGCGCTCACAAGTGCAAAGACTAGAAGCGAAGCTGGCGGGCGAGGCGGCCGCTGCGGCGAGTGAGCGGGCTCGCCTCATGCAAGCATCGAACCGTCTGCGCGGCCAAGTCGCCGTGCTCGAAGCTCAAAAGGTCAGCAGCGATGGTCCAGCCGAAGCGGACTCTTGCGGAGTTCAAAATGCTGACAGAGATGGAAGCAACAGGAACAGTGACAGCAGCAGTAGGAAAAGCAATGCCGGCAATGAAGGCAATGAAGGCGGTGCTGATGCCGCTAGTCTTGCCGCACGAGCAGCTGCCCTTGAAGCTGCGTTGTGGGAAGTGGCCGCTGAGAACAAAGCTTTGCGGAAGGACGTGCGCCGCGCTCGTGCCGCTGCTGCTAGTGCTGCCGCCACCACCACAGCTAAAACAGCAACTGCAGCGGAGTCAGCAGCAGCGCAAGCACCAGCATCGACTGTTATTTTGTCGGGCGCTGCCTTCAATGCACCTAGCAGTAATTCGCGCATTGAGCTCCCTCCTCACTTACTCGTGTCTGAACTTCGACCGGATCTCATGAAGCCTGCGCTGCGAGGCCTCTTTGTTTCACCCAAGCGTCGCTTAGGCAGTAACGGTAGCCACAACAACGATATGGGAAGAGAGGAAGTAGCCAGTGAGGGCGCCATCGACGATAACGACGATGGTGATGGTGGTGATAGTGTGGAGGGAGGTGGTCCTGGCGCTACTCTGGCAGAGTCGCTCGATGGGACGGCCATCGTAAGTGCTTTGGTGAGAGATGTCCCTGCTGCACGGCTTTTGCTGGGTGATGCAACAAGCAGCAGCAGTTGGCACGACGAGCAGCGCAGCGGTTACCCGCAAGTGCGAAGGCACAGTAGTGGCGGTCGTGGCATCAGTGGTAATAGCAGTGATGCGTTGACGGCTCGTGCTCGTGCAGTCGTGTCAGCGTTAGGGATTCCTGAGCTCGCTGGCCTAGGGCGCAGTAGCCATGGCAAAGCCTCGTCATCGTCATCGTCATTAGGAGTAGATGTCGCTGAGTTCACAGCTCTGTGGGCGGCGTGGGCAGTGCTGCCTAAGGGTGGCCTGCGAGCTGCTGTCGCCACATACGCACGGCATTTCCCTGCCAGCAATGGAGCTCGAGTCAGCAGCAGTAGTAGCAACAGCAGCAGCAGTGGTGGTGGTGAGAGGAGTAGCCGAAGCCATCAAGCTTCATCTGCGCCTAACCCTAACCCTCCTCCACCAGTGGCTGCACCTGCAGTCGCTCTCACGGTGGCGGGCTATCATGCGAGCGGGCGGCCGCCGGCAGCACCTGACCGATCCGCTACTGGCCGCACATTGGAGAGCCAACGGAGAAGCGTGGTGGCAGGCAACCAACTTCGAGGGAGCAGTAATAGCCGTGGCGGCAGCTCTAGCAGTGGAACAAGGCAAAAAGAGACTGCGTCGGCTGCTGCGGCTGAAGCTGCACCGGCTGCTGCTGCGGTAGCACGCGTGAGAAATTACAACGACCTTCGCCACGAAAGCGCTGCTCAGCAGGCAGAGCGTTCTCACATACTTCCATCGGGCCCAACCACCACTGCTGGTGATACGAGCAATAAGTTGAGATGAGGGCCACGCGGCCACCGGATTCGTAATCGAAAGAACATTCATCTCTATCATCGTTATGGCCGCTCTGCTTGTTCCGTACTCCACGCTTCAACTTTCTTTAGATGCAAGTTTCAGTTTTACCTTTAGATGAAACACCCGCATTTCTCTTTATCTATTTCCATATGCCATATGCAAATCGCACATCTCGGGGCAGGGCTAAGGATTAGGTTAACTAGGGCAAACTAATTGCTGGATAAGTGCGCTCGCCTATACCCATGTGCGAATAAGTTTAATTTATAAATCTCTTAGGTGTAGATATAATTGATTTACGCATTATTGCCATTAAATATGCCGGAAAAAAACTGGTCTCTTGTCACGAAACAAAATTATTGTTACATCATCCATATCTGGAGCACTCCCCAATGGAGGGTATCAAAACAGGAAACCCGGAGGAACAGCGGGTTTGGAAAGAGGCCGCGGCGATGGCCCGGCTTTCCAGCGAGCGTTCATACCTACCGGAGTGGGCGAAGCTCCAAACGTTCGAGGGTATGGACTCGCGCGCATGCCCATGGTCCTGCCTCCCACTCCAGCCACTGATGAAGGAGGGTACGGGCTAGGGTTCTGATGACTTCCGAAGCTTCCACTGCTACTCGCAGTGCTCTTGCTGCCGTTGCGGCTGCTGTTGATGTTGCTGCCGCTACCAGGGTAAGCGCCGCTGCCATTAGGATAAGGATACCTCGAGTAAGGCTGGGTACCGGCGACGGGCGGCGGTTTGCCGTATCCTGCCGCTGGCGGTTGAGCTGGTAGACGGTGCTGCTGCGAAGGTTGACCGCCGCCGCGTTGGCTGAAGGCATTGTTTTGTGCAGCTCCAACGGCTCCATTAGCCCATGGCGGCGCTGGAGACGCAAACACATGCCCTTTCTCGTTGGCTGGTGGAGGTAAGGGCATGCCGCTCGTGAATCGTTGACCTTGGAGCGGGTAACCAACAGAGCTAGAGGCAGGCGCATGGATATGATGAGGATGTGCCGAGGCATGCAGTGGGTGTGGCGACAGCGTAGCAGATGGTGGCAGAGGCACTCCCCGCTGATGGCTATAAGGGTCGTGCGGTGCTGCAGCGCCTCCTCGTGCTATTTGAGGCTGCAGATGCGACTGCGGCAATGGTGGCTGGTGGTGTGGGTATGGGGAGCGCGAGTATGGCAAAGGTTGAGACGATGAAGGTTGCGCTGGTGCTCGTTGTTGATTGAGGTGGTAAGAAGCGTGTAACGCTGGTGTTGCTTGGACTGGTGTTACTGCAGCATTCGTCGAGCGATTGAGCGGCTCTGGCGGCGGGGCAGCAGCGGCTTTGGTATTTTGAGCAGCAACTGCATACGGAGCGTGAGAGTCATGCGGGTTCCAAACTTTGTTCGATCCTTCGACTGCGACCGCGGTGCGACTTGTCATTAACGACACAGGTTCATTTGTTACATCGTCCGCAGAACCAGCACTTCCAGAGGAAGCAGCAGCAGAGGCTATGGCATTTTTACGAATAGTTGGAATGTTCGAAATAGGCTCACTCACCCGCTCCCAGCCTTTGCTCGTGGAAGAGCTGCCGTTAGAGTCATCTACATCGAACAAGCCCTCTTGGTGATCTCGTCCAGAAGGAGGGCCAGCGGCTAAAGCAGCCTCGGCAGCTGCCGCCACTTCACGCGCTCGTGCGGCTGCCACATCGGCAGCGTGAGCAGCTGCTGCGGCCTTGGCCACTTTGGCTGCTGCTGCTCGATCGGCGGCTCTGCTCTTGCCCTTCTTTGCGCTAACGCTGGTGCCGGTGCTGGTGCTGGTGATGTTGCTGCTGTTGTTTTTGGCCAGAGAATGCTCGGAGTGCTTTTGAACCATGGACGCCGTTGCTTTTGGTGTACTATCTCTTCCTTCTGCGGGCTTCTTTTGCGCAGTGGAAAATGCAGCTGCTGGAACGCGCGCCTTCGAAGAAGAGGAAGAAGAAAAAGAAGTGCCGCTCGTGCGCGGTTTCTTCGCACGTGGACCGCAGTACTCGGACCCGCTGCTGTGGCCGTCGCTCCAGCCTGTGCCTTCTTTGTCGCCATTTCTACCGCGTGCTTTCCTCGAAATTGATGCCTTGCTTGCCTGGCCGTTTCTAAAGCTACTGTCGCTGTCGCTGCTGCCGTCGTCGCTCAAAGTTCGGTCGTCGCCAGAATCACTGCTGCTGCTGCTGCTGCTGCTGCTGGCATCACTGCGACTACTAAAGCTCCTGCTAGGAAGCTTGCTGCTATTCTTTTTGCTCTCAACCGTGTTTCTTTTCAAGTTGTTACCTCTTGGGCCATCACTGCTCGAAAGAGTGCTATCGCTATCACTATTGAAACTGCCATCCTCTGCCTTCACAATCGTGCGAGCTCGGTTGTTATTCGCCGACTGCTTCTGTTGACGTGGGCGTTTCTTTTTGGAGGGCGGTTGTAACAAGAGCTCCATTAGAGAAGCCGGTTGGCTGGGTATCCGTGATTTCATGGATGGTTGGCTATTTGCAAACCGACTTCCGCCTTCGCCTTCATCTTCGTCGCTACTGCTGCTGCTGCTACTGCTTTCATATCTCCTGTTGATGTTCCCCTTGGGGTGCACATTCTTCGATGTTGGTGGATTTGAACCTGCCCCTTTGCCAACTTTATTCACTTCAATTGCTGCTCGTTTGATAGCAGGCTTTTTCTTGCCTTCTTTCTCCGCACGAGCATGTGCCTTCTTGGTGCCCTTCCGGTTGCTTCCATTTGCACGTGCGCCCTTCTTGTTGCCGCGGGTGCTCTTTTTGTCATGGTGTTCCTTCGACGCTCTGTCTTTTATTTTCTTCGCTGTTGCTGCCGGTTGTGCAGCCTCGGGCGTCGATCGCGTGATTCTTGCCACTACAGGGGGCCTCAGAAGCTCTCGAGCAGCTTCCGGCGACAGCGCTCCACTCGCTGCCAGCGCTTCGACGGCGCTCCGACTCACTCCACAGTACTCGCGCGGGGTGTGCGACGACGCCTGCAACGGCGGCGGCGTCGGCGTCTGTGGCAGCAGTTGCGCAGCATCGTCAGAGATGGGTGCAAACTTGGGTGCAAGCGAAGCCTTTTGAGCGCTAGGGCGTCTCTTTTGGTGGCCAATCGCGGCTAAGCTCCCTTCTGCGTACTCGCCCTCTTCGGCACTGCTGATACTGTCGATTCCATCAGCATCATCGTCATCATCAGAGGAAGAGTCGCCATCATTCTGGAAACCCGCGGAGCTCGTCACAGCACCCACAACAGAAGTTCCTTTCCCGCCAGCTGGTGCGGGCGCAATGCGGCTTGGTCGTGCGCCTAGGCGAGGGCTCGTGTGCACCACCGGTGGGGTCTTCGGCCGGTCGGCTGCCCACAGCTCCAGGGCGCCACATGTGGATCTACCAACAACATACGGGTTGCTGGAGGCCTCAGCCTCTGCATTGTCTGGTCTAGCGGCTGTTGATGAGGGCAATTCGTCAGATGACGCAGTCGAAGCCTCATCACCATCGTGAACGCGAGGGTTTTCTGTTCCTCTTCTTCTGGTAGACTTTGCCGAGTTCCCTTGACGGCGCGCGGGCTGCGAGCCTGAACCACTTTGACTTTTGCGCTGTCGCTTAATGGCCGGTTTGGAGGTTTTAGTGGCGGTGCTAGCCGTAAGAGCAAACGAAGCGTTCGAATTGGCACAATTCATTTTCTCAATCAAGAGAGCGTGCCGAGGAGGCTGCTGCAAGACTTCGGCAGTGGCCGAGGCCCCCTTTTTGCCTTTCTTCCGATTCGCTGAGGCTGAAGGCGTAGCAGTGCTTTTGGAAGAAGCTACAGTTGCAGAGGTAGCCGGCTTAGCAGCAGCAGTGGGCATTCCACCAGCTGATGGCAGCTCTGCTTGGACGCTCGAAATTATTTCGTGCTCTTCGAAATCTTCTTCGTCCCCCGAGAGTGGACCCTCTGAATCATACCTGAGCACACGGTGGGCGAAAAGAACGCAAAATTTAGAAAGTCGATATACTACGCGAGCAAGATTACATGCGAGGTAATACGAGCTGAAAATAAGACGAAGAAGCATCTTCAGGAAGGAGCGAAAGGGAAGAGAGGAGAAACAGGGTTGACTCGCGTACCGTACGCGCCACAAGCCCGCTGATTGGCCGTTTGCGTCAACGAAGTCGCTCTCGAGGGCACTCAGCCAGCCGACTACCACGCCTCGCACAATGACTCCTCCGTCAACGGTGCGCACAATGCGGCACCCAACGCGTGGATCGTCAATGCGCCAGGAGGGCGACTGAGGCCGGGGCACGGGAAGCGCTTGCGACGCTGCTGCTGATGCTGCTGTTGATGCAGGTGCAGGTGCTGATGCTGCTGATGATGCTGATACTGCAGTTCCCGAAGCGGACTTGTCCTTTACCGGTGCTGCGGCAGCAACAGCGGCTACTGCGACAGGGCTAGGTTTGCCAATTGCAGCGCTATCGAAATCATCAGAAAATTGGAAATGGCTTGGTTTCAAGTTTGGAAAGGATTGCTGTCGGTGCCGCCAAGAATTAGAGCCTGTATTGTGCAAATAATGGCTCCCACGGCCTGTTCCTGGTGACAACGAAACATGCGGCGTTGTAGACAAGCTTCTTGGGTGAATGGCCACAGGTTTGGCTACCTTCAGCGACGGCTGCAGAATAAAAAATTAAACGAAAGCGAGCAAGAGGTAAAAAAATGGCAACATTAGCGATTCGAGTTGTTTCTTAAAAAGGACTCAAAATGCTACAGAGAGAATTCCTCCGCGAGCTAATTTGAGGCGCACTAGAGCATTAGATAAGCGTGGCGAGGTACGTTCACCTTGGCAAGGCTCGCCAGCGACGACTCGTTCGCGGGTTTCTTGCAGGACGCAGCGAACAAAATGTCGATGTGACTTTTCACCACATCTCGGAACTTGCGCATATCCGAAACAGCAACATGGGCCAGATCAACAGCAGCAGCATCGGAGCGATGTTGATGTGACTCCATGGTTAGAAGTGCACTCGTGCTTCCGAGATAGGGAGCTGGTTAGTTCACGAGGCTATCTATGATAATATTTTGCGCGCCAACGCGATGGGTGTGACACGTGAGTACATCATTGGCTGAATGAGAGGCGCGAAAAACCTGCCCCCGTGAAGGGCGAATACTACTATGTTTCCGCACGGTTACTCTTGACTCTAGCTACAGTAGACACGGGCCCCAAGGGCCGGAATTAGAGGGCCAACATGATTAGATTATATTATACTAGATTCAATAAGATTAGTTTATACTACCTTAGTGTAAAGAAAGACAAGGGTAGTATTAGCGCACTCACAGAGGCGATTTGTAGTTGCACATGTGGCATGTATCTGCGCGTTTCATGCTAAAATACAAAGCAATGCAGCTTATTATCTGAGCTATACTAAAAGAGGGGCCAATCAGCTGCCTCATCCCGGGTGGCTATGCCGGAAGTGACAAGCGGCCCGAAGTGACTTGCACTACTGTGCCCTGGAAGTGCTCCTCAATTTTTCAACGACATACTACGTGGAATCCAAGACATGCAATCACATCATAACCACATTTACCGCTTCTCGTGCCTGTGTGCTCGATTTGTGGAAGTGCTGGAATGTAGCTCGTATTTAGAGGTCCACGGAGCTGGAAAACTGACTGAAACATCAAATTTAAAGCCGATGGCAGATGGCAGATGACCTATGGCTGATTGGAGCATCAGCCACACAGGGATATGAAAGTCGAAGTCTAGTGAAGCAGCAAATATTTGTCTTGCAGCGCTAGTTACTAGACTCCCCCACTTTAAAAAATCTTAATAAGCACAGTCACTAAATTTTTCACTCGCTTCTCGATTTTGCATGTCTCTGCCATGCGTGCTGTGCCGGCCGGTGTGCCCATGCCGAGTTCAAAGCTATGAGTCTGTGAGCTGTGAGGACTGTGAGGCCGAGGCAGCGCGCAGGCACCCGTTCCTAAGTCCAGAGTATAGCAAAGACTTAGCTGTGAGTCGTACGAGCGACCGCATTTGTTTTATTTACTTAAGTCGATGTCTATGTCGACGTAGATAGCTGATAGTTTTTATTGATATCGGCCCTTCTAAGATGGAATTGGAATTAGAATTAGTCTTGTATGTGCATGCATATCCATATCCAACTCATATCCATGGTCCGTAAGTCTATATCAATTCTTCAAATTCATTTTTCGCTTCGATTCTGTTTGAAAGTACCTCTTTGGTGCGTTGAAAAGCGCAAGAGAAGTATAAAATACATCCGAATTGGAGTATAATAACGCAAATGCAGTTCGAGCTCCATCATGCATTTTAAAAATATTTCATACTCTTCAATTTGAAATATTAACAATCAAGCTTCAGCTTCAGGTGGTGGAGAGGCCACACCGTCAGCAATTTTGCCAGTATCTTTCGAATCCTCTTTGCTTGCGCCATCGATGACTAACAAGCCTCCTCCACCTAAAGCATAAGTCGGTCCATTGTCACGTTCTTGCTCATCGCTGAACTTGTTCTCTCGATCAGATTCATTCGGCGAATCAGGTAAAGCTGTCCTCGCTGCAACACGAAAATCGCTGTCGCTTGCCACGGACCCAGGTGTAGCGCGTCCCTGGTTGCTTTCAGCTAGTGCTGGTGAAGGGGTCTTCCCCTCGGAACCATGGTGAGAAGAGCCATACCCGCTGCCGCCCTCGCCACCACTACCGTTACCGTAGCTCCTATAACCGCTGCCTGCGTCATCGTTGACTTCGCTTTCATAGTTGCTCTCCGCAGACGGCCAGCCACCAGCAGAGTTGCCGGTAACGCCACGCAAGTCGTCGGTGCGAAGCGGTCATGCGTGCTGTGCCGGCCGGTGTGCCCATGCCGAGTTCAAAGCTATGAGTCTGTGAGCTGTGAGGACTGTGAGGCCGAGGCAGCGCGCAGGCACCCGTTCCTAAGTCCAGAGTATAGCAAAGACTTAGCTGTGAGTCGTACGAGCGACCGCATTTGTTTTATTTACTTAAGTCGATGTCTATGTCGACGTAGATAGCTGATAGTTTTTATTGATATCGGCCCTTCTAAGATGGAATTGGAATTAGAATTAGTCTTGTATGTGCATGCATATCCATATCCAACTCATATCCATGGTCCGTAAGTCTATATCAATTCTTCAAATTCATTTTTCGCTTCGATTCTGTTTGAAAGTACCTCTTTGGTGCGTTGAAAAGCGCAAGAGAAGTATAAAATACATCCGAATTGGAGTATAATAACGCAAATGCAGTTCGAGCTCCATCATGCATTTTAAAAATATTTCATACTCTTCAATTTGAAATATTAACAATCAAGCTTCAGCTTCAGGTGGTGGAGAGGCCACACCGTCAGCAATTTTGCCAGTATCTTTCGAATCCTCTTTGCTTGCGCCATCGATGACTAACAAGCCTCCTCCACCTAAAGCATAAGTCGGTCCATTGTCACGTTCTTGCTCATCGCTGAACTTGTTCTCTCGATCAGATTCATTCGGCGAATCAGGTAAAGCTGTCCTCGCTGCAACACGAAAATCGCTGTCGCTTGCCACGGACCCAGGTGTAGCGCGTCCCTGGTTGCTTTCAGCTAGTGCTGGTGAAGGGGTCTTCCCCTCGGAACCATGGTGAGAAGAGCCATACCCGCTGCCGCCCTCGCCACCACTACCGTTACCGTAGCTCCTATAACCGCTGCCTGCGTCATCGTTGACTTCGCTTTCATAGTTGCTCTCCGCAGACGGCCAGCCACCAGCAGAGTTGCCGGTAACGCCACGCAAGTCGTCGGTGCGAAGCGGGGCAAACGCTGAGGTAGCATCTGGCGCGAGGTTGCTGCCATAATTGTGGTCGTCGTACAGACTAGTGGACGAGTACTCTTGCTGCTGCCGTTGCCTCAGCTGCTGTTCCTGCTTCTGCTGCTGCGGTTCCTGCTGAGACTGAGGCAGCTCTCGAGAAGATGGCCACCTTCCAGGATGCTCTTGACGGGGAACACGCAAAGACGCCGGTGTGGCAGTATCAGCCGCTCGCTTGGGGAAACTTTGGCTAAACTGGGTGGACGTATACTGATGCTGCCGCAGAGGCTGCTGGCGTTGCTGTTGTTGCTGCTGAGGCAGAGGCGGTGGCAACGATGCTCCAGGAGTTGCATGAGGGTAGCTTGAAGTTGCAGCGAGGGCATGGTGGCGTTGAACGAGCGGCGCTAGCGTGCGCTGCATGTCTCGAACCTGAGTGTAGCCCGAAAGCAGTCCATATGCCAGGGGTAAATCGCCTTCTCCTGGCGCTGGCGTCCCGCTGGTACAGGCGGGACTACTGCCGAGGCCAACTGTAAGAGTTTCGGTAATTCCAATTTCTTTGGCTAAAAATTTGCGGTCAAAGGCAGGCTCCGGTGGCTGCGCAGTTTCGGTTAAGAATACGGAGAGTGTCGCCTCGTAACCGTTAAATCGTAAGTAGTCGCGAAAGAGCTCATTTAAGAGTAGCGTCTCACGCGGTGGCGTAGGTGGAGGTTGTGACGGTGCCTGATTCAAGACAACCAGAACATGGAGCACTGTTAAAAGAGCACGGCCACTTCTGCACAGCAATCTAAGTAGGCTTTCTAAGCGCTGGGCTAGATACTAGCACTACTGTAGCTAGTTGTATTACCACAGATAAAAGTTGCCAGAAGGATATATTTGCTCAATGATTACCGCGTTCGAGGTCGCGTCGATTTCAGCAAAGAGTTCAGCTCTTACAGTGGCGCGCAACTTATCCATGATACCGCGGTGTTCGAGAACTTTACAAAGTGTGTCCTTGAGTTCCAGGTAACTCGAGGCATTGTTCATAGTTTTGTTCGCGAATTAAAACTCTAGAGTAGCTACCAAAACGCTACTTTTTAGAGCAGCTTTTTCGGCAGTAGAGAAGCTTTAGAAGCTCCTCGACAAATGCCCTGCGTTCCTTTGCTCCTTCGCTTGAGGGCAACGAAACGCAACAAAACTCTTTCAGTTATGATTATGATCTTCGTGCTGTTTGGTATTCACATTTTTTGAACAAATCATCTTCTGCGTAATACTATTCTTTACTACATTAGTACATGTACATACTTTCTTCTGTTTTTCTGAGCCTTGAGCCTTGAGCCTGAGAGCCTGAGCCCAAGAGCGTTCCGGGGCCATGCTTTTCTTTTATTCATGCGCAAATCCAATTCAGTTCCCATCCCAAGAGAGTGCGATATGACCTAAGATCTTCAACTAATTGAGGCCGGGCTCCGGCTCCGGAAATGCAATGCAGCAATGGCCGCTCGGCCGCTCTCTACTGCAGAGAGGCTGAAATAGAAATAGAAATGAACACAACCCCGCCGATATGGCTTGTTTTATTGTTAGGAGCCTAGAGAAAAGCCAGAACAAGTCTTACTGGGCTGAGTGCACGCAGCTTTTTTTTTCCTATGTAGTTAGGGAGTGCCATCTAATCTAGATAAGAGCCGCAAATCTGTTTGATAGACAGTGCGAATAGCGCAATATCATACACAACGCACGATTCTTCGGTGTTGCTGGCGCTCGTGTGCTTATGCTGACCTCCTTTCTTCCAATGATTTAAAAATCCCTCTCCCAGGATCTCTGGTGAATAGCCCCCAAATGCCTATGCGAATCGGAGTACAAGATCAATGCTCACTGCGTCTCGCTTCAGAGGTATGATCTGGGCCCGTTATCATCAACGACAGCGCCGACACCTTGAATCGCTTGTCGAAAGGGCGCCACCGAGGCCGCTGTCTATCGGTAGCCATTGATTTGAATGCCAACTGTGCGGTCACGAGGGCCATCCATGTCAACCAGCATGATGCTTTGCCACTGCCCGAGCACCAGGCGCCCCTTGGCAACTGGAATAGATTCGCTGCTGCCCAAAAGCATGGAAAGCAAATGCGAGTGACAATTGATGGGCTCTTGCGCTCGCCATGCTGCGAGCTGCTCCGGATCCTCTACGTTCCAACCATTCTCAATACAACTACACACGGAAAATCAAAGCGAAGTTAGGAAATCATTTATTGCGCTGGCAGTAATTGTCCAACTTAATGCCAATCTTTCGTTGGCAAATTGGCACGTGAAACAAAATACCGAGTACTGTAGCAATAGTATACTCAAGGCGGGGATGAGTTGTAAAAAGCTTACCGCTGTCGCTCCGCTGCACTGTCAGGTCGCTGGTCTAAATCGTTGTGCCGGTAAGTTGGGCCAGTTGCTGCACCTACGGTGCTTCTTCGGTCAGGCGGTGCGAGCTGAAGGAGCCAAGTTTTGGTGTCCGAAACCAGGCGCGACTCCCATTCGTTGATCGTCACTCCAGTAGTGGTGTGGCGGCTAATCACAGTCACAGTACCCTCCTGAACTCCGCTATGAGCCTGCAATATCGAAGAGTGAAATTGAGTGTTTCTTGCACTCATCGCAACCTATTGCACTACCACTTCAAGTCATCAGCAAAAAGAATTCTCACCACAAGTTCGTTGACTTTTTGTGTTAGGTCCTCTAGCGCAACTTCTTGAGCTGGTGGTCCTTTCGCACTCGTCGGCACTGCTAGCTCCGTGTAGGAGCAAACGGGTATCATAGTAGAGGTTGCTGATGATGTCCATTCCCAATCCTTAGCCGGCGGCGCAGTCATCCTGCTAGGCGTGGGTGTTGTGCTAGAAAACCTCTGGAGCTCGTTATTACGACGAAGATGATGGGTAGAATGAGGCTGGGCAAGAAAGGCTAGCGTTGGCGCCACCGAGAGGAGCAGCACACCAATCTTACAACCCATTTTGAGGAGTGCACAACTTTTGTTACTGGAGCTGGCTTCTATGGTTTTATGTTGTACTCTACTACTTCTGTGCTTCTAAATTAGCTACAGACTTCAGACTGACTTCTATCGAGCTATCTATCGTGCTGCAGTAGTCGTCTGTACAGTGCTACAGTAGTATTATGTATACAGTACTTCTGTAGGTTCGTCTATCGAAAAGACCAACAGACCATTAGGATAGCCGATCGCTCTGAAAGTTTGCAGAGATCTTAATGATGTGGTTTCACGAGCGCATGCAAAATTTCAGGTCCTGGGGCACCTAGGAACCTTTTCAAAGTTGGGGTTGGAATTG
>Ga0307979_1000319_pt1 | contig 32405 bp, 37 predicted proteins | sample OrgLakmetage1058_FD_201833 | JGI IMG/M metagenome (GOLD analysis project Ga0307979, IMG submission 201833) | Saline water microbial communities from Organic Lake, Antarctica - #1058 | ecosystem: Environmental > Aquatic > Non-marine Saline and Alkaline > Saline | place: Antarctica: Organic Lake...
CCTCAGTGCACGGCCTTGAGATGCCCGTGGGTGAGTGCCCTTGTATTGCCCGTGGTGCGTGTCCCTTCTTGTGCCCGTGGTCCGCCTGATGTTTTGTTTACTGCACATGTACAACAGAACTGTAGTAGTATGTAGTACAGTACGAAAAAAAGGGCGGACATGAACCACGAACGAAACTCCATTTGATATAAAGGATTACAGTACGACTGAAACTCTTTCTTGGATTTTCGCAATATTTTTCGACTTTCCGCGTCTCCCCCGAGGGGAGGACTGGTGTTAGCATCTGTAGCTATACAGAAGAAGGGCACTTACTGTATCACTTAGACGGCACCATAGAAATCCCCTGGCCCGGCTCGGTAGCCTTACTCGGGGTTCATGTAGCTGCCATATGTTTCTTCGTCATGTTCGCTGCGGTACTTGCTGCGGTTGAAGTACCCGCGGGGCTTTTTTTCGGAGAAGGATTCGAAGATTCCATTGCGAGTGATCAGGTAATCGATTATCATCGGTTGTCAAATCAAGGTCAAGGGGATCCTGCTTTTCGCAAAGCTGAGAGAGCAGCGCCGATAATGCACTTCAGCGTTTACTCGAACTCGAACTAATACAAACCCAAATGGCACAAAAGCCAACGCTGCGGTGAGAAGTGGGAATGCGCGTGCGTTGCGCAAACAAAGCAAGTGCAGAATGATTCAGGAGGGAGAGGGGAACTGGCCAAATTCCTCGGGAAATTCGCAAAAAGCGAGGTATGTGCAGGTGTTGCGCACCCCGCAGGGCAATAAAGAGGAGGCGCGCGAGTAAAAAAGATTGTGACATGCGGAACACGAGATTCTTCTCTTGAGCCAAACGAGGCTTCGACGGGGCAGGATCTCCTTCCTCGTTCGCAGAGTGGCAGTGAATAGAAAAGCCCCCCTTAAAATAAAAATAACAACATTCAAGTCGGCCTCTTGTGGCCTAGCGGCCCCTCCCTATGATAGAGCTAAACCCATAAATCTTCGATCAAACGCCACGGTCGCTACTCGTGGTCATCTTCCAGTGTTTGTTGAAACCCTCGCAAGGCACTCCACTTCGAGACTCGAGGGCATGCCTTCTGCGTATACCCCGACGAGTGCAGGTTCCGCGCTCGTGATCGGCAAGATAGTGCCGAAAATGTTTATAACTGCCATAAAAATTAATTAATACTTTACTGTGCATGCCTTTGTTGATCAAACGAGAGTCCCACGGATAATTCAAGTACCAAGCGGTGCTATAAATCCATAACGGAAGGGCCCATTATCTGCCGGTGGCCCGAAGTTCCTAGGAATCCTTTCCATTCCCCGATGCCCACGCTGCATATGACTGTGTCTACCGGACGGACCGTGGAGTATTATTGTTTATCAATTTTACGACGACAAGAAGGCATGGTGGCATAATAACGAGTTAAAGAAATCAGTCGGCTCGGTTGTGTGTAAGGTGCTCCGTGCGGGGTGTATGGGACATCGTTACGTACGAGCACGAGGGAGGTTTTGGGGGGTCGCATCGGTCCCAGATAAAGTAACCCCCTTGGTCGGGTGTCAGTTGTCGTCGGATCTGTCGAAGTGCGCGGCTTCTTTGCTTTGGATGTTAAGGGATTTCCGCATAAAGTGCTCGTCCGTGGTCTCCATATACGCAGTCGTGGTAAGCCCATGTCCAAGAAGAGAAGAAGCACTAAGGCAACAAATCTTTTTCAAGGCGCACGAAGTTGAGCTCTTCTTTGGGTTGGCCGAAGATAGCTCCCGGTACAGCCGGAAAAGGCTGAGTAATGCCAGTGCCCCTATACCTGCGGCTGTAATACCATGTCAATAGCTCTGATCGCACAGATATGACCTGTAAGGCATAGCAATCGGCTTCAAGAAAGTTTCTCTTCCCGAAACTGAAAAAAAAGCAAAGACTTAAGGAGATATCGAACTTGAAGGAAGCTAGCAAGCTAAGAGCTAAGGGGAATCCCACTTTGCTCACCCAGAGAACTGCTATATTGGCACCCATTTCGTCGCGGGCATGCGTTTCAGCAGCTTCCAAGAGCATCGCACCTGCGCCCAGACCTTGCTCGTCAGGGTCCACAGCTAACATGCCTATTTGTTTATTATCATTTTAAATACAAAGATGTTAAACATTTCAAAGTTGATCCATTCTTAAAAATCACAGAAAAGTTTCTAATGATTATTGAAACAATACGGTGCAAAGCGATGTAGATGCGTCGTGTAACTGTGGATATCGCACCGATTTCGGCCTCATTCGACCCGTCATGGCATTTTACATGCACAGTGCCAACGAGCAGCCGGTTTGATTCGTCGCTGCATTTGGAAAGAATCGCGTCCCGTGTTGATGCAGCTTCACGAAGAGCAGCAGGTCCCATAACTGTTGGAGAATCCCACTCCAAGTGAGCTTGCTTAGCTCGAAATGCTGCGAGCGAATTCCCAATTTCATTTTCCTGAGAGCGTGAGGCGACAAGAAATTGTTCCTGGTTCCGACCCAATCGTTGACAGTTCGCGAAAATTTCATCTGGAGAAACGACGTTATCAAATGGTCAAGTCCTATGTGAAGAAATCGTCATTTGGTTTTTAATCATATCCAGGGGAAATACCTATTTCATTTGGGCTTGTTCTAGTTCCACTAATGAGATGGCGTTCTGTGGTCCAAGCCTCAATGGGCTCCGCTCCAGGGCCGCTAGTCTTCCCGCGGTAAGCCCAATTGACAACCTAAAATACAATGATCCAATCGTGATTGCTTCAGGTGTCATTGCATACAAGTATTAAGATGCTTAACCTCAGCAATCGCTGTGCTGCTCAATAATTTTGGCAATTTTTCAAGTTCTACTCCGGCACCGTTGTCAACTGATCCGACAATGTCACTCGAAGAAATCGCTGGAGTCACACGCAAGTCCCTTAACTTGACGGCAATGTTCAAGCCAAGTCCAGCATTGCGCCTTGCGCTTGCAACAAGCAACCGCCGCCCTGCGAATGTTCTGAAAGTTAGGCTAGGAAGCGTCCTATGCCATGCTTTCGAGCCACGAAATATAGCAAACAAGAGTACACAATACTTCATCTAAGAATGTGCGACGTTCTGCCCGACTCAGTGTAGCTCATACAGCGGACTCAGTTTGCTCTCACACTTCATAGAAGTACTATAGAGAGAATTGTCGAATTGTCGCAATATTATTTGAAGACACGTCAGATGACGGACGTCAGAACATGCAGAAAGTGAAGCGCAGATTATGCCACAATATTTAGACAATAGTCACTATTGAACTGATAGCTTAGCACAGCTAACTCAGTAGCTCTACCTCGAGGAGTGTCCATTGCTGATACTGACTCATATTCAGAAGGTAGGCTCTGGAGCAATAAGTAAGTCAAAATGCAGGCTAGTAATTTTCGACTCGTTGTTGGACTTTTTCTTTTAAATCTGGCTGATGGGTTGCTGCCAGTATTGAGCCATCGACATTCACCCACTTCTATTAGTACGGATGATGGTGACAGTCCCAATAGTCTAGTATGCAGCGGCGACAATCTTAGCTGTGACCGCAGGGAAGCCTTATCAGCATTTTCACTGGTCGCGGCTGCGGCTATCATAGCTTTACCTGCAACTGCATCAGCAGCATCTGTTGCACTGCCTGAAACTTCCTCTATCGCAGCCAGGAGTAGCTCGGAGTTGTCTCGTGGGGCCTCAGTAGACTACGGCGCAATTCTAAAGAAGGCTAGCAAGAAAGCTGTAGGAGGTGGCAAGGCTGGTGCAGCAGCCGCAGTAGCGCAAGTCACTACACTCATGTGGCTTCGCACGCTCATGAACTACCAGTACCGTTACGGAGGCACTCTCCAAGAAGCGGCGAGCACGCTATGGGCCGAAGGTGGAGTGCCCCGCTTCTACCAAGGCCTTCCTTTTGCGCTAGTACAAGGCCCCGCGTCGCGCTTTGGTGACACGGCAGCCAACGCCTTCGTGCTTGCGCTGCTAGCAGATGTGAACATTGACGTTGGCCTGAAAACGGTGAATCGATTGTTCGCGTGTAGTATAGTTCTCTTCGACTAATTCACTCTCAGTTCACTCCTTAATACGTTCACCATTGCGCACTTAACGTCAATTGTGTGGCTGTGTCGTTCATCAGGTTGCTTGTTCTGGCGCGGCCGCGCTCTGGCGCATTGGCATCATGCCTGTGGATACTGTAAAAACCACCTTGCAAGTTCAAGGCGGCGCTGAAGGCGTAGAGCAGCTTAAAACAAGGCTACAAGAGCGGGGTTTCGGGACTCTGTACGAAGGAGCGCTCGCTACTTCAGCGGCTACCTTCGTCGGGCACTACCCGTGGTTTGCTACCTACAACTACTTGTCCGTCACTTTCCCGCCGCCGCCTCCTGGGAGCCCCCAACTCGCCACCCTGGCGCACAACGCAGGGCTCGGCCTCTGCGCGTCCATCGTCAGCGACACGTGCTCAAACTCGCTGCGCGTGGTGAAAACCACGAAGCAAACTGCGGAGGAGCCCATGTCGTACCCCGCTGCTGTGACCAAAGTCCTGAGCGAAGGCGGCGTCACCGCGCTCTTCGGCCGCGGCCTCGCTACTCGTTTCCTCACCAATGGCCTACAGGGCATGCTTTTCTCGGTCTTGTGGAAGTATTTTGAGCGAACCTTGAACGCAGGTGGTGTTTAGAAGACCAAGGTTGGTTTGGTGGGCCCTCCAATTTTAATGTAGAGGCCGATGTTGCTTGTGCTCCTCGCTATGCTTTATTTTATAAGTAGGTGTTGTTCGTTGTTTATGACTTATGTGTAACTCATGTCGAATAAGTGAATCGAGCATGCACTGCTACTACAACACCAGAGGCATTTACTTCCAGCTTTCTGGACTCTATATGCCTCCTCCTTAGAGTTCTGACACAGACGCCAGGGATTCGGAATTAGGAGGCCAGCATTCAGAGAAACGAAGCAAAGCGGCTCGCACTAAGAAAGGAGCCAATACAGGAAGGAGGCAGGGAAGCCAAAGCTCAAAGCTAATCAGGCACTGCTTTATTTGCCTTTTAGTTTTTAATTGCACTTGCGCGTTGCGCACATCGCACGCGCCTTTGCTTCTACCCGCAGCTCTAGCTTTTATGTCGATTGGGTTTGTATTTGCTCGAGTTCGGGTTCGATTGCTGTGTATGACGCTGTATAGGCGGAAGTCATTACCAGCAGAAGTAGAGCATAAATGTATACGTCAAATAGTTTAATGCTATCCTCATTAAATCAACCAATTCCCCCCTTAGGGGCCTTGGGGGGCAGAGAAGAAAAAAAATAGAAAGGGCCTTTCTCCGTGCTGCATAGCACGCAGCAAACCAAAGAGGCCCTTAACAGGGTAAAGTCAATGAACACGGCTAGAGCGGCCCTGTTCTTGCCTTAGCCATAAGCTGCTATGGGGCCGTTTACTCTGACATTAATCTCATCTTGGACCTCGCTGCTCAGGAAATGGCTCGCAAACATACGTCATTAAATCATATCGGCTTTTCGGAAGCCGTAGCCTGCAAGGCAGAATCACACGCAAATGGGGTCACGCAATTGCTCTGGGGTGGGCGACTCCTCTCCTGGATCGCCAGAGGGACTTTGGAGTAGCCCCGTTATCCTCTGCGGGTGAAATCTCCTCTCTTGAGCAGCACTCTCAGAGCACGGAACAGTGAGCCACTTCGGACCGTTACCAATACTTCCACCGCCACTCGGGAAAAACAACATGGCTGAAATAAATTGAAAACAGTAACCAAGCAGCCCAACAGCCCAACACCCAACGCCACTCACAAAAGTTTGCTGTAGTAGTCGCTAAAGGCACCAAGCACACTGCAGCTGCTCTGCTTATCTAGTCCATCTCAGTTCTTCTTGTGTAACCTTCGGGAGGGGTGCACGCGCCCGGCCTTGGGTCGCAAGGCGGGGAGCGAGCGCCAAACATACATACTTCTAAGTGCAGCACCGGCTCAATTACTTTGGGGCCTGTGTTTAAAACTTTTGCCTGATTAGCCTCCGTTCTAATGTAAGCTGGGCCTGTAAAAATGGCGCCCTGTCTGTTGGATACTAAATCCAGCTTCCCCCCCTTCGGGAGGGCTCAGATAAAAACATAAAAAGATATTTCTTTTTGTACGGTCTAAAGAAATTCGTGGTGTCTTGCTCCTCTGCGAAAGGGAATTCATATCCCATCATATCCCGTCCAAAAAATTTAGGATGCAGACAAAAGGGCGCTTTGGACCGCTGCCATCACTTCCATGGTCGCTCGGAAATGTGTGCATAGTTATCTCCTTCTGCTTTAAGTTTTACACTGCATTCCCTTTCTCACTGCTAGAAAAGATCCCGCAGGTGTCAAGATATGATTCGTTACGTTTATCGCGGCTTCATGTGTGTGCACTCAAGGCCGTATGGATGCCCCGAGTCAGACAAAAAGGACACTCAGCCCAGTCAGACTTGTTCTGGAGGATTCGTCAAATGCAGCTTTATGCCATTTGTTGTTGTTGCATTGCAATTGGGGAGTTTAATCTAACCCAATCTAATCTAGCCCAGATTAAAGTTGAATGAATTAGGTGCGTGCACCGAACGTTCGACCGCCAGGACCCTGGACTGGACCAAACGCCCCTCGAGTTTATTGGTTACGGTGGCAAGGCCGCCTGCATCAAACACAAGAACTCTGAGCCAAGCTTTCATCTGGCATGGCTTCGAGGACTCCCTGCACTGTCCAATATTTCCCTGGAGCACTCAATAAATTGGCTACACAATTGCCTCATTCGTATTTAAGCACTCTGGGGGGATTAGATTAGATTAGATTATACTCCCCAATTGCAAAGAAACAACAACAAACAAACAGCAAAAAGCTGCGTTTTGATGAACCCTCCAGAACAAGGGACTGGACTTCAAAACTAACAGAGAGGGTGCTATTTAATCGGCGTCCACAGATCTTCCCGAGCTAGACTTCATGCTAGGCATTCGAGGGTAAATCTCGAAGGCTCACAGAATTCGGAAGAAGGGGTTATTTGTTCGTCTGGGACCGCGATTGCTAATTTCGTGGTCGGGAATTTGTGCTTAGTTGATTAGTGGAGTGTCAAAGTGCCAAAGTCTTAGAGCTGTCCTGTATGTCTTGTGCTGGCACTTTCTGTCTGCCAGTCACGAATAATGGCGCTGTGTGCTGTGTGTCAAAAAAAGGCTCCGTCGTCGTTCTCGTCTCCGCTGGTGGGAACTCACCTTTAATGATAGGATTTAAGGATGCGGAGATGCGGGTACTCTGGACCATGATTACCACTTTGATGGCCGCTCGGGCATGTGCGCTTGATTTGTTGAACTAACATCCCATTGGCGCTAAGGCCACTACTTGTTAGCTCTCGTAATATTCCAATGCCCTTAAAAGCTGTCAGGACCCATGTTGCATTTACTAAAGGAATGCTTTAAGTCTGATTCGGGTAACCCTGCTGATGTATACCTTGCTCTATCAGTTACTAAATTTAGCCCAAACTCGTTCCTTGGGGGGGAGGGGGGAATGGGGCCCTCAGAAAATAATATTTTTTTGCGGTGCTGAATCATTTATGCCTTTTGTCATGCAAGTAGAAATACAAAGCAATACAGCAACTCCTAGAAGAACAACTAATCAGGCACACAAGCCCAAGTGGCCGTGGAATTGATGAGAGCTCCCCGGATTCAAAGAAATGCCCTTGTGATACGTAACACATAGCAACCAAAGTCTCTATGCGCAAAACAATTGCAACCATTCCCTCTCGAGGTGTCCATCTGAATCAGGAGGTTGGGGAAAGGAGTAACCTGGTTTCTTACAATAAACCTCGTGAACTTCGTAGAATAAATTCTTCAGAGGATGTGCATGCTTCGAGCCTGTCCTTGACACTTACCTTTCACTGCTCAAAATCCTTTGAAATGCCCCTACTAGAGCCCTAGGGACAAGCGCCTTCTCTCACATCTTATTCCGATTTATAAAAGAGGACATCGAAGCAGCTACTTAAGAGTAGCATACTTAGAACAAGATCTACAGAGATGGCAATTGCCTACGTCGCATACGGGCTCCGCTATGACTGGAGTATGCTCCCATGGACTACTTTGTCAAGGCTCCGCTCAAGACACTTCGACAAAAAAATCAACCGAAGGGGGATTCGAACCCAGGTCAAAAAGCGGTCGGAAAGTCGCTAAATCCACGTCTGCACTCCCCGACATCTGCCTCGGACTTGCGGGAACTTTCATAGTAATTTGAATTCTCATGAAGTAGTATAAAATCTGTCGTAAAATAGCTCGGGGCTCGGGGTTTGTTACTTCGGTCGTCTAAAAGTAATAGCCTTGGTAATAGCTAGCTGGCTAAAGCTGGCTAGCTACAGCACAGCGCTATCTGTAGACTCTAGGTTACAGCTCTGTATTACACACAGACGACTACAGATGATCAGATGATCGTAATTAAGCTACACGTGGTAGCTTTTTGACCATTTGCAAGATAGTAAGATAGTTCAAGCACTCACTGGTGCTACTTAGACTAATCGTACACATAAGTAACTTCGCAAGTAGCGTCAAGTAGAGTCGAGCATCGAGTTCATAAGATATCGAACAGCACTATCGACTTTTGAATGAGGACTTTATCCAAATAGTTTCGCACATTTGCAGTTGACGGCATCGAATTTGCCTTTCTCTGCGCCATCGCATTTAAATCCGAGAAGAGGAAAGTAACTGGGATGCTTGTGTAAGTATACTACTGTACAGCAGGACTTGTCAACAAGTCAACATCCTCTTACTTTATCATTACACGAACTCATCCTGCGTCTTCGGCTTTGGGTGATTGCAGACTGCGAGTCGTAAGTAAAGCCATTGTGTTCAAAGCAATTAGGCAAGGAATTTCGATGGCTGTCGCTCAAAAGCGTGCTAGAAAGCACATTGAAAATGCGGCGGAAGAAGAGGGTATAAACGTCCATTCTGCAACGACTGACGTATGCAACGCAAATCCAAAAGAGACAACATTGAAGCGCAAAAATTGTTTATACGATGAACACGGTTGCGATCAAGCGAGTCAGGATTGTTGTGGTAAGTACGTAGCTCACGGCGGTGGCCGTCGCTGCGATGAGGTGGGCTGCGACAAGTTGCGCGCTTGTGCAAGCGGCAAATGTACTGCCCACGGCGGTGGCAAGCGCTGCGAGGAGCCGGGGTGCGGTAAGTCGAGTCGTGGTGCTGACGGCAAATGTACTGCTCATGGAGGCGGTCCGCGCTGTGAGGAGCCTGGGTGCAATAACACGAGCCGTGGTGGTGTGGGTGGAAGATGTATATCCCATGGAGGTGGTCATCGCTGCGACGAGCCAGGGTGTGGAAGGCCGAGCCAGGGCACAGAAGGCAAGTGCGTAGCTCACGGCGGCGGTCGGCGCTGCAACGAGCCGGATTGTGAGCAGCTAAGCAAGGGCACAAGCGGCAAGTGCACAGCTCACGGCGGCGGCCGTCGCTGCGATGAGGTGGGCTGCGACAAGTTGCGCGCTTGTGCAAGCGGCAAATGTACTGCCCACGGCGGTGGCAAGCGCTGCGAGGAGCCGGGGTGCAGTAAGTCGAGCCGTGGAGCTGACGGCAAATGTACTGCTCATGGAGGCGGTCCGCGCTGTGAGGAGCCTGGGTGCAATAACACGAGCCGTGGTGGTGTGGGTGGAAGATGCATATCCCATGGAGGTGGTCATCGCTGCGACGAGCCAGGGTGCGGTAAGCCGAGCCAGGGCACTGGAGGCAAGTGCGTAGCTCACGGCGGCGGTCGGCGCTGCAACGAGCCGGATTGTGAGCAGCTATGCAAGGGCACAAGCAACAAGTGCACAGCTCACGGCGGCGGCCGTCGCTGCGATGAGGTGGGCTGCGACAAGTTGCGCGCTTGTGCAAGCGGCAAATGTACTGCCCACGGCGGTGGCAAGCGCTGCGAGGAGCCGGGGTGCAGTAAGTCGAGCCGTGGAGCTGACGGCAAATGTACTGCTCATGGAGGCGGTCCGCGCTGTGAGGAGCCTGGGTGCAATAACACGAGCCGTGGTGGTGTGGGTGGAAGATGCATATCCCATGGATGTGGTCATCGCTGCGACGAGCCAGGGTGTGGAAGGCCGAGCCAGGGCACTGGAGGCAAGTGCGTAGCTCACGGCGGCGGTCGGCGCTGCAACGAGCCGGATTGTGAGCAGCTAAGCAAGGGCACAAGCAGCAAGTGCACAGCTCACGGCGGCGGCCGTCGCTGCGATGAGGTGGGCTGCGAAAAGTTGGGCTTTGGTCTCGTTGGTAAGTGCAAAGCCCACGGCGGTGGCAAGCGCTGCGAGGAGCCGGGGTGCAGTAAGTCGAGTCATAGTGTGAAGGGTCGGTGCATAGCCCACGGTAGAAGTCTGCGCTATGCTAAATCGGATGTCACCGAATGCCTAGATAGTGCAGAGCGGTGCGTCTTGTTGCGATGGGCTGTCCTTTAAAGCCTTTTTAAAGCCACGCAGTAGAAATAATGGAATATTTCTCTACTTTAATGTACGAGTGGCCGTGTGCAACCCACAATAGCATGGAATGTATTCTTGAGCCTGGGTTTAAGCGGAAATTGATCAAGAATTATGGCGGCTGTTGCTGTTGAGAGCTGAGAAGGAACTTGCCCTTTTTTCTTTCGTGATTGATGGGCATAAACTTTAAATTATAACTTCGTTGAAGTGCAAGGGAATTTTATACGAGGCTCAAGACAAGCACACTTCTATAGGCTTGAAACAAGTATACATTTTTTTCCTGCCTCTCCTGCGCTCAGCCAAAAAGGCCATAATAATACGGCAATTACATAAAGCACATTTAAAATATGAGGTCTTTATAGAAGCCATTAAACACCGCCCATATGCTAATTCCTATACGATCTTCGTAACTGAAATCCTTGATAAAGCAAATAAGGGGGATTTATCCCCGAACGAAATTTTCTTTCGTAGAGTAGGTTGAATGTCGGTATGGTTTTTGATAAAACGATTAAAGAATAGGGGTGAAAGTGGGAATAACAGCGAACAGCTAACAGATAACAGTAACACAATAGTTCCATTGTACTAGCATCAAAAATTGCCAGTTTCATTTTGTTCTGATTAAATACTTCGTTCCTCCGTCTTCCATTTTCTGCCTTAATACTGGCGCCTTGGCTTTTAATTTGAGGTTTGACTTTAAGGTGGTCGCTAAGATCAAAGCTAGATATGTTCTTAATCGGAAAATTTGATAATTTATGGACCTGCAAAGCCGCATACCGTCAAGCACTTCTCACGTGTGCTCAGTGTGCACGTCGATAATCAATAAAAAGCCAACTTTGGTCGTTCCGCGATCACATCTCGCTATAAATCGGGCCCGGGAGTGAAAATCGCAACTCAATTTTCACAATTCCTTAGGTACTTCAGTGCGATTACGTTTACGACTAAATTTCCCCTGTTTATGGTTTTTGACGTCGGACATTATACTTCGCATGTCAAGGATCACCTTAGACAGTGCTGAGTGCTTTATGCCTTCCTGTCATTACCTCCATTGACTTCTAAGAAAATGGTTCCTAGTTCGTGCTTCGGCTCCGACTCCCTATGGCTTTGCAATTCAAACGGGGCGTCCTTGCTCTGTGGAGTGGGCTGATCTTAACAATGGCATCGCCATTTGTGGAATAAACTTCGATTCATGATGCTTGTCGCAAACCAACAAGCAATCAAACAGTGCGAGTTTTAACCCTCTAATGCAAATAATTTATTCATGAACCACGCAATTCTGAGCAGCATCCACATCAGTTTGCTGTCGTGTCCATACGAAAAGCCCCTCATCGCCAACGTCCCGCACCCATTGAATTATAAGCATATCCTTTACGGAAACAAAAGAAAAATCGTGAGTTACTCGCACCAATGCCACTATATAACATTGTTTTGATTCACGAAACAAAATTACAAAATTGTTGGAAAATTTACCTGGTCGAGGTAAGTGATGCCCCATGTCTCAGAGCCACTTGCATAATCGACAATAAAAGACGAAGGCCCCTCGCAAGTCAGTTCTGCCAAAACAGGGCCATCGGTTGACGGTTGCACAAGCAAAGTACCACCACGCTTCAAGCCATACCCACTTTTTGAGGGTTTGCCAGCTTGCAGAGGCATTTCCACAAACAGTATACCGTCATTAGCTGAAGCGGCTTCAGCAAGGAAGGACCTGTTGCTCCCGAGCTCACCTCGGAGAATGAGTCGACCCTCCAAGAGGTTAGACGCAAACGCTGGGCTAGGCAGTGGCGATACAGCCGCAAGGTCAGCGCATATTGAGGCTGCTCCAGCTTGGTCTGAGAAAACTCCACCAGTAGAAGCCTCTAACAATTGAGCCTTAGACCGCTTAATTGCCTTGGCTAGCGCCGTAATGACTGGTCGGTCGTCGACACCTTTGACCATGGACTTCAGCTGATTCAATGACAGTATGTCAGGTCCTTGCTCGTGGAAGTTTTGTTGACTTCCACGTGGATCTGGATTATCGTCATTGACCTTCGATGCGATCGCTGTGTTGTGCGCCCACGTATTGCTCTTGGAACGCTGCCCTAGAAATCGCCACGAAAACAAGGCGTGCGAATGCTGAACAAAGACGTTGAAAACGAATACTGACATGACAACGAAATGCCTCATCCTCATCAATAGATTCACTCGACGAAAATTTTCCTATTTCTTCAAATGCCCTCACTTCTGCAACCTAATATTTTTTTTGGTGTTATCAGCACCTATAAATTTGAGGGCCTTGAGAATTTGTTGCCACGGAACTACAGCAGCTCGGATTAATTAGCTACTTAACTCTAGCTTATATTATATTGCAAGCCACTCAGCACAAAAGCTTAGCACGTATTGGATGCCGCTCTCGAGCAGTTGTTGAATGTGGGAAAGACGAGTTTAGTGCAATTTCACGACTAAGTATACAAAGCGGTGATGGGTGATGGATGGATGGGTGATGAAATGAAAGGATAATACTACTGTACTGTAGGAGGCGAGGAAGACGTTGTGAGTTGTGAGCATGTGCATAATCTGTGCATGATGTGTGCATCAGTCAGCAAGATTCAAGAAAATCCTTGATTCAGATAATTCCTGTAAGCATTACAGGTCCTTCCAGCTCTTTCACATGCGACTGATGCGCTGATCACACAGCTTGAACCTTGCCCGAACAACACAGGCCTCGAAGGGCCGAAATTAGAAGACTAACAGGTAGAGAAGAAAAGCAAAGCAGCGCAAACTAATCCTAAGAAGCTAATCAGGCGCATATGCCCGAGAGTTTTCATTGTTTGCAGTGCGGGATTGCTTACTTCAGCTTCTGGTAGTCACAAATTTCATTCCTACGTGATTCGTATTATCATGCGATTGTTTCGTACATCGCGATCTTAAACTCTTCGTAAATGGTCCAAAGTTTTAGTTGCTCGCTACGAAGCTACGAAGATTCAAAGCTCCATAATTATTTTTAAAGTTCTAGACGTGAAACTTGGCTAGTCAATGGGAATCAACGAAGTAAAGGAATAAGTGGCGAACATCTCCATTCAGGAATGGCCTCATTTCTATGCACCTCTCTTATCGAAAAGTTGGCAAGTGTCCTTTAGAAGGCTTATCTCCACTGACTGGACCCTTCGTTCCCAATGAACGTCTGATTTTTGGTGGACAAGGGATCGGGTATTTTCTATTTGACAGCATCTCATATGAATAAGTCGCGAGCTGTACGCAGTTCTACCGACGTACTTTTTGAGGAAGTACAAATGCAAAAACAAGCGATCCAGGTCAACAAAAATCCCGAAGCTACTCTGCACACTGTGAACACCATGACGAAAGTGGATCAATCCTTGCAAATGGGCGCGGGCGTTGGCGTCGAAGCACGGTATTCCTTTGAAACCAAAAATGAACCGTTCATGCGTGGCAGCCAAGGCCACAGCAAAGCCAACGGTCACAACACGAGATGATGCCGTTTACCCAATACTATTGCATCCTCAGAACATCCAAATGCTTAGCGCGAACGACTCACCTCTCTTGCGAGGTCAGGTCCTAGGCATGATAAAATCACATTGGATTTTAAGTATTCAAAATGCAGCGGCCATTGATTCGGTGGCACTGGTCGTTCGGGGAACGCTTGCTCTGTCGTTCTCACTATTTGCGAGTATCCGAATTGAACCCGGTATGAAAAAGACCTTACTCCGTGATAAGCGATGCAGGCATTTAAATTTTAGTTGTGCTAGAGGACACACTGTTGAGATGATGATCCTAATTAGAACTATTGTTCGAATTATAGCGCTACTTTTGCTAGTCTTGGTGCCTGCTGTTCAGGCTCAGGATTCGCTTCTACCTTCGACTTGCTCCGCTAGTACGTGCACAAATCTCGGATGGGACGCCACCTTGATGGCCGATTATGGGTCCCCTGGTATCTGTGGGGAGTCAAATGGCTTTGGACTCAATCGCTCATCATGTAGCGGAGAGAAACCTTGGGCTGAGGCTGTTGGTTTGGGCGAAGGCGTTGGCGCGCGGCTGTGCACCGCCGAGGAACTTGGAGTGGACGATGAAACCAAGGCTTCCGGATGTAGCTATGACTTAAGAAGGAGCTGGTCCTCAACACCTTGTGGTGTAGATTCCTATATTGCGGCGTTTGGCGACAGCCTTTACATCGCGAAAATACCTTGGAGCGGGGACCAAAGTGTTACCACAAGACCAACAGCTCCGTAGTTGTTCGATGCTCCGCTGACGAGTTCTCGTGTACCCCGACTTCGGTACGAATACTGACACAAAGTTTAATTCTGCACTCTTATGACGACTTTATCATTGACAAAACTTATTATATGAATACCTAATTGTTCTCTTTAAGATTCCAACGTGGTTTCCGTCGCCAGATCCCTCGCCGCTTCCGTCGTCGGTGAGAATCTCTCGCATATTTCAATCGAATATTCGATTTACTAGGAGCAATCCGTGACTGTACTCACTGCACTCGACATGTCGAATTCGAGAATTGTTTTCTTCACCGAATGTGACATGTTCTCTTTCATGGTGCTTCTACTTTTATGCGCAAGTGATTTACTTACATTTTAGTTTTGTCCATCGGTACCGGTAGCTTCCCACTCTTTCTCTTCTTCCAACGCAATTTCCGACGCCGATGCCAACATCGATTCCGTCACTGGTGACTTAATCTAAGAAACAGCAGGGAGCTGTCTTTGCGAACGACCCTTTGAACTTACTAATGATTGGGATTTACCTTTAGCCTGTATACGCTAAGTACTTTAATTAATGCACCATTATCATAGTATATGATTTTATTTCTTTGAATAGATTCCAACGCCAAGACCTACTGGCGGTCCTTCTCCTCAGCCCACACCAATTCCATCTCTGGTAATTATGCTTTTATGGCTAATGCATAAATTGACGTATTCTGTTATCTTTCTGGTATCGTGTGTCTATTGACTTCATCTGTCATCAGATCGGTCAACCCTTTCTATGAATTAAGAGTCCACCTTTCACAGCACGCTACTAACCACTGTACACTACCGCAACTTCAAAAATGTATCTCTTCTTAGATTCCTACGCCAGGACCCAGCGGTGTTCCTTCACTTCAGCCTGCACCACTTCCAACTCCGGTTAGTATCTCTTCGCAACGAGTATAGCTTTTCTACTGCAATGTCTCTCTGGAACCGCGTGTGTCACTTGATCTACATTGCGGGTGCTTGTTTCTATCACATTAGATTCCAACTGGACACCCAACGCCAGTTCCTACGTCGCTTCCGTCACCGGTGAATATTTCCCGAGTTCTACTGAACAAATAATGCAAGATCTTTGTACACATATATCTGAATATTATGTGCATTGCCTGTTCTTCATCGCCTTTGAATCTTCATATTTTAACTCAACGTAAATCTCGTGCAACAAGTATCCCGCACAAATAAAAACATTTTCCTCGGGTCGAACGCTATCAATAGCTTCCATCACTCTCGCTTCTTCCCACGCAACTTCCGACGCCGGTGCCTACATCAGTACCAACGCCGGTAATAATCATAATACCTAAGTTGAGCCTCTTAGACGACCCTTGCATGATATTACGTTTAGTTTATCTATTTGAGTTGACCAGCATTTCTCGTTCAAAGGTTCCAACGCCATATCCTAGTAGCGTTCCAACGCTGCAGCCCACACCCGTTCCGACCCCGGTACTTATGCAATCATGATCCATTCCGCTTTCTGTTGATTCATGTGGACAAATTTTTCCGTAACTCTTCAGGATCCAACGCCATCCCCTAGGAGTTCCCTCACACCACAGCCTACACCTGTTCCAACACTGGTAAAGAAGTCACCGTTGCTTCATTTATAAAAAACTCGAATAAATTGACTTTAACCGAATTAATATCTCATTGAATTTCTGCGTAACACCTCAATTTATGTTTAGATTCCAACGCCAACACCGAGTAGCGCTCCTACCATCACAGCCCACACCTGTCCCTACTCTGGTATGGATTCTCAGCGTGATCAATGAATGCACTGACCCGAAAATCTCATTGAATCGTGAATGCCACTATAGGAGACGAAGATGCTTTCTGTGCACTGAGCAACGAAGACTTAGCGTGCATGCTGAACACCGAATCATCACCTCTACTACGAACAGTGCATTGTAGCTGTCACTCAGGCATGCTATTTGCCGATAAGGAATGGGGTGATTTTGATGCGCTTGCCCAAGCGTATTGCTGTGCGAAGTCTCCTACACTGTTTGGGCTGGGTGGAGGGGGTGATGAGTGCCAAGTTGCCGTGCTCGCACTTGCCTTAAGCCTCGACGGAAACTGTTTCAGTACGGAGGAGATTGCGCACCTCCTTGACACGCAGTGTGACGACGTCGATGACGACAGTGGCGAACTTCGGTACGTGTGTGCAACTGCAGCGCCATCACCGAGTCCGACATTGACTTTGTCGCCTACGCTTACTCCATGCACATTGACGTGCACTGAAGAAGTGAAAGACACAATAGGCGACTTCGATGCCTTTTGTGCGCTCGGCAACTCAACGGCATTCGACTTTAGTTACTGCTTGGCTGATTCATTGGTAAGCGATATGTAGCTCACAGTGCACTGCGCGTGCCAATCTCGGGAATTGTTCTCAGAGTACGGAGCACAAAATGCTCGGAGGTGAACCATACTGTTGAGTAATCGACCCCGGCCAGGTCGCCATCTTGGACTTGGCCGTGGAATTGGACATGGCTGAATATGGTGATCCGAGAGACACTCGAGTGAACAATGTCTATCCTGATCTCGTGAATACGACACTTGTAGCCAAAGCAATTTTGCGAGAATGGCGCGAGCTACCACATTTGATCTTGGGGTAGTACTGGAGTGGAGTGTTCATTGTAATTTCACTCCCTCTGATGCTGCAATCATCGTAGGTATTTGCACATCAAAATCGGCGGCAAAGTATATCACCGGACTGTTTGAGACAGCTGCGTATGTGGCAAAGCTAAATTACTCGAACTCCAACTGCACAGCAATACTTACAAATACTCACGTGCGCGTTCAAATGCAGCCAGTTCCGGAAGCATGCGGGAGAAGCAATCTGCGTCCGTTGTGGAGTTTGCTGTTCGACAGCACTGAAGAAGCGATGTATGAGTGTGAGTATGTTTGCGCACTAGACTGGCCCCCACTTCAAATAGCTCTAATTATTATAAAGTTCTAGTAAATGATGTGTTCGTTCTTAAGAAAAAAATTGCTGCGACTGCGGGTAGCTCATTAATTTGTAGTATAACTTTTTTCCTCGTTGGCCTCATGGAGTTGGCATTGCAGTAATTGATAAGATAGGAGAACTCGCAAAAGCCCAGGAATGCACTCGCGTATATATTATGATCACGCCAGTGACGTGGTTTTTGTTCATTAAATAAATATGGCGATAGTTTGTTGAAAGAAGTAATGAGGAGAAGGTTTTTATTTCCCAATACTTCCTGCATGCTTCAATACCCGAGTCAGTATAATATATTACTAAAAATTTTACTTTCCTTAGGGATGGAGGTATTCGCCCTCGATAGAGCTGCGATCTTTTGTTCAAAGAAGAAAATCTATAATTCGTCCAATATCCTGTATCCCATCCTATATTTTGTATAGAAAATCGACCGTGGTTCGTGGTGATCGTCGTTTTTCGTGTAGCGTACAAATCCATCGTACAAATAAAGCGGACCACGGGCACAAGAAGAGACATGCGCCACGAGAACCATAAGGGCACTCATCCACGGGCATCTCGAGGCCGCACACTGAGGTGCTAAGAACATGCAACTACTTCCCCGCAGCAAACACATTGCTCCGAAACCGTGCATCGTGTGGGCACCTGAACTTGTTTTTTAAATTCGAACACGTGACATGTGGACAAGATCCGACAGCTTATTCTTTTCTCCACAACTATAATGTTAAAGGTGTCATGGCAAACAATTGGATGCATGGTGGTGCCTGCATTTCTTTTTGGTATGTCATTGACACTTCTTATACTCTTGAATAATACAACGGTTATGGCACCTCCGGTATCGCCATGTGTGTATTCAATGGACACAAGATGTAAAAACGAATTGTATCGTGGAGTCCGTTGGGAAGACTATCCCGATGGCGCAGGTTGCAAAGGGTGCCATAAGAGTATAGACGAAACCGAAAAAGACTTTACGTCTGACAAGAATTCACAACAAAGAGATTCTTTGCTACTTAAAGAAAAGCAAAACATTCGTGTCTGAAGTGCCAAGTGAGCTGAAATCGCTGTCAGATAAGTCTCATGTGACTGTCGATTCTATTGGCGAGCAACATCGTAAGAAGCAAGAAAGATTCTTCAGCTGGGAATTCACCTGAAATCAAGCAAATTTCCTCGCCGTCTGATAAACAATAGGAGCATAGCGGAATCGATGATTCAAGAAAAAGTCCACGTTGAAATCATAACCCTACTGACTCATAAATTCAAAATTTGACCTCCCATAGAAGTTGTGTACTTGCCGAGTGTATTTTCACTGCATGGCATGCTTGACACGAAGGATTTATGTCTGTGGATTTATCAATCAATGAGGCGAAGGGTAATCTAAGTATTTGGGATATCAGATCAGTTGAGGAAAATAACGCAAAGCCAAACCCCAACAACAAGTAACACCAAAATCTCAACGGCAGGTGATGGGCTTTTGGACTACCCATAATTCCAGCCCTTCCCAGTCCACACATCTTATGGTTTTTGCTTCAAATTATACCTTAAGTAAATCAAATTAGCCTTTGCGGCTCGTAACTCATAAGGAGGAAACTTCATCTTATAAAATTATTATCATTATGCGCGAGAGCTTAGAATGCCTGCACCTCACAACCTCACTTCCTCCCTGTTACAATTTTCGCATCCCGCGTCCTAATCCTTTTGAGCCCAATTTTCAAAGATAACTCCAAGGCACGACCAACTTACTCGGCGAGTGCATCGTCAACTTCGCGAAAGTGCTTGAAAAAGGCCACGAAGAATTTATGCCCGAGCGAGAGGTCGGCACGGCCCATCATCTCCCGACACGAGTGCTGAGCAATCACAAAGCATGGCACAATTAAAAAAGACAATCACACTTCATGAACCGATGCTGCAGCTTTCATAATACTGCACTGTTGCTAGGTGCGTACCATTGACAGTTGAGGCATGCCAACGTCGACTGCGCGCACCCCAGTGTTGGCGGCAATTTGGGGTCCAATGGTTGAACCACAGGGGCAGTCGTTGCGCACCTGTTTTTTTTTGTGTTCGCCGCAGTTTGTTCATGTTTCAGTGTACAATACGAATCCAGGAAGGCTTATTAGGCAGCTAAAAGTGAAACAAAAGAACCACTGGGAAACCTTGACCAACAAAAATGCCAATGCACGAATCCACAGCTCATACTCCAATCTAATGTATTACATATTACCGCAAATTCTTGAAGAGGCACACCAGCCCGCCTTGCGACTTCTCGGACCAAAAAACTGGTTGCGCCTGCGGTCGCGTACCTTATTCCAAAAGAAGATCACAGGATTTTTCAAAGAGACATAGGAGAAAAGGTTAGAATGAAAAGATGTAGCAAAAATGCTTTGCGCACATACCTACAGATGCCGCATAAGTGCGGTAACTTAGATAAAAAATGTCATACATAGAGAGCTTCGAATCTATCACATGTACTGTTTTTGCTCCTCACCGCTGGTTGCTGTTGCTTTTCAGAACCGGCCCGCCGTTCATTTTCGGAGCGTGTTGCTTTTCGTGTTTGGCCGCGTAATTTGGGTGCACCTGCCCTCCCCCCCCCAAGCATACAGTATATGTTAAGTATGAGAAAATAGCAAGGCGGTACTACTGTGGTACACGGCTTACGAATTATTCTATTAGAAATTCCGTTGTCTTTACCGCATGAGCCATATCGGCGCTCAAAATGAACGACTTTTCAAGCGAGGTCAGCGATGCTTCCTTTTCGGTGGCGGCTACGGACAAGCTCTTGCTGCTGCTTTCTTTGTTGTTGTCGTTATTTTTCGCAGCTGCTGCAGCCGTGTTGGCGTTGGGAATGCTCAAGAGCGCGTGGGTGATTCGTTCGACCGCGTCCCGCATGATCGGAGAGCCCGCGCCAGCTGCCGACCCAGACCCTACCTGTGTATTGAGGTCAGAAGGAGGAGGAGGAGGAAGTGGAGGAAGGGGTAGGGTAGGGATGAAAGGAAAAGTGTGGCATGTAACGTGCCCATTAACTAACATACAGACAATCTAGGAGAAAGTTCATCGCGCGCGTGCATGCACGCACAGTCTCAGTGTGGCTACTCGTAACTATCACGGACACACAAGCTCTGCTTACCTCTTCATGGTCGAAGAGGGCAATGACAGACACGTCGGTGTCGTACGATAGCGCCGGCTCTTCTTGATCTTCGCCTTCTTCGCTTGACGACGAAGCAGTGCAGTGCTCAACTAAAGCTTCTAAGCTCACGAAGCACGAAGCCAGGTTGTCGAGCCTCGCCCCATTGACGAAATCGCGTCGCGCGCCACCGAGAGCGGCCGTCTGTTTCGGTGAGTAATGTGTTTGCGTGGAAGAGACGAGAGTTTAGGTGAGAGCATATTGGTGGAAGTGCTTTGGAGTTGTATAGAGGGAGCGGAGAATCGGGATGGAGAACATACTCAGACCACTCAAGGCTCCCGCATGCACTCGCCAACATGAAGCAAAGACGATATTACAGCTGCATTAGCTCATAACCTTAAAAATTACCTGGGTGTCAAAGAGGGTCAGCTCAAAGTCGACCACGTCTTTCACGTCGCACTTCAACTCTTCTGCCACTAGATTCAACAGTTCAGGCTCTTGGCCTGCTGCCCAAGCGTTGGCCTCTTGATCTTCGTCCTGACCTTCGTCTTTCTTGTCTTTGTCGCCAGCAAGGGCCGTCTTGGCCGCAGAGCACAGGAGAGGAGGCAAGTGATCTTCCTTATTGACCTGTAGACACACACACACATATTTGAACACAATCAAGAAATGAGAAAAATGAAGGTAAGTCATTAATGAAACAATGCGTGAATCGAGATGCACAAAGATAATGCAATTACTCAATGGCATTTTGAGACAAAACTGGTATGAAATTCCTCAAATCAAATGTCACCGAACCTGAAACGCTTCTCGTTCAGCCGCCGACTGCAAGTGAATGCACAGGGTAGGGACTTTCAAAATGGGGGCTTTCAGGTTCACCAGCCGCTTCTCGAAAGTGGGTGGGCTCTTGTTGTTGCTGCCTGGTACTTGCACAATGGCACGCCCCGCAATCGACAAGTCGCGGTCAAACCTTTTTATTCAAATGAGGGATAGAAAGAAGATTAAATGCACGCGCAATGAAAGAAAAATATAAGCCACGATTAAAAGCTATGCATGAAGGCAGCAGCTTCGCAAACCTCCAATAGTGCATAGAACGTGTACGAGACAAATGAATAATCTTATGTGCGATTCGTCCAGGATAAGTCATTGGAACGCGAAGCTGGAACAAAAAAGACTTGAAGTTTAAGGCGGATACAAGTACAGAAGCGCCTGTGGTGGCTCACCAGGTGTGCCACAGGCCTCCGCCGTAAGTTTCCACGCTCAGTTGAGTGACGTCACCGGGGCTGCTGGTGGCACTCTTCTGGGACCTCGGCTTCACTTTGAGCGCGGGCGAGTCGGTGTGGGCGCCAATGACTTTGAACCCGTGCCGCCCTGGTTCCACAGCGGCGCCCACCTAGTACGGTACACACATATGCACATGTTAGATAATATAGGCGAAATGGTGCCATGAATCAGAGTAGCGGTAACGTAAGATGGCGGGCGCAGGTGAAAACACAAAGGAAGCATCACTTTTAAGCAGGGGAGTTGTCACAATTCTTGGCCGAACACTCATTCCTAGCATACCGCGAAAGCGACAATGGACGAGCCAGCTTTCACATAGTAGTACTTCCCACCAGGCCGCACTAAACCATTGGCTGCCCATCTGAATTCATTGGGGTATGGAAAGAATAAGTGCATATATGCAGACATCATCACATTCATGAGGTTTCCAAGAAGGCTCAATGGGTGAATTCCCATTCAGTACTCCGGTACTATAGGTGCAGGTTGGAATGGTTGTAAAGGTCTGAGATTAGCTCTCACCGCTCGCGTTCTGATAGTTTAACGAAGCCTGCATCCTCGAGCTGCCGTGCAACCTAAAAAGAATCGAATCGAATGATATTAGAAATAAGAAATGAAGTTTGCGGATTCAATACCCAAATAAAGCAGGTGGCTAGAACATATACCAAACACGAACCTCAGCGACCACGTGAAAAGGCTCGGGGCTAACGTCAAGGAACTTAATGAAACGCTCGGCGCGATCAATTTCGTCTGCGACCTGAAATTAAAACAATAAAGTTCTTCATATTATTTCCTGAGACCGAAGAGAATAGATCTAGTCTTGCATGCAAGCACCCTAGCCAGTAGTTCAGTACTTGTGCAGATGACTTCTTCGGTTCGTCGATGGGGAGCATGCGCGCCCCGAGGCGGCTCTTCGAGAGAGCGAAGCTACGTTGGTGCGGTAGAGCCCATGCCCAAGCACGAATGCTTAGGGAAAGCAGGAGTAGGGCCACCCCGCATGCTGGTCTAGCCGTTGTCGTCATTTGAAGTTTGCGTACCTACTCGACTTCAAAATAGTTCAAGAAAAAAAAAAGTGTCTGCCGGCCTGCCGGGCCTGCCGCATTACCTACTAGTTTACTCTAATGTAATGGAAATATTGGACTTTTGAACTGTCCCTCGGGCGGGCCTTCCCTCTCCCATCGTAGTGGGTAGTGTAGAGTGTAGCGTAGCTCTCGTTACAACTAAGGGGTGCGCCACGCGCCTAGAGAGGCCACCAGGTCTCAACTTCAGGGATTAAAACGATACACATACAGCTACCTTTTATTGGAAGCTTTCTAGCATTTTTTTGTGGATATTTATAAAACATATAGGGCACGTGGATGGTAATTTAAAATGAGCGACTCATACGGTTTCATGGAGCACCTCCAGTTTGCTCGTGATAAATGACGTGGAGGCCATAAGATAAGCAACGACATTCCTGGGCAGCTATTCCTGACGTAAATTATGCCTGGTGTGGGTGCAGGCTTCCGCAACCTCGATGAGCCCGAAACCCTTGACCCTTTCATCCCAGACAACAGCGTCACAGCTAGCGAGCGAGCTGCGCGACGAGGACACGTAATTTCTTTCATCGGGGGCGTCATGTGTGGCGCGCTCTGCCTCCTTGCATTCCAGTGGCTGACTGAAGTTGTCTTCTAAATCGAACGGAGGCAAACAACCAGCTTTCTTGGTTTCAGAGCGAAGTCATGTCGCCGAATGCTACCGGTGCTGCTGCAGCATTGGCTCAAAAGATTTTGGAATGCTGCGACGCACGCTGCAATGCCAGCTCTGAGCTTGCTACTTCAGCACCCGATGCCCCTGCTGAAGATGCTGCTGCCACTAGCGATAACACAGTTAGTTCCCCTCTTGCTCAAGAATTTGATGGAAGTGCGCTGGAAGTCTGGCTGAAAAGGAGTGTGCTCGCCGTTTTGTCATCGACCGATTGTCATGACACTATCTTTGGCAGTGAATCGCGGGTGCAGGCGCTTTACACGCTACAGCAGCTTGGGAGTACTGCCGCTCAGTATCCTTACGCTGTGCCAGTTCTATTGCGTGCTACACTGGTGGCTTCACTCTTCTGGGGCGATGGTAGTCGCTCCGGCAGTGCCAGCGGCAAGAGTGCGCAAAACAGCAGACAAAGGAAGCTCATTCGCGAGGCATTGGAAACTGCAGACAATGCAATGGCTGCTGTCTTGCATGCATGCCCTGCGTTGCCTTCTTCTACCATAGCAATGACTATTCGAGCAGCTGCCGCTGAATTGCTTGCTCAACGGTCCTCTTGCCCCGACAGTGCGGCGCGCCGCCTAGTCCGTTGGGCCTTCAGCTTGACGGAATTAAGCTTGCCGCCGCCATCCTCTCCAAGGAATACAGGCGAAAGACCTAGCTGCAGTACCAGCACCATCAATTGTGGTGGCATTTGTCCAAGCGGCACCGGTTTCGGCAGCTTATCAAGCCACGACAGTCCCTTGCACGTGCGCTGCAGTGCGGCCTCAGTGTGGCTCGAAGTGGGCCAGTTGGCTGTTGCCTGGGAGGAGCGGGCTGCCAGTAGCGATGTATTTACTAGCGGATCATCATTGCAGCAGACTAACACGAGTCATGGCCGAAGCAACCGCGGACTGTTAGCCGGCCACGCATCTCAAGCGCATGTGAAGACGAGCGGTGCTTGGCCGACTCCTCCTCCTCCAGGTAGTAACGGCGGTGGGTTGAGAGCGTGGCGCTTGTGCGATTGCGTTGTGGTGGAAGTGGCGGCCGCAATCAAACGCGCTCGTGTGGCTAGCGAGCCATCTCTAGCTCGAGCTGCGCTGTGGCGTGGTTTAGAAGCGTGCGCACGGCAAACATTGGGGCTTGACATCAGGGGAAGTACTGGGAGTGCTTTCGGAAGCGGCAACGATCTTATCAATGGTACAGCAGCCACTGCGCCAGGCGCAGTCGGTCATATAAGAAACAACACACCTCGCACGATTCCAGCATCACTGCAAGCTTGGCACCTGCTTCTCGCTCACGCTTGTGTGCCTCAAACTGAGCCTATTGAGTCCGGCGCTGCTGCTGTTGCTGCTCCGGGTCCGGGAAAGACGGTTCAAGGCGAAGATGTAGACGACGAGCCAGGAAGTGAATCGGAAGCAGAAGCCATGCTGCAACGGCTTGCGTCGCTCGAGGTGAAAGCCGCAACTGCGGCTGTGGTGGCTGCTGCTGCTGCTGTTTCGGCCCATGGTGCGGTGGAAATGAACGGTGTCACACCTACAGCACCTGGCAGCAACGATACCGTCAGCGACAGCAAAATAAACAGCAGCAGAAATAGCAGTACTCAGCAGCGTCAGCAGCTCCCCTGTGTATGGTGGTACTTGAACTTCGCTTCGTCGTTTGCCGACCCAAATCATCCCGCCCTAGTAAGAGCTTTGCGCTGGCTCTTGAACTGTGCAATGGCTTTGGGGCCCAATCCTCGTTCGAATGCAAAAAGCGAAGGTATTAACGGCAGTAGTAGCTGCACCTGCAACAGTTTAGTTGAGATCGGGAATAGTAAAGCCACTCCTGACATCAGTAGGAGAAGTGGACCCGCCCAAAGAGGAAGTGGTAGTGCTAATATGATTCCACGCGAATGCCCATCCGTGCGACGGGTGTTGTTGACAGCCGTTGAAATAGCGATTCAGCGACGCGCAGATCGGTTCGCCCAGCAGCAGGCTACATGTAGGCCACAATTTGCTGCTGGAGTGGGTGGTGGCATTGGTAATGACAATACTGGATGTCACGTATGGGCTGAAGTGATGGAGAGGTCGCCATCAAGGCCGTCACAACCGCCGCCGCTTCCGTGGTTGCCTGCGGCTCTGTCTGAAGCGCGCTGTCCATATGAACATGCGGATGATGACGTCGACCCTGACGACAATGTTCACGGCATAGGTGATTATCAAGAAGAAGACGATGGCGACAGCAGCAAAGATAGTGCTTGCTCGTTTTCCCTAGCTCCGCTCGTAGGGTACCGCCACCTCGTGCAGGTGCTTGTTCCGGGGAGCCTTCCTGCTACGGCGGCGCTGCTTTATTCGGTGCGTAGTGCTATGTCGTTCCGTCCTCCCGCCCCTGTTATTGAAGCCAACGGCAGTGGGGAGCTTGCCACCAAAAGTGAATTGGATGATGACGTCGTTAAAAAGAGAGCTTTGAAAGACGAAGACTTCCAGACGGTAATACCGCCGAAGCGGCTACGGTACGCAGGTCAAGACCTGGGAAAGTTGAAGCTCCCGGACGATTGTGCTTTGCTCGTGGTGCAGTACCTCCACCCAAAGCGCCTCTGCAAGCTCTCCCTTGCGAGCTCCATGTGGCACGCTGCGGCCAGCCGCCCCGCTCTGTGGCAGCACCATTTTTACCGCCGTTGGGGGGTTCTGCCTGTTCGACCAACCACTACCATCCGCCGCCGTGGACCTCAGCCTGGAGCAAAGGCAAATACCACATTAGATGCTGCTACGGCCACAACCACCGCATCTTCTCCTTCATCAGCTGCCGCCCCTAGGCCAGCTTCAAAACATTTAAGTTCAAAAACGGCAACACTAGAAGAAGAAGAAGACGCAGTGGCCCACCAGCACGATTGGCGAGCCCTCTTCGTGGCACGCGCTGTCGCTGAAAAGGCCATCGCTGGCTGCACTTCCAACAGCGGTTGGCGGTGGCGGCTGTGCAAGCAATCAGGGGACTGCAATGCGGTGTTGAAGTCGCCTCTGCTGCGAACCCGCCACGCCGCGAAGCATGCCCTCGAAGATGCTCGGCACGCAGATCGGGTGGCAAAAGCAGCCGCGAAAGTGAAGGCAAAGGAGAAAGCTAAGGCAGCCAAGGAAGAGGCCAAAGCACTTTCGGAGGCAACTGCCAAGCCTAGGTCGTGAAGTGCGTAGGCTCCTATGGCCAGTGTTGATGTTTATTAGTTACCGCATGGCGAATGAGAACACTAAGATATGGAATTCGATAAAGTAGCCATTATTTATAGTCGCAGTGAGAGGATGTGGGACCTGGATATCGTGAAATTATTCAGGAATAGGAATAAGAACTAGCATACAAGAAGCGAATTAAAAAAATAGTTACAGTTACAGAAACACGCAAGAACCCTTTTTGTTTTGTGGCTAATTTCTCTCGCGCTACGTATTCTGCTCAAGAACCAAGAATACTGCGGGTTTCCGTTTTTTTAAACCCATTTCGGTTCGGCAGAAGACCCGCTTAATTCTAATTTCGCTGAGGGAAAACCCAGCAGCCTCCTGGGTTTTCTTGGTTACTGAAACTCTGCTGTCTCTGCTTGACGTGTAAAAAGTGGACTCGAGGCGACTACCCGCAACCCACGACCCACGAAACTAAACTATTCCTATTACTGAATTCCGGCGTTGGCGTTGTCTCCCGATACCAAGGTTTGGTGCGCTCAACAATTATTCTGAAGAAATCCTTGTTCCTAAGGTCAATACCTAGGCATTTTCTTTCAACTTTCTTTTAACACCTGCGACCTAAGATTCCCTCTTTTTTCGTGCCTGTATCACAAACATGGGGTCGCGTTGCCCCGCCCAGCCTTCCGGGCTCACGTCAACTGCATCAATGGATTCCCAGTCGGCCGAGAAATGAAAGTAATTGCCGACGATGCGCGCGTGGTTGAGGTCGCTGAACGGCTGCTTCCAAATCGGCACGACTTTGGAGGGAAAGCAGCGGTTGGTGAACGCCATGCACGCGAGCCCGCCAGGCTTCAGAACCCGGTGAATTTCTTGAAAGGCCTGAGTTGTTGCACGCACATAGTTAGATTTCGGACATCGGGCAGAAGGCAAGGTAGAGGTCGGGAAGAAATGTCACTTAATGCTGATCAGCTAGGATTTCCATCAGCAACCTACGTAGCTAGCACTACAACGTATTCAACAAACCTCACAAAAACATGTCAACAACACGAAAGTACCTCAAGTGGCTTCGTTAAGTAGTCCACCGATAAAGAGTTCGTGACGAGGTCGAATTCGCCGTCAGCGTACGGTAGGGCTGGGTCAGTGTTCAAGTTTTGCACACGCCATTCGGATTTGGACGGGTTCGCCGCGAGTTCAAGGGGATTCAAGCCGAGGCAAACGCACTTGCCGTCGGGTGGCGGGCGCCAGCCTTTTGGGTAATGCGACGTAAAACTCGAGCAGAGATCGAGCACAGTGCCACCTTTCGACTCTGGCAGAACGCATTTGTAATATTCCGTGAGAGCGGTACGGGACTCTTGGGCTGCATGGTGCACAAATTTTGGCAACAGGTAGAATAGTTGATCGTTGCTCGGGTCGTCTGGGGTGAGATCCCGGCTTGAATAAGGCCAAGCAGTCGGCCACACTGGTTCGTTGAAGGCTCGCGAGATGCTAGAATCTCGTGCATGGGGAACTTCGACACCAGCAACGCTCAACGCGCGGCAGCTCAATGGAAGGGTCATGAACGCCAAAAGAAGAGTATGCGTTACAGATGTCATTGCCAGCACGAGCGTTTTATCGCTCAAATACCTGCACCGCTTGTACGAAACAGGTATTTCTTGCTGATCAGTTGATGATAGTGAAAATAAAAGCTATGACAGTGGCAGAACTGCTGAGTAAACAACGAATCAGCCTCTGATGTCTATTCACAAATCAGCGAGAGGAATCTTGCTAGGAGCGTAGACAAAGGAATTTCACAAAAAGGGTAGATCAGGTGCTACGGCTCACTATGGACGAGCTGGCTTCTGAAGCTAGCCAGCTACTTAGCTACAGCAGCTTTAGCTCTGCACATCTGCACTCCATGCATGCTTGCTGCGCATGAAGAGATTTTGACAACACGGAAGACAACACAACAAACGAGATTCACAAGATTTGTTCTGATTGATGTTAGTGTGAACCTGCGTGAAATCCCTGAATCCCTGAACCAACCATGAACTGAAACTGACCGACGAAGTCGAGTCAACGTAAGCTTACGAAGTACGTAATTTCGTAGAAGCCCTTCGCTAGAGTTGCAGCAATGTATCAGCCCCTGGCTGCTTAGGCCAGGGTTGGACTCAGAATATTTTGATTTTTTTTTACAGAATCATAATCGTTGTCTTTGAGCACCATTCCAAGTGTATTATTGCGGCAATGGTTCCTGAGAACTTCCGCACATCTCCACGCAGAATGCTCGGCTGACAAGCACACGTGATTTGTTCCGCCGGTCTCCCGTGAGAGCTATCAAGTCTATATTTTGAATATATCGAACACACAACGCATTGATTGAAGGCTCTAATAATGTCCCATCCCCAATCCAAAGGCGAAGTCGGCTATGGAGACAGCGGTGAGTGTGATCCACATAATGACGTGAGCTCTCATTATTCAACTTACGATAAATAAATTGACTCTAACCTTGACAACCCCTCTATTTTTCTTCGTTTTCTCTATTTCATTGAATCTGGATTCAACTTTGCTTCTACTTTGCGAAGGTTCACCGCTCGGAGGCTTCTTGTACCCGCCGCCCACACCTTCACACATGGTGCGCAGAAGATGGGTTGGTTTGTTGGTTGTTTGCTTCAATCACCATCCCAGAATAGACACATCCGACGACTTAAAATTGCGATATTTTTTATTCATAAATGATATATCTACTCTGCTCTCTTACCCCTCGTCGTTGTATACCGCGATTAGGTGGTTGGCTACGGCACACCACCGCCAGCACCACACTACTGGATGCCCACTGCGCCCCCTGGTGTCAACAGCAGCAACGGCAACCACCACGAGCGCGAGATTTACGGAGGCTGCCAGCCTGGATATGGGGGTACTTTCCCACAATACAGTGCGAATATTCAACAGGGTATAGGGCATTTTGCGCCTGGGGCTGGCGGCGGATTTGGTGGTGATAGCTACGGCAACGGCAGCGGAGGAGGAGGAGGGCATTACAATGGCAGCAACCGTGGCAACCACCGTGGCAACGGAAAAGGCCAACGCAACGGAGGTGGCGGGTCTGATGGTCCTCGCTATCGGAACGGTGCTGGCGATGGCGCTCACCACGGCACCAACAATGGTGGCGGTAAAGGGAAAGGGCGATCTGGCAACGACAACAACAACAACAACAACGGCAAAGGACGCAAAAAGGGGAGCAACGGCAGCAAAGGCAATAGACTAGGCGATTCAGGGGGTCGAGCCAATCCACCTTTTGGGCGTCCAATGAACAGCAACCCCAATCACCACCACACCTCTTTTGTACCGAATTTCGGGGACCATCTGCCTCCTCCGAGTTGGAACGGTAACGGCAACAGCAGTGGTGGCAGCGGTGGAAGTTTTGACGCTCGCTACGTTCCCCAAGATGCTTATAGTAGTCCCAGCTACCCTATGGATAGTCAGCAGCGCTACGGTTCTCACCAACGCCCCCACCAAAATCAAGATCCACACCGCAACCCGCTTCACTTGCATCACGCCATGACGACGACGACGAGCATGCTAGCGCCAACGCGCGCGCCTTTGCCTGCCGAAGATCTGGTCCGAAAGTTGAAAGCCAGCAGGTCGAAGGTTGAGCGCCAAAAGTTGTTGGCCGAAGCTGAAGGATATGGCCCCGAAGCACGCGAATTGCTGACTCCACACGCGTACACCGTGATCATTGCGACTGCGGGGCGCGACAACGGGTGAGGGCTTCCTGAGGGATGAGACTTTTTATTGTACTAGGAGAAATAATGGTACTTATCACGATGCAATGGTTCATCTTTCAGTTCTATTTTTTTTTCAAGATCTGTAGCACCTCTCGTCAAATTACCACGCACTCTATTCGTGCGCTAAGCATATTTCTGGTCTTTTTAATTTCCTTTCGTCTATTACGTTCCTCTTCCCTAACGACTACTATGACACATGTTTTTATGCTGCCACACGCACACACATCAGGTGGCGCGACGCCCTGAAATGGCTGGAGCTGGTGCGGACCCGCAACACGGTTCCCTTGGACGTGTTTCACTTCTCGGCCGCGATTGCGGCGTGCGCGAAAGGGCGGCAATGGGCCCACGCGCTCTTTCTGCTGGAGTCCATGGCCAAGCACGGGGTCGAGGTACTTGGGGCAATTGGGGAGGTACCTGTCTATTGCTTCTTCTTGAATTTTTGATATGCTAGCACTGTTGTGCTGGACTGTGCTCCTGCTTATCCGTGCGATCGTTTCGAGATCACATCTGGTGACTCTAGTCCCTATGCTTCCAATCCAATCACTTACTTACATCGTCTGATTCCCTTCTCTCTGATTCCTGCATGCTTTCGTCGGCTTTCATCTTTCTCTCTCGTGCTGCGTAATTTTGTCTCGCAAAAAAAAAAAAAAAACAGCCGGACTGCGTGTGTTTCAACGGCGCCATATCGGCGTGCGCGCGCGGCGGGCACTGGGAGCGCGCCCTCGGACTGCTCGACGCCATGCAGCAAGCCGGCCTGCAGCCCAACCTCATTTCCTACAGCGCCGCGATTTCGGCCTGCGCCAAGGGCGGCAGCTGGGCCCGGGCGCTCTCGCTCCTGGCGGAAATGCGAACGGCGGGCCACGAGCCCAACGTGATCAGCTATTCTGCGGCGATGAGCGCGTGCGACAAAGGGGGGCAATGGGCAAAAGCGCTCGCTTTGCTCCGCGAAATGCTTCACCTGGTGAGAACAGGCGTTCCCTGGAGATACCGATGATCTCAATTAGAAGCTAGTGGGCCTGTTTCGCAGTTGAGCGTTTTACTCATGTCTTTCTTCGAATCCCGATCGGAAAGACTTGAACATTTTTCGTGCAGATCAGATGCCAACTTTTTTATTGTGCCATTTCTTGCGCATCATTTTTCTCCACCCAGGGCCTCGCGGCTGACGTTGTCTCTTACAACGCGGCCTTGTCGGCATGCGCGTCGGGGAGACAGTGGGCCGCGGCGCTGAGCGTACTCCAGCACATGCGCCAGGAAGGCGTCAACCCTAATGTGGTGAGCTTCAACGCGGTGTTGAGTGCGTGCCAGCGGAGCGGTCAGTGGGAGCGCGCTCTGATGCTTCTCGACGATATGCGACAGGTAATCATTCCTTTGTATTGTTGTTTGATTTTCGTCACCGTCGTCATTGTTGTGCTCGTTGACATTATTTAGTTGCCTTCTCATGTCTCATATTTATTTGCTTTCTTCTGCCCTCTGATCTTCCGGTATCAGAGTGGGGTCCGGCCCGATGCTGGGACCTTTCATTTGGCGATTGCAGCGTGCGCTGAAGGTTCCCAGGGGCGCCGCGCCTACGCGCTCTTGCACGCGTTGCCTCGGGCCACCGGTACTCCTCCGGACACTGAAGCGTACAGCAGCGCGTTGGTGGCCAATGCGAAAGAAGGAAACTTGCACGCCGCGCTGCAAATCTGGCAAATCATGCTCGTGAGCAGCTGCAGCAGTGGCGGTGCCACCAAGTTTAATGGTGGCAGCAGCAACGGTGACGGCAGCAGCAGCAGCA
>Ga0307979_1000334_pt1 | contig 31641 bp, 27 predicted proteins | sample OrgLakmetage1058_FD_201833 | JGI IMG/M metagenome (GOLD analysis project Ga0307979, IMG submission 201833) | Saline water microbial communities from Organic Lake, Antarctica - #1058 | ecosystem: Environmental > Aquatic > Non-marine Saline and Alkaline > Saline | place: Antarctica: Organic Lake...
CCAATGCCCCTCTCCCTCCTGAATCATTCCGCACTTGCTTTGTTTGCGCAACGCACGCGCATTCCCACTTCTGCCCGCAGCATTGGCTTCTGTGCCATTTGGGTTTGTATTAGTTCGAGTTCGATACATGTGCCTGCATTGTACATCAATCCAGAGATTTACCGCACTAAGCTCAGTTGGTAATGCGACCGTACAAATACTGTACAGTCCAAAAGCAGCTAAAGGGGGGGGTCAATTTTACCGGAAGCAGAAATTTTGAGCTTTTTGGCTTGTTCGTTATTTTTTTGAGGCAGGCCCCAAGGGGCCGGAATTAGAAGGCTAACAGGTAGAGATAAAAAGCAAAGCAGCTCAAACTATACCTAAGGAGCTAATCAGGCGCACATGCCCGAGTGGCCATGGAAGTGATGGTAGCGGTCCGAAGTGGCACGCACCTTCTGCCACGGCGGTAGTATGAATCTCTATCAACCCATACCACCTATAAAAACCATACCCAAAACACCAATAACCCATACCACCCACAATTTCCAATGAAATCCCAATAAAAGCATATAGGATTATAGGTAGGAAATTATGTAGGAATTCTCGGATGGGGAAAGCTTACTGGGTGGCTTGGTACTATTATTAGCAAAGCAGTGCGGGCCCTAGCGGCCCGTTTGGTGCAACGTCAGCGCATTTTTGTGACAACCCCGTGGTTCGGTTGTGTCTTTTTGGTGCTTTGTCTTTTCGGTAAATACACTCTATTGTGTATATATTAGTGCTCTCTCTGGCAGCACTCTTGTGTGTAGAGTAATCATTCTCTTGGAACTTTCCGAAGTTCCTCTGTTTGAGCCCGTGGCTTGGTCTGTTCGCACCCAGCTCGCCGTGCGAGCTTGTTGCTCAGTGGTTGGTTGACGATGTCGGCCGCAATTAGGAATCGCATTCCGACAGGAATTAGTAGTAGTATGAATAGTGGTATTCTAATGGTATCATTTACATGGTCCGCCGTGACACCTTCGTGTTTGTTATTTTTTAATTCGTGAATATCATGCTAAGTACAAGTCGAAGCCCCGCGTGCCATGCGCGGTATGCGCGACGATGGCTTCATGTACCGTAAATGCGCGGGTATTTTCCCATCGGACAATTTTTTGGCACAGGTTTCGAGGGGCCGGAATTAGAGGACTAACAGGCAGAAAAACAAAGCAAAACAGCTCACAGTACAAGAGGAGCCAATACAAGAAGAAAAGCCAATTAAGATAACATGCCCGAATGGCCATGGAAGTGATGATAGCGGTCCAAAGTTGCACACTTGTTAGTTTTGGTGTTTTGGTGCTCCTTTTGCGTAGCTCGTGCAGCTCGGCTGCACTGGAAACGCTGAGCGATTCAGGCCTATTCCGGGATATGAATTTAGAAAAACAAATTTATTGTTGGCATTGAAATTACCATCGATGTGGTCAAAAATTCGGGCCACGGTAGTAAGGCCATGCAAACACCTTAACCATAATGGGCAATCCCGATGCGATTTGCGTTTATCATGGACATGGTCAATAGTCTAGTCTAGTCTAGTCTAGTCTAGTCTAGTCTAGTCTAGTTAATACTCTCCCAAAAGCAAAGAAAGGCAAGTAAGCAGCAGTCACAGAGGCACATAAAGAATGCACTTGAGCTGCACATGCACTAGCAAATTCGCTCCAGAAGCAGTAACCAAGAAAACCGAGGAGGCAAGTCGGTTTTTCTTTTCGCACTACTAGGATGTCCGTGGCAAGCCTCGCCTGCGGCTCCAGAAGGCCAATTAGGGCTCCGAACTCGAACTCGAACTAATACAAACCCAAATGACACAGAAGCCAGTGCTGCGGGCAGAAGTGTACGCAATTAGGGCTCCAACTGGCGCCTTTCCTCCGAACAAGTCGGCGAGACTGAGTGCTCATTCGTGTGTCACGTCCCAGGTCCACGAGGCATTTTTCTGGGCTATTTTGGTCAATTTGGTCAATAAAGGCGCGGATTCCAGAAATTATTCTCTCTACGATTAGTCATGAACTTCACTGCCTTACCAAATGAACTGATTCGGGTTTAGATATCACACGTTACTCGTTGTTATTCACGAAATCAGATATCGAAGTCTAATTCTCAATGCCTCAAGCAGATGTTTACACGCATGTGCCACGCGGTGCGCACGTGATGCGCGCAAGTCAAAATCGTTAAGAGGAGTGAGTATTTAGGTAGGGGATTATCATACATCCGAGCTCCTTCTGGAGTGGTATGGGTTCATAAAAGAAAATCTGGAACTAGGCCGAAGTCGCTCCTCTGTTTATTTCTGCACTCGAGGTGCGGGGTGTGCGGTTGTATGTATGGCAAAAAATGCTCTATAGAACTAATGGCGTCAACTCTACTGGTGGATCTCGAATACCACAAGAGTCCACCGCGCACTTCTTATAAACAGCTCCTGTGGGCATAGCTGCTGCCACGGCAGGTAGCTCAATGTATTTCTGCCTCCCAACCACATAGAAAAAATGCTCTATAGAACTAATGGCGTCAACTCTACTGGTGGATCTCGAATACCACAAGAGTCCACCGCGCACTTCTTATAAACAGCTCTTGTGGGCATAGCTGCTGCCACGGCAGGTAGCTCAATGTATTTCTGCCTCCCAACCACATAGCTAGTCACAGTCCTTCGGCGTCGCCACAGCATAACCGCCCCCAGAGCCAGAGCCAGCGCCAAACATCCATCGAGCGGCACCGGGTTCAGAACTCTGCGCAGATATGGAGCACAGTTGTTCTCTAGTTCAGATGGTATTGGTGCTTCGACTCCTTCTAGCAGGACGTTGTTATTGTAAACTAAAAAGGCTATGTTCTCATCACCATCATGAGGTGGAACTTGATCCGCGGCGGCAGTCCAGCAGGGCGAATCGGTCTCGGGTTCAGCTGCCAGTTCTACATCTGTTCTAACACCAGAGCCCATTTCTTTATCAGATTTTGCTGAAGTGGTAAGCAAACATCGATAAAGTTGTTCATTTGTGGCAGCGATGGAAGAATTCATTGATATGCAGTCGCCGCAACGCGTGTACACAAGAGCACTGATAAGCGCATGGACTTGCCCGTTGTCTACCTGTGGGCTCCCTTCAGGTTTACTCTGGCTGTACTGGCGCTGCTCTACAAGTTGCTGGTAGGCTGAAAAGCGTGCATCTTCACAACGGCAGCTCCAAGGACACTCTACTACAGGACTTCCAAGCGCGCATGCCGCCGCCGATGACTTTGTGCTCGAGGCGTTGCGTACCAATTGGCTAATTTTGAGGTTGGCTACCGCAGCACTACGATTACTGCGATTGCTATTACTGCTATTCAAAATGTCGACTGAATCGCTGCCTTCTTTTGGAATGGTCGCGTTCTGCCCTGCTACTGCTAAGAAACCAAAACCAAACCCAAAACCCCGTCCCGAGGTAGGTTCAGGTCTATTATCGCATGACGCACCGGTTGTGCCGCCACCGCCTCCGCCGCCACCTCGCACCACTGCGCGGCCTCTCCACTTTACGCACTGCTGCACTGACTCCCTCAAAGCAGCCCCCGGTGAGCTGCCGTAGCTGAATAGTACATTGCTAAAGTCACTGCTGTCGTCGTCGTCGTCGAAGGAGCGACCACAACTGGCCGCAGCTCCTCCAAGGGCAGGCTGGGCCGCACATCTTCCTGCACTAGCATGTGAAATAGCAACTTTCGAGTCATTTACCAAGTTCTGGTTTTCATTGACGACCTCTTCAGGAATGCTGTTGCATCCACTTCCCCCGCCAAAAGATTCCCAGGGCGATAGCGGTGGCAAATTACCAGCCTTATCCAAAGTCGTGTTGAGAAAGTAACGCAATTGTAACCCACCACCGCCGCCTCCACCAAATGTTGGCGCGCCGCTGAAGGGAATGCTCAGGCCACCTCCCCCACCACCACCTCCTGTGGCAAGCAGAACTTCTTGGTGGTTGAGTTCGCAATACACTTGAAAACCTGCACCTGCGCCAGCTCCTGAATGAAGCCAGCCACTTGGCAAAGAATCGTTAGAAATGGCCTGGATTTCCTGCTTGCTCCCCCGCTCTATAAGCCCTCTCCTTAGTGCTGCGCGCACCGGCAGCCATCCGAACTCTCGAGTCCGGTTTAGCCTGTCCAGCCTATGAGACTCAGCCGAATTTTCCTCCAACAGATCTTCCAGCAAGTAGGTAGCCAAACCTCTTCCATAATCACTGTATTCAGCGACGCTAAGAACGAGGCGATCCTCACCACCACTGCTGTTACAATCTTCAGCATAATTTGCACCATTTTCTAGTACAAATGAGTACGCTAGCTTAGCTTCGAGGCCAGAGGCGCGTGTTAACCATGAAGCTACGGTCACTGAGAAAAGTCGCCCGGACTCATTCATGATGCACACCTCCTCATAACTACTAACTTAAACAATTCGGGCGTAGACTTCGAGAATCAACATGATACTGAACAGTGGATATGTCGACACGTTGTCTCGAGCTCATGAATGGGCTAATTCGTCTCCCGGTAGACGACTCTGGCTATTACAAGCTCATGGACTTATGGACTTGTGGACTCGATAGAAATTAAATTGATCTCTTCGTCGTCGAGAAGATATACGTATTATATTACGTACATAACTTACTCCAGTACGTACAGACTGACTTCATGGTCCTGACGCATTGCAACAATGGCATTGAGCACGACAACACAACGTCCTATAATCGGAGAATACCTCCAACCTAAGTAGCTAGTGCGGCATCAATAGCAGGTGCTTACGAAGGAAGCACTGCCTTGAACAGTTTCACGTGGAAAACCGTTAGTGGTTTCATAGAAGATCATCAATCAAAATGTTCCTCGTTGAGAAGAGATGATGACGAATAAGTTGTTGAATGATGAGCCACCCCTTCCAGTGTGCCAGGAAGCAGAGAAGCACATCTTTATTGCTTGGCCAGTTGTAGTGAATATGATTTGCTATCGCCTACCATGGATGGTGACTCTCATGTTTGTGGGACGGCTTGGCGAGGTCGAGCTCGCTACCGCAGCGATGGCAACTACCCTAGCAAATGTTACAGGATCGAGCATTCTCGTGGGCCTTTCTTCAGCCCAAGCTACTCTCTCAGCCCAAGCCTTCGGTTCAGGCGATTATGCTCGCGTTGGAATTGTCCTACAGCAGACTTTACTTGTGTTTGGCATCGCGTGCTTTCTCGCGTCTTTACTCTGGGCGTTTGGCATTGACCCTTTTTTACGGGCCACTGGTCAAGACCCGCAGATAGCGAGCCTTACTCGGAACTACCTGTGTTGGTTGATTCCCGGCCTATTTGGTTCGAGCGTGACTTTTGCTCTACAACGATTTTTACAAGCACAAGGTATAACAAAACCTCCAGCAGTAGCTGCCTTAATAACAGCCGTGATCCATGTACCAGTAAATGTGGTGTTTATACCATGGCTTGGTATGGGTCTTCGTGGAGCGGCATTGGCCACGTCAATCAATCAAATCTTGACGCCAATGGTGTTGCTTAGTATTATGATAGACCCGTGTGGCATTCGCTCGCTTAACGAACCTATGAAGGTCACTTTAGTCGAAGCTGATATTGTTGGTGATGCAGCCGAAAAAGATAAATTTATCGATCAAGGAAATTCTCGAAGCACGGAAATTGAAACTGACGAAAAGTCGCTCGATGTTCGACCAGACTCGTACCTGAAGTGTTGGCAAGGCTGGTCTGTTGAAGCTTTAAACTGGGGCGCCATGATGGAATTCTTACGGCTTGGCGGAGCAGGTTTAGTCATGATCATGGAGTGGTGGGCGAGTGAAATCGCCATTCTGATGTCAGGGTCGTCCGACGGTTCGCAAGGCCTTTCGGCCATGAGCTTGTACCAAATGACGAATTCGTTTTGCTTCATGGTGGCGAAAGGCTTTGAAGTCTCCACTTCAACCCGCGTCGGCGTCGCCCTCGGCGCTGCGCAGCCCAAGTCAGCACAGCGCGCCGCAACCGTGGGGCCTGGCCTGGCTTTTCTCGAAAGCAGCGTGCTTGCTGTTCTGCTTCTCATGAATCGCTCTAGAATCCCGCTTCTATTCACGGGTGCTGCTACTGAGGCCGCCCGTGCCACCGCTGCGCGTGTCACTGCCACTTACCCATTCTTGGCTTTCTACATTATTGCAGACGCTACAAGCAGTTGTCTCGGGGGAGCCATTACTGGATGCGGCAGACAACGCTACGGCGCAATCATAGTCATTGTTGCCTATGGGATGATTGGTCTTCCAACTTGCGCTCTTTTAGCGTTCCGCTACAAACACGGTTACTTAGGCATTGTTTTTGGAATGACGCTCGGTACGTTTCTGCAATGCTGCGGCAATTTTGTCATCACCGTGTGCACAGACTGGGATAAAGAATCAATTATGGCCGTTGAGAGAATCAAAGGGAAAAATACTTCACGGGCGACGGAAAGCCCTGAATTAATTCCACGGGAGGAAGACGACACGAATTTGTAGTGGGCGTGAAGCAGATTGATACTCATGGTCGTAAACTTCCGTATGTCTCGGGATCGAACTCGAAGTACAAGTCGAACTCGAGTGATTTCGATATAAACTCAAAAACAGTATTTTCTATTTCGTATTTCCCCCCTGAGTGTCCTCTTGTCCCTTCTGCATTAGCCTTATTGCGTTTCGGCCTGTGCATAGCGCGCGTGCCGTGTTACGTATGGTCTTTGTTTGACAAGGTTCTTGTATGCTGTATTCTGCCATCTACTAAATAATTAAACAGGTGTTGGAAGTAAAGTGCGTGCACCTCCTTGTGAAACAAATAATTACGCAGTATCAAACCCCAAATGGACTTACTAGTAAAGTAAGTTATTGAATACTTTATTTCATGAACAGTTTCCACTTTAGAGAGAGGGGGGGGGTCCAAACTTCCTCGCCTCTAAACACTTCCTATTTTCGAATTTGACTTGCGCGCAACGCACGCGCGTACGCTTCTGCCCGCAGCATTGGCTTCTGTGTCATTTGGGTTTGTATTAGTTCGAGTTCGAGTACTAGCATTGTATATGGCTTTTTGTATATCGCGATATGGTGCGCTTTGAGTCCTAATAGCAATAGCAAAAATTGAAGTACGTGAACACTCTTCATTCATGTAGCTCAGCTCACTAAATTTCAAAAGCGGCATGTGCCAAACCAATTGGAATGCGCAACGACGCGAATCACCCGTGCGCTGTGCAATCCCCAGTAACTAAGTACGATGGTATATGGAAATATCGCTCTGTTCTGACACTCTAGTTGGAGATACCAGGAAAGCGCCTAAACTGAACTGCTCATGGATTCTGAAACGTTCGCCCAGAAATAAGCACATGGAATGGAAGTTGATCCCAAATGGTTTCCAAAGGCTCGCGAACTGAAGCTTACGCAGGTTGCGGTTTCGGCGGTTGCGCAGCCGCAGGTGCGCTTCCTCCTCCTCCTCCGGCTCCGGGCACGGGAGGCCGGGCCAAGCGGCGGGCGCGCAGCCTCGCGAGCTGAGCCTGGGAAACAAGACAACAGCAGGAAAAAGAAGGAAGAAATTGACTTCAACGAAGAAAATGCACACATCTCGCTTCAAGACACGTACAACAAGTGGACATCCTCCACACAAAATAATAAAATAAAGCAATTCCCCTCTGCTTTCATAGATACAAAAAATGAGGCTTCTTGTGATGCTTCGTCAACTAAGCACCGCACGACCACTTTTTCACACCATCACATTTTATCTTTTTTTAGTTCCCCGTTACCTGGGAGTCTGGGTCCACGGGTGGGACTCCAGGCATGCCTACGTTGCTGTTGCCGCGGTTCGCCAGCTTGTTGCCACCGCCAAAGCCACCCCCACCGCCTCGGGAGTTTCCGCCTCGGTTGTCGCCGAACGCCCCCCCGAAGCTCCCAACGTAGCCCTGTGGTTCGTCGTCGTCCTCCACCTACATGGTTTGAATTCACCCAACCGGGGCTTAATGACGTGGGCATTCACCTTACATTCCTTCGTTTTGACAAATGAAAAAAGCCAACACCTACTCGGAAATCCAACATCTCTACTGTATTTGTCTAATTCAACATGGCAGACCTCGGCCGTTTGCATCATTTCAACGAATTCTTCCATCAATTCTGGGTTTTCTCGCATTTCCTTGAATTCGCGGTACGTCGACGAATTGGACTCCAGCACCTAGAAGCAGAGAAACAAAGCAGAAGATCAGTGAGATGACATTCAGCAAGCGCCTAGGAACAGAGTACAAAAGCGAGCTGTGAGACAAGAGAAGACGACAATATGAAGCTTCCGAGAACAGCTTCAAAAAATCTTTAAAACGCGCGCTGGTATTTGGCCAGCTAGAGCATACTCCTAAAACATCAACATTTTCGACAACCCTACCATGTTGGCCATGTTCACAGCTTCGCGGCGTGTGCGAAGCGCGCCTTCCACGTTCCCAAAGCTCTTGGCCTGCGCCGCGCGCGCCGCCACCGCCGCTTCTTGCCGCACTTCTGCCGCCGCCGCAAACTGCTCCATGCCCGCCGCCACCTTGGCCTCGACGGCCTTGGCGGTCGCTGCCGCGGCCGCGGCGGCTGCTTCCTCTGCTTCGGCGGCTTCTTGCGCTTCCTTCCGTGCGTAGCGGTTATTAGGCGCCAGAATAGTGCCCTCGGGGTACTTTTCTTCGGTTTCCGCCACGTAGCCCCAGTAAGGGGACCGCTCCTTGCATTGCCCCGCCAAGCCCCAGGGCGCTGCGAAGAAATCTGCGGTAAGCTCAGCTTCAGCCCGCTCGGGAGTGAGCCACCCCCGGGCTTGCTCTTCTAGGTACGCTACGAGCGCTACTCGCCGCTTGTCAGCTTCAGCTTCTTTCGCTTCGCGCTTAGCGTCGGTGAGCACACGGCGCGCTTCAAAATCGGCCTCTACTTTCGCCTGTGAGGCAACCACAGGCGGACAGACCAACAGCCCACATGCAATTGAATTAGCATCCAAGTAGACAGACACAGAGCCTCAAAAGCAATTCAATTTACATGTATAAAATACTCTTCGTAGCTACAAGCACTGCACGGTTTCTAGTCGAGCCCCTGCACGCTACTTCAGAGAGATGCATGCTACAAATGCATGACGGCTATCCCTTATGAGTGCCAGTAGACGCGATTACCCGCTCGATCGCCACGCTCTGAGCTCGGATGCAACTTCGCTCTAGCTTAACTTGAAGGCGCTCCAACTTCGCAGCCGCGATCGTGGTTCGCTCGTCTTTAGCGCGCTTTGCCTCGTCAGCCACGCGGACCGCCACCTCAGCCGCGTAGGCTTTACGCCTCAATGACAATTCTTCTTTATACTTCGTAACTTCTTGGTTGTAATCAAACGCCTCAGGCCTACGAGGCGCTGCCGAGCTAAACGGCGCCGCGGCGGCAGGTCGTGGCCGCTGGGCTAAACGGCGACCCACTGTCTTCAACATTTTGTTCTCGTGTGCTACTTGGCTACTGGGCTACTACAGAAGCTACTGGCCTCTCGAACCCTGGAAAAAGCAAAAAGCTGACTTTTCCATGATTATTTCCATGATTATTTGATGCAATTTGATTATTTATTCCCCTGAATTTTCTGCTTCTTGATGATGTGATGCAACCTTGCGCCACAGCGTGGTTCGTGGTTCGGCAAAACACGTAAAACAGTTGCCTGCCGCAACTCTGAGCTCGTCGATTGCATGGAGTCTGGGACTTCAAAAAGCGGTGAACATAGACCAATTCCCCTGCAGCCATCATTTGACTTTCATGGTCATGGGTTCCCATTTCCCGGAAGCTTCCCGCCGTCCGCTTTGCCTCTCAACCCCGCCGGACATCCAGGGCCTGAAGTACCAACAGCTGCCGAATACGCGCGCGTCATGAACTACGTTGGCTACCAGTTTCCTTACATGTCATACTACGGGATGCCACCTGGCGCAGGGCTACACTCTAGCGGACCTAGCGGTGGGCCACCACCCACAGTTGAACCGCCAGCTCAACCAGTGATGAAAGCTTCCAAATTCGTTGGCGTACGCTGGGATCGGCGCGGCAAAAAATGGCGCAGTGGCGTCGTAATTGATGGAAAGCAGCAACATTTAGGCCTATTTGATACCGAAGAGGAAGCAGCGCGCAAGTATGATGAAGCGGCTGCTCCACACGGCAAACCGTTGAACTTTCCGCCTGAGGACAATGCTAGCAGCAACAAGAAGTCTACTTCGACTATCGCTGACGGGTCCCTCGACAAAGAGCTTTATCCCAAGCATGTGAGCTCAAAGTATGTGGGGGTAAGCTTTAACCGCAAGAACCAGAAATGGCTCACTCAAATCACGATTCAAAGCAAGCAAGTGTACCTCGGCTCCTTCAACACTGAGCTCGAGGCAGCGCGCAAGTACGACGAGCGCGCGGCCTTGCTGGGCAAACCACTGAATCTGCCCGTCGACAGCTCGAGCGCCGAGCAAGCCGCGGACCAAGGAAACGTGAGCGTGGGGACTGTGTTCGAGAAGAATGCTAGCGGCGGCGGCGGTGGGAAGGAAGTCAATGACAAGGACGTGTCTACGCCGCCAGCGCCAACAGACGGTGCTGCTGCTGCTGCAGCTACGGGTGCTGCTGCCGGCGGGGACGTCGCAGGCACGAACTCTTCAGGGGCGGAGTCCGCTCTCAGTACTGCCCACGCAGTGGTTGCAACTACCTCAACAGGCTTCCCATCGGGGCATGCAACACTACCCTCGGCACTTCCCCAGCCTGAAAACAATGCCTCCCATCACCAATTTGCTTCGCCCCCGCCCGATGAGAACCTACACGCGGAAGAGGATTCGGCTGGCCGCGCAGCGAAGCTACCACGCCATGAAAACATGCTTGCAAACCCTGCACCGGCGGAAAATGCTGCTTGACTTCTCGCTTTGGGAACGCCGACAGCTTGATGATGAATTGATTGTGGCTGCCGATTTGTAAAGCAAGTGCGGCTTCCAAGTATATAGCGGCCGCTGCTACCGTGACCGGCCGTTGTTGACGTTATTTGTTCTGAAGCTGGAGTGCTACAAGCGCTGCAACAGTTGCTCCTGCTGCCCTTGGCCAGGCTAGTTGGAGCGCTTCAGATTTTCGTGTGAAATGGAGGAGTTTTTGGCGCTCGTGCTCCCCTCTCATCTGTGTTCGAGTGTTCGTCGATTTTCGTTCCTGAACCAAAGCCGCGCGCGGAAGTACCGTTGGCCCACGCGTGCCATACTTGATTGCTTGGCTATTCCCTTCACCAATTGAGGCCGAGAGCTGGATGGCTGGTGATTATTTTTATTTGTTATTGTTATTGTTATTTGTTATTTGTTCTGATGTGATGTGTGTGGTTCTGTTATTATCGTGTTCCATGCTGTGCCGTTGTGAGTTTTTTTTTTGAAAGCTAAGACACAGAACAAGTTTCCTACTATCAAGCTCCCTTTGTCGTCTGGAATACTAGGTTCTAGCTTCGCAATCTATCGCATAAATTCTAGATTCTTTGTTTAAAAAAAAAAGCCGTGCCGTGCGATGTCTATGTCGCTATGTCATACTATGTCCTTATATATACACGGGGGGTATAAGCAAGCAAATATATTCTTATGCACATAGGGCATAGGGGCCTTCCCAATACAGGTTAATTAGTTTTTAAGTCACATCTCACATCAGCCACGTCACAGCTCAACGAACAAGTTTATAATTGACTTTCACTGAGAGGCATATATATATACATATACATATATATACATATACATGAATTTCAATGTGCATTAATGCGAACTACGCAAAACAATCCCAGGATATAAGTACGAGGACTTGGCATTTGAGAAGTCCAAGAAATTGCTCTGTCCTTCTCATCATTGTAAGTGACAGGCCGCTACACATTCCTCTCCGTATTCCGCATTCCATAATCAATCTTCGGTCTCTTCGTAGTCACGTGGGTCTACAGTTTCCGACCACCACTCGAAAAAATCGTCCCAATCGAGCAACCCTGATTCATCGTCGAATGCTAGCAAGTCGATTTGGTCCTCTAGCTCCTCTGCAACCTCACCGCATTGTTCTGCGATTTTGAGGACTTCTTCACGTGTGCACTCGTCAGTTACACGCTTGGTTGTGTTGTTATCGAAGATAATCTTCAATTCCTTGGTCATCTCCTCCGACCATGGCATAATTGCAACCTAATAAATCAAACTTCTCCTAGCGTCCAAGTAGCCTGTATTTTTTTCCCTTGTAGAAGTCACAAATTGCTAGTGCTTCACGGTGTCAAGAGCACTGATGACGAGGCGTAGAAACTATTCCTACGATACTCAATAAAGATCGACGTGCTGCATTGCACCTATTTCTTGACTTTCTTACTTAAGTCGGAGCGATGACAGAAGCCTCGCACCTTCACGACACACGCCTGCCCAAACTCTAGCTAGAGCTAGCCTGGGCTAATTACGAGAACGAAAAGTAAAGATCAGATCCTTATCAGATGTAAAAAAATTCTGGGTAAAATTTTACCATCTTGCATCCAACATGATACAGCCGAGCCGCCGTCTGTACTTTCGACGAGGATATGAAGATATGAAAGATAGAAGACACTACTGGGTCTGTGTATCCATACACGGCGGCGCTGTACGGGGGACAGCGTGTCAGCGGCGCACATCAGAAGCTAGCCTTAGCTAAAGATCTATAGTACTTCCAACTAGTGGATTGTCAATAGCCAACGCGGTTAAGCTTAGTTGGCTGTGCTTTGAGCTTGCGCTAATGTGCCGTAGAATCTTCCGCTTTGCGCGTGAAGCTTGTGTTGAGAGCACTCTTTATACGTCGTCATTATGGAATCGAAGTTTATCAATCAAATTAAAAATGCTTCGTTTCAGAAGTCACTTCGTATTTGTCCTTATCGCAACCCTAGCTCAAGTTTCTGGGTTGCAATCAGTGCCACCGTCGCGTGCTCTTGAAGCTGCTGCCCTCGCTCGGTTGGAAGGACTTGACCCTAGTGCACTTAGTAGCTGCGCGTCTGACACCCCGGTAAGCCCCCTTCCAAGTGTACACGCGGGCTATATTGTAGGTGTGGACGAAGCGGGGACTGGTGCTCTTGCTGGGCCGGTAGTAGCTGCTGCCGTCTGGCTGCACCCCTCATTTGACCAGCACGCTGAGATGCAGCGCTTCGTCGCGGCAAACAAGCAAAACGGGCGAAACGAGCAGAATGAGCTGCCACCCTCCCCCACGCCATTCCAATCACCTTCGGTGCCTGGGCTGCGGGACTCGAAGCTCCTCAAGCCAGCGGAGCGGCTCGCGTGGGTAGAAGCGCTTCGAAACTCGCGCGCTTTGGCCTGGGCCACTGCTGCGGTGCCGGCTGTTCGCACGGACGTAATAGGAGTTGCAGCGGCCAACGCGGAAGCGCTCGAGCTGGCAGTGGCGCGACTCAGCAAGCAGTTGCAACGAAGAACCTCCCTTGATGCTATGACTCGGACTGCACCTACTAGGACAAGTGCTACTGCAGTCGATGAAAATGGCATTGGTTCAACTGCAAGGATGAACGGTGGTGGTGGGGTGAAAGATCACGAAGAAGCTTTTTCGGGATGTAGTCGTACTGCAACAGCAGTGAAATTGTGGTGTTTGGTGGATGGTGATGCAGTTCCTGGCGCGCTTCAGCCTAACGTCAACTGCAATCCTGTAAGCCTCACGGCTGAAGTTGCTGACGCAGATCCAGCAGGTGGCAGCTTTATTACTGAAAAGGTGCCTGCGACCACTACTGGCGAGATTTGCGTTTGTGGCGCATCAGCTGTGCCTGGTGGCGACCGCACAGAACTCGTCATCAGCACGGCTTCGCTCTTTGCTAAGGTTTGACCTACCTTGTATCGGGGTTTTAGGGAGCTTATTTTTCATTCTAACGAGAAGGATTAGGAGGGGCTGCTTTTGTATGAGAGTGTGGCCTGAACCTAGTAGGATTTTAACGGTACACACCGCCATTGCCACTACGGCATTGATGATGCCGGCTCTCTCGCGCTTGTATCGTGCTGTCAGGTTGCTCGGGACGCATGCTGCGACAGTTTGGCAAAGAAGCATGGTGCTGCGTGGGGTTTCACCTCTCACAAAGGCTACGGCACCACCCAACATTTGACTTGCCTCGCGCAGCGGGGTTTACTGGCGGGCGTGCACCGCACTTCGGTAGCGCCGTTCAAAGCCAACAGCGCTGAGACCGCGCGCGCGTCCGCGCCTACCCGCCGGCTGTACGCTCGCATCCGTGCCAAATTAGCGCAACAGGCCAGCACCGATGCGAAGAAGCAACGGCAGCAGAAAAAGCTGCGTAGTGTAGAAGCAGCCAATGAGGAAGGAGACGAAGGGGGGCGCACTGCTGAAAAATGTGCCGAACAACTAGAGAAGTCATCGACGGTGACAAGAACGAGTCCAACAACAACAAAAGACTTGGTGACCAGTACTCTACCAGCGCACTTTAACCCTGTAGGGAAACGAAAGAAACGCCGAAGAGAACGAAAAACACTTTCATGACACCTGACCTGGTATACATGTCTTTAATGACTCGAATCATAGTGGCCTGATTCCCCTCTACTCTTTAAATGTGCTTCATTTTTAATCCTCCTTGTCAGAAAGCGGAGTCTAGGAATTGTATCATTCATTCAAAAGGAAACTCAGCGCAGTCCGACTTGTCCTTGCGGACTCATCGATACGTGGCTTTCTGCTGTATGTCTGTGTTTTTCTAAAGAAGGAGAGTGCTACCCGGGCTATTCAATGAGGTAGAGGGACCTGATTGATCTGCAAGCCCCACATCTATATGAATTTAATAAATATGTGGCACTTTTTCAAATCTGTGTACTATTATTATTATCGAACTACAAGTCCCACATCCATATGAGCTAAATAAAAATGTAACACTTTTTCAAATCTGCGAGGCAGTAGAGGTGTGTACTATTAGCCTACTGCTCCTCCTTCCCAAAAAATTGCCGTGCCGTCGAGCGATGACGTCACTACGCCAAGCCCCTATAAAAATGAAGAGAAAAATTCAGTTGAAATGTAGATAATTTCAAATTGAGCGGCCTGAATGAAAACAAAAAGCAGTGAAATCTCTGAGTGAGTTCACTGAAGAAGAGTGGAGATGCATACAAATGAAATGGAGGAAGATAGGCATCACCCATGAGCTTATTCTTACGTTTCAGCCTCTCCCAATTTGGGATAACAAAGTTTCATTTTTGTTCTCACCTTCGGATGAGCAGTAATCCCCAGAACAGCTTTGGTGTGAGCTCCTGACAATCGCTGAACCACTTCAGCTCCGACTAAATCCCACACCTGATAGGCAGCAATACAAAAAGAATAATGGTATGAGGTGTGAGAGATGAATAGGCAAATTAAACGTAACGTTATACGGTACGAAATGGTTTGTACAAAGCCGGCTTTGTTGTAGTTCAAGCAATGCAAGAAGCATGCCTAAGACAAATTGAGCCCTGCACTATTAGTGCGAAAAATGATAATCAAGAATGCGAGACATGCTTATTTTCTCATCTTTTGCTCTCAAACGCACGATGGCTTCGTTGTCTTCAGATCCGACCAGCACATTTGCGTCATCGTGTGAGAAGGCGACTTCGCACGCGTAAGCACTGTGCGAATGGCCTGCGTACGTGTTGAGCGCCTGTGTATACGTGAGAGTTGAAGTTTAGTAAAGATAAAAAAGAGCAATAAAATTACATAACAAGCGTCCTGAAGAAAGGACGTAGCGCTTATACTTTTGAAGAACTAATGCAACTTTGGCCGGTAATAAGTATACATGATTGTAAGAAGGACATCATTTGAGAGTCCACTTTGAGCTTTTGGTCAAGAAAAGCGGGCTTCAAATTCTCCAACACAAAACACATACCTGCCCTGTAGCCTTTTCCAGGAGTGCCACCACGCCACTGCTGCCACTACTGCTACTGCCACTGCTATCACTGCAGCTACTGTTCTTGCCACCGTTGCTCATGCACGCAGCGGCCACCACGCGCCCGTCTCGCGACAGCGCCGCGCTGGTGATGGGGCCTCTCCCTAGCGCATCGGTGTGGCATTTACCCACGCGAAGGTCGTGCACGCGCACTGCGCCGTCCACGCATCCCGTCACGATCTAACGGGGTGTGTGGGGGGGGTAAGGATAGTTGGGGGTGTCAAGGGTCCAAGAGATGTGCGCAAGAGAAGGAAATATAGTGTATTTGAAAATGTGCCATGAAAGAAGACGGGGCAATGAAATGCATTCCCTAGAACAATATACAGCATAGAAACCTCGTGATTGGAGCAGCATACGCTGGTGACCGAGTCTTTGAAAGAGCTCAGCACTTGCATTGGAGTTCTTCCGCGCGCTCGCATGTCCCATAAATGCACCTGTGCGTCGTTTTTTTAACTACATTGATTTCGTTTGCTCATATGAATTAAAACAAATGTGCACAATTTTAGTCAGTTTTCGTCAGTATCAGACACTCAGACCACGAGCCACTTAAGAATAAGGCATAAGGAAGAAAAAGAGGCTCAGTCCCTAACCGTTTGGTCGTAAGACGCTGACGCCATGACGGCATCGTCTCCGCCGAAACACACGGCATTCACCCGCTGGGAATGGCCTTCGAGCCGGCGAAGCACCTGTTGATCACCAACAATGTTACCAAGATATAACGATAACTTTGCCTGCCCGTCAATTCCACTGCAATCCAAAACCCATAAGCGATACATGAACAGCTGATGGTTCACAGCGGCAACATCTTTAAAAAAATGAAGACTGCTATAACGCCTCAGAAGAGCTTCAAATGAACCCCGCCGCCTCGACTTATACATCAAGCTTCAATATTCCCCCAGAAAACTGTCGCTCTCTCCTCTATCATTTTGCGTGCTATATTCCCAGCACGGAGTTGCTACAGTAGTAGTGCTCTTTCTTACTCCCACCTTGACATCCAACTACACCAAACCCAATGTTTCACCCACCTGCCCACTGGCGACATCCCAAAGAAAGACCGTACGGTCGCCGCCGCAGCTCACGAAACTAGCGTTGTCCCGAGCGATCGCGACATCAAGAACTTCGTGGCCGTGCGGGCCCGAGTATTCTTTAATCTAGCAGTATTTTGGAGGTAGGAAACCGAGGTGAGTTACGACCAAGACGTAGCCAACATGCAAGCCTGGGAATTGAGGAAAGCGTACTCTAATTTTGCTTAGGGCAAGCAAACATGTTTGGGTAAACATCTCATGCGATCGCAACTTTTCGTTTGACCAATGCTGATTGACCCAATCAAATCTATTTTTTCCAGACCATCCTTGTACCTGTAGTGCTAGCTCGAGGGCAGGTCCGCCGGGGAGCGCTGTATGAGTGGGCACTGCATCGGTATCCGTCTCGTTGCCTGGCGCAGGCTCGCTGCGGTGCGGGTTCCAAAGCCGGAGCGCTTTGTCGTGCCCACATGTAATGACATACCTGAAAAAACGGTTGATCAACCTCTAGAGTTTAGAGTTCTAGTGTGGCGAACAAGCCATGATGAAGGAAGCAAGAAATTTGAAAGCAATCGCACTTTCCGTCGGCGGTCCAGCGGGCTCGGCTAATTGGCGCATTGTGTCTTGTGAGGGCACGTTTCGCCGCGAATGGCATGTTGAGCCCTAGCTAGCTACTTCAGCTAGCTACTAAGCTAGTAGCTTCTATTGCTTCTAATTATCTGTAGCTCACTACTCGGTTGTCTTTAAGGAGTGCTTCGAGTAGTTAAGATAGCTTAGCTTAGCTTCTGTACTTCTTACTGTGTAGCTACAGTACGTAGTACTGAGCCTGCCTGCCTACTGGGCTGCTGGGTGTAACTACAGTACTGCAAGCAAGAAGCACAAGAGGGCAGCAAATGGACCACAAAACGCTATATGCCTGGGTGGGTGGGTAGTGTTTGACCGGCCCAGCAAAAAAAACGCCTGTTTTTTTTTTCGCCCCCAGAGGGCTTTCGGTACTTATATAATACTGACCGAAATTGGGCAGTTATAAAAGACAGGAAAGAACCCTCGGCCATTCAGCTATTTTCGATTTCACCCGCTTCATTTGTGCGAATGTTGGTCACTGCGAGTACTTGTTTTGTCGAAATTTGCTGTTGTCCTCGTGTGTGGACACAAGCATCTTCCCGCGGCATTAGCTCCTATACCATCTCCCTTCTGGCGCTTGAGAGCTAGAGCAGTTTCTTTCTTATCTTTTGAAAACGCATAAAACTAGTCGTGTGCTCGATGTGCTTTGATACTATCAACTCGTCGCGATCCAGCAGTGCTACAGTGATAAAACATGAGGGAATGAATGGAAACAGGAGGAGTAAGCTAGCAACAAGAAATACATGGCACAAAAGAATCTTATTCGCCGTTCCACGGCCGAGATGGGAGTTATGGTAAACTATCCTTATTCACGATCACATCTTTTTATTGGGGATTGGGAGTTGTGTTGGTGTGGTAGTTGGTATGTGTTTATAGTAGCACCACCACAACGAGTGCATCGCACAGCGCGACCAATGCCAGTAGTGAGGTCTTGTGAGCCCGCGGTCTCCCTACACTATCAATCACGCAAAAAGTACCGCAGCCACGTGCTCTGATCACTTCGCTGGTATCCTGATCGACAAACGCGTTTCTCTGGCCCAGGAGGGGCCTAGGATAATACGAGTTAACCTAAAACCTAGGTGGTGAAGTTGCCACATCTAACATAAAGTGGAAGTTTGACTCGCGCCTACCTATCCACTTCAAATAAGGCACAATACAAATGATTTAAAACCCAGTTCCGCACTCACGTCTACCTACGGCAAAAGGCTACTTTCCTTATTATCACCTCAATTCGGTCCTCATCGGAATCAGGCCCAGACTGAGCTAGGTCTCAGCATCTCCAATCGCTGCTAAATCATACAAGTGGGACCTGTAGACCTGTAGTGGGCCTCTAGAGTCATTAGCATGACTTTAGGATGCCATGGGGGCGCCTTGGGTAGACTTTCAGTGACCACCCCACCACCACCACCACCACAGTGGGCTAGCCACCTCGGAGCTACTTCCGAAAAAAAACGCCTAACAGTGGCCTGTTCGGTTTTTGCTGCCCTCTTGAAGAAGCAAGTACAGTGCTCTGTAGCTATTGATGTACGAGCCTGATCTGAGCGGGTAAGCGCGTGAGCACCTGATGAACCTCTGTGCCTATGTAATATAGCAGAAGGTTTTAATAGGTATACTTTAAAAGAATTGGCAATGCGGTTCTGTACTTAGTACTTACAGTACGTGCATGTGTATGCAAGCCATAGAAGCCATTGTTCGACTACTGTACATGAAGCTTGCGTTATGGCTGCGCCTGCAACGGATTCGGATTCCGAGAACTACAAAAACCTACGAATAGGGTGATTATGTTTAACTTTGGGAGCTCATTCTAAAACCTACACGGACTCTTTTGGACCGACGTTAGACAAACCACAGAAAGGAGATTCGAGCTTAGATTATAGGGTACAAGTTTATGCGAGGTCACAACTGCAACAGAAACAAAGCAGTGATGATTAGTGGTTAGAGGTTCCTAATGCCTGATGTGTAACTGTCTAGCTGTCTAGCTCTTCGAAAATTATTATAAGGCAATTCTACTACAATAGCGCCTAGATGTCAATTTCATGCGATAAACAAGTGGGGGAACTGAAGCAGCAGCTATTTATATTCCGCCAGGGCCTTTACAGTTGCGGTGTGGCCTTTCCCTGAAGCCATCTTGAGCGCTGTGAAACCTCCCTAATCATACAGAAAGACAAACATCACACAGAAAGAGTTCGAGAGCAAAGATACAAAGAAGAAAAAAAAAGAAAAAGGAGCGAATGAGAATACAAAAGAAAATCGGTGGAATGCATGTGCCCGTAAGCGGGTAGGGGCAAAAGGCTACGTGTAGGTGCCTAGGGTGAACAGGATGAGATAAACAAGAACTGGTTCTCAAGTTCGAGGTGTTCCAGAGCTCAAACAACAATCTGACACTTAATTTACGATACCGAAGCAAGTCTCCTCATACGATGCTCATAAGCTTACAGAAAAGAAATTCCTCTTCCCAATTCTCACCTTAGTGATCTTCATCAACGAGAAAGACCGAATGCTTCTGTGCTCTCCCCCACACCTCTACTATGTGTGTGTGTGTGTGACCCTCCATCTTACCTTGTTCTTGGCCTCCTTGTCAGCACCTGCTTTTAAGAGAAGCCGCACAGTTTCAGTGTGACCGCCAGCCGCGGCACACATAAGCGCTGTGTAGCCATTCTACTCATACACAGAGGCACACGACGCATAGCAGAGACATAATACAAGCAGAGAAAGAGAAGAAAGAGGTGAGCGAGGAAAAAACAGAAGAGAAGTCGGTGGCAAGTACTGTATGTTTCTGTATGCGTGTGAGCGGCAGAAAGAAGACGTACTAGTAGGTGCGCGTGGGCATTGAGGACAAACAAAAAAGATAAAACAGATGCCCAGATTTCCAACAGTGATCGAAAACTCAAATCTCAGACATTATTCCGAAGGCGAAAGATTACTTTTGCAATTCCAAACAAAGTCTCAGATTTCACACAAACACGAGAGTAGTAAACAGATGCACTACTAACAAAAACGTGCTTGTCGTATCATTTTCTAAACACTCACATACGCGCGCACTCCCAGCTTTTTTTTTAAACTCTCTCAACTTCTTCAAGAAATAGGTGCCAGACAAAAAAGTTAAAGGGAATCCTCCCCACAGGTATCACTCCCCTGAAAGCTTTCTTCCCCCAACATTTGAGCGCACCACCCCAGCGTGCATTACGGCCAACTTCAAAAGACCATTACACTCTCTTCCTCACACCTCAACCAAATGAGACTGTGTGCGCGCGTGAGCCGCTCTCTCTCCTCTTCCCTTCTATTCCATCACTGACCTTGCCCTTGGCCTTAGTGTCAGCGCCTGCTCTCACAAGGATCTGCACAGTTGTGGTGTGACCTTTGGTCGAGGCCATCATAAGCGCTGTTTGGCCATTCTATTCACATGAAAAGACACACCGACCATGCAGAAAGAAGCAGAAAGAGTGTGAGAAGAAAGATACAACCAAAGAAGAACGTATAGAAATTGAGTCAGTCGAAAGCAAGAATGTGCCTATGAGTATGAGGGAGCTAAAGGCTGCATGTAGACAGGTGCTGGCAACAAGTTTCACATGCAAAAAATTGTTCTCAGCTTCAAGGTGTTCCAGAGCTCATATGCTCTACGATATGAGAAAGGTAATTTGGTGAGCAAATATACTACCTCTATGTTCCCTGCACCGCTAAACCCAAGATTTTATTGACACGCGTGCGTAAATAAACTCTTACTCTATCTCTCACCTTATTCTTCGTGTCCTTGTTAGCTTCTTCGTTCACCAGGATCTGTACAGAGCCGATGTGACCGTTGTTCGAGGCACTCATAAGCGCTGTGTAGCCATCCTATACATATAAAGAAAGCACGCAATATTCAAAAAGAAGAAAGATACGAGAAAAAGAAGGAGAACGCAAGTAATAAAAAGAAAGAGCATGTGCTCGTGTGTGCGAAGGGGCAAAAACCTACATGTAGGCGCGTGTGGGCAAGCAGGCCAAACAAACAAAGCCCCCCCCTTCAATTTTCAAAGTATTCCAAAATTCAAAACTCTGACACATAAGCTTTGCGTTTCCCAGACAAGCCTCAGAATTCGAATATGACACAAGGAAGGTAAAGTAGTTAACGCTATTATTATCAAGACACCCATGCCTGCGCGCACTCCTAGCTCCTCTTTTGACTCTCTCAACCTCTTCATGAATTAGATGTCCAAGAAGGAAGATGAACAGAATCCTTCTTGCAATACATCACCGCCTTAAGGTATCCCCCCCCCCCCCCCCAGAGTGAGCTGCAGCAGGCGTGAAGAAGCCACGTGCTTCCAAACACTCTCTTTCCCACACCTCCTCAAGCACATGAGCGTGCCTTTCATACAGTATCTCTTACTTTGTCCTTGATGTCCTTGTCAGCACCAGCTTCCACCAGGACCTTCACAGTTGCGGTATGACCTTTACCCGAGGCACTAATGAGCGCTGTGTAGCCATTCTGCACATGAGTAATGTATAGACAGAGACGCCATGGAAAAAGCAACAGGGAAAGAGGGAAACAATGCACGAGAATCTGTAAGGGACGAGTGGACTGAGAGCATGTGTCTGTGTGCAAGAGCAAAAGCCTACACGTAGGCGCATTCGGGTTAAAGATCAAATGAACAAGTTTTCCTATTGAAAGAGTGTTTCTGAGGTCGATTAGAAATTCTGACACCACTTCGAAGGCGAAAGATGCCCTTCAGGATTCAAAAACAAGTCTCAGATTTCATATAAGATATCATTAAGTCTTTCACTGCTCCTCTTAAAGTAGACAGTCATAATAGAGAAAAAAGTGCACACATGCACATCGGCCGAGCGCACATGTAAGCGAAGAGAGGCAACAAGACCCGAGAAAGCCATCTCCCCTACAACCCTAAACCTCGTCCTCCTCTTTCTTGAATATTGCCCAGACAAACCTCCACTTTGTCTATCTCTTACCTTACTGTTCTTCACATCCTTGTCAGCGCCAGCTTCCACCAGAGCCTCGACAATTGCGATGTGACCTCTGTCCGAGGCGTAAATCAGAGCTGTGATACCATCCTGCACACATTTATATAGTTATATAGACGCACGTGCCAAGCAAAGATGAGCAATTAAATATGCCAAAATACAAAACCAAAAAAAGAAGAAAAGGAACCTCAAATGAAGGGAAGATAGCCAAGTAAGAGAAATCACATGGGTATCTTAGCAGTAGCTCGATATTAAAAGTTCAGTTTCAAACATATCAAAACAGATGCTCATTTTCAAAGAGCTCCTAAGGTCAAACAAAAAATTCGACACTGCGTCACAGGCAATATGGAACGTACCACTTTAGCATCAATATTGACGGATTTCAAACGGCAATCCTGCACAGTTGCCAAGTCGTTCTTTTTAGCTGCTGACACTAACTTAATTGTTGCCTTTGCCTGAGTGACGGGAAAGAACCGAGTGGAACACATAAAGGGAGCGCGTAAGATACGAGAAGCTTCAGGCATTGTACGCTATACATTTGGAGAGACACCTTATAGCACCCACCAGGACCACTGGTGCGAGCACTGCGCCTACCCAGGCTTGTGCCTCAAGTGAAGAGCACTGCGTTGCAATGCACTCGGACTCATTGTGCGTCATCCCAAAGAACTCCAGGACGTCACCAGCACAATCAACTGACAGTGCTTCAAAGGGCTGGGTAGTGGGTGCGAAGTGGACGATGAAAGCGTTTCGTGCCCAAGCAACCACTGCAGCGCGAGCAGCGGGTGGGGCCCAGAGCAAAAGTGGATCAAGCTGGTGACTGCGCAGGGACAGCGCCGTAGGAGGTAAAGGCTTCTTAGATGCCGATAGAGTGGCACAAAGCGCAAAAGCAGAGGCGACGAGCGTGGTCGAATCATCCGTGATAGAGGAATGGACGGCAGCATGGTGCTCGAGGATCTCGCGGCATGCATCATCGATCGCTAGCTTAAGGGGCGTCATGCCATTCTTACATCATTAGCACATATCATAGCCGTCCACAAAAGAGGGAACACGATGAAGTAACGTCAATGAACACCGGAACTTTTCAAAATATACGCATTCCGTAATGTATAATGATAAATTGTACCTACTCTAGTGTACCCTACCGAATCTTTGATATTCGCCGGCTTTGCACCGGCCGCGAGAAGAGCTTCCACCGTCACTGCATCCGCGTTGGCCACGGCTTGATGAAGCGGGGTACGCCCACGCTGTGCATTGAGACAAGAAATCAAACACTTGCATATGAATTTGCGATTGTAGGTTGTTTACGGTGAGTGTACATTAGAAAGGCTCATTGTGACTTAATTTGAAAGAGGCAAATTGTCTGGGGGGATGAGAGGGAGTTACTGTGAAGATTACCTTAAGTGTTGTGTAGCTTCCCACTATCTCAAGGGCCTGTGCTAGTTCAGGGGTGATTGACGCCCGATGCTTTGCAAGTGCGGCGCGGGCTGCTTCTGGACTCTTCACCAGAGCTAATCGGCATTCTATTGTGGCAGCTGCTGCGCTCAAGTTCATGACTTCACTCATCAGATTAATTCTACTAGTACGATTGAGCACTCACTTTCAACAAGGATGCGATGATGTGATATACACGCCCGGGAAATATATCCAAAAATGGTGCGTTCCAGTTGGGTTATCAGCAACAAAAAGTCGTGTCGTCACCACTTCGTGGAAAGTTCTTCTTGGTCTATTTAGCTGTTTTACCATGTGTTTTACGGTCAAGGGGAATCTTCTATCTTCTTGGGTGGTAAGAGCTCCTCCCTGTATTACCCTGGGAAGATGAGTTTGGAAGAAATAAGATCACTGTTCACGCCAATGGCTAAAACATTTTGAGCAAATCGTCGCTTGACGACGATAGCATATATGAAGCCCAATACTGCGCGCAGAGAAAGTGTCAGGTGGATTGTGTATACAACATCAAGCTATGCAAAGTGGTGGCTCAGCGAAAGCCTAAAGTCCTAAGTATAGCGTTCATTCATTTTTGGGCTTAAGCTACGTGAAGCAAGCGAGCGGTGGTAGTTTGGGTGACAAGCTTGAAGCCATGGTGTTCAAAATCACCAAAAACGAGAAGTGTACAAAAACTGCAAAAAAAATATTACATTCGCCTTAAATCAGCCAAAGAAGGCCCCAAGGGGCCGGAATTAGAACGCGAACAGATAGATATAAAACCAAAGCGGCTCGGGGCGTCGTCTGCAGGGTCTACAGCACAACGAGGGCTCTGTTCATGCGCGGGCCAATCAGCTATCTGGGTGAATCCTTAAGAACCGAACATATGGCGAAAGGCTAATGGCACAGTTGTCGCGAAAGCACATTCAGCTATCACGGCATCGAAAGAGACTTGCTTCTTCGCTCCGGCCTTTCAATTCTGTTCGCCTGCCAAGGAAGTAAAATAGCTTTTTTCTTCCTTCTCACTATAAAATTCTCGGGATGGGGTGCGACTCAAATGGGCCTTTTCAGCTTCAGCTATCGCTTTTGCTTCCCCCAAACATAATAACAAATTGGTTACTGTACTACTGTAACCTATTCAGTGTACTTCCATTTCCATCGAATTTTCCCAGCTATCTTTAACTTGAACGCGTGCGTTGCGCTAGTTTCGGCCTTTCGGGCCGTGTTTCAAAATGAATACGCACGTTAGAAAATTTAGGGGCAACATTTCGGCAATTAATTCGTAAAAAATAAAAAGGGGTAGCCGCAGGGTAGCCAAGTATTTCTGCTTTCTCATCACGCGTAACTGTCGTAACTGCCTGTATACTGAACACACAAATAATATTTATTATAAAGTACTAAACTTGGAGGACTAAGGGGTGGTTGAATTAGTGGAATTGAAATAGTCATATATTTTTCAGGCACATGAAAATAATGCCTTCCGGCCCTTCGGGGCCTGTCTCAAAATAACGCCATCACCTACGAGGCGAGATTTATTTATTATGAATAAGGTCGAGTGGACATGCATTTCGCATTGCAGCACAGGGAAAAATCTCATATCTCCTATCCGATATCCATAATACCTATGCTCTACACTGCAGCGGAGTATGAGTTATGTTATGGTTACAGCTCAGCTCGAGCTATTTGCATCGCTGCGATACAGCGCGGGATTTATTGAGCACCGAGGCCAAAAAGCCAAAAACATCGTTCTCATTAAACACCAAAGCATTATAGCACCTACAACTGCAACAGTAGTTACTAAGGCAGCGGTACTCGGATTAAGCATCCAGCGACGTCTACCAAGTGAGCTGCAGTTTCGGGTCGTGACAAAGCGCGGGGCACCGCGGCTGACGTTTCCAGCACCGCAGTAGCTGCAGCCGCGACGCTAAAGGCCACAGCATCCACGGCCGCTGCTGCATTTGCGAGGCAAGCCTCTTCTTCACCAGTTGAAGCCTTGTTCCCAGCATTCACAGGATTGGCATGATTGTGCTGGCGTGACAGGTGCCAGACGGCAGCGCCGACCATCGTGTCTCCGGCACCAGTGACGTTGATGGACAAAGGTGGTTCTTGGCCATCACTCCTACTGGTGGTTGTGCCAGCTTCTCCCTCCTCTTGTACGCGCGTGCCGCCTGCACCCATTGCTGGTTCAGAAGCCTTTTTAGCGGGAGTTAGAGGAGGCGCATCAGGTCCAAGGCCAAGGTTTGCGAGATTTGTCAAATCTGAGACTGCGCTCACCCAAACAGCACGAACCCCAGCTGCAGCACACGTCGCGGGAATTGGCAGCGCTGCACTGGTGTCGTTAGTGCTGCCATGGCAACTAGCACTACTGTTACGACCATTTTTGCTGTTGCTGTTGGTGCCACCCACGCGAGAACCTGCGGCGGTGGCCACTACCGCCCCATGAGGGCCTAAAGTAAGCACTACGGTCAAGCCTGCGGCCGAGGCGCTCGCGGGGCCTGGTTGAAGCAGGCAACGGCGCGGGGCATGCACCACACTCGCAAGGGGCCCCGCCAGCATGGCAGAGACGGCATCGAAGTCGCCGGCAGCTAAGGCCTTGGCCAGTTTGCTTTCCAGAGCAGGAGCTTCTCGCTGCGCCGCTGTTTCGCACTCCGCCAACCAAGCGTCAATCCCATGGTTGCTCAAGTCGCCGCTATTACTGCTGTGATTTTCAGTGACACCTGCAGCAGTGATGGTCCCTGAGGTTGCAGAAGCGTTGCCGTCGTCAATATCTCCATGCACGGCACTGTGGTCAAGCGGCGTGTGCGCAACAGCGTACGCCATGGCCAAAAGCTCAGCCAAATTGGGTGAGGTGTGCGTCACGTGCGGCAACAAACTGGAAGCTACTGGGGGGCTCAACACTCGTGAAGCTTTTGCCACCGACGTGGGCTCCCACCACACGATTCGACGTGGCAATCGTGGTGCTGATAGTGGCGATGAATGTTGTGCCGATGACGTTTGCCTCTCAACCTTCTTTTTCTTAACATCTTCTAGGTTTTCGCCGAGAAGTGTGCCAAGAGCAGCCAGGCAAGGCAAAGAAAAGTTCGCGTCCAATGCAATGGCATTGCAAGTTCGCAGCTTCGAGGCCAAGCGAGCACCGTAGGCACCAGAGGTAAGCGCTGAAGGTGGAAGGTCGTCGATGGCGCGAAAGTCCGCTACCGCCTTTTCAAGCAAATCACCAAAAGAGAGTGATGCATAATTGCCTTCATAATGGGTACTATGTATGTAACTAGAATGCAACATAAAGACAGAAAACAGGATAGAAACCTATCTTATTCAGCAATAAAAACAATGAAACCATATGACCGACTTCAAGAGAGTAGAAAAAGCTAAGTGAATTCGGCGTGTGCATGCACTCTCAAGCACAACTTACCGCCACAAGATCGCCGTGACCGTCGAGGAGTGCAGCATATGTGGGCGTGGGCGCAACTGCTGCTTCACAAGCCCCACCGCTGCTAGCGCTCTCGCTACTTCTCTGAGTAAAAGCGTCGGCCGGAAGCAAAAGGCACGGATCAATGCCAAGTGCCAGGCAGTGAGATGCTTCGGCCGAGTTTTCTGCAGCACTCATGTTGTCGCTTGATTCCTCGCCGCGATTGCCATTTGCAGGACTACCAGGGCCATTATGTCTACTGTCACCACCGCCGCTACTGCTGCCTACGACTGCGAGCAAGCATGGCATTGGCCCTCGGAGACTGCTCATCTCATCGCTGCCATGAGGCCGCTGATGATGACACAATTCCAGGGAGGTTGAGGATGAAATAGATGATAGAAGTAGACGCAATTCAAAGGAAGAAGTGGGAAAAGTAACGGTTGCTCGAGCGCAATTTTGAGCCGTGCACTACGCACAAGTGATGAGTAGCACAAGCATGTAAGCCAGCTTCAATCGGAGGCATTTCATACCAGGAGTCGTGCAAAAGTTTCCGCGATGTTGCGAGCAACGCCACCGAAGCTACACAAACAAGCAACCGCCCAAAAGAAGAGGGTGATGCCTTGAATTGTTGAAAGATACTTTAATATAGGATGTCATCCTAATAGACCACTACATGCAAAATTCCTTGGTAACGCGTGCGTAATCGAACAAAATGAGCGGTAGACCTTTACGAACGGCTATCAAATGTACCTGTGAGTCACTAGCCCAGGAACGGATGACCCCATAGCAAGGCCGCTGCGATGTGCTGGTGAAGGGCGGCACACAACGTCGCGCACAAGGCCACCGATCTAGGTAGGGTCAAGGCACATTCAAGAATGACTATCAATGAACAACAATATCGGGACGAATCCATGGCAAACCACAAGAAACATTGTTGGCATCGTAAAATTCCTATAAGTTTTATCAATTGTGTTCATTCCTTCCATAAAGGCGTTAATTATTTCGACACACCGCAATGAATTGGCCATCCACACCAGCCGAAGCCGACTTGTGGTCAGCTTTTTTTCCAGAGCGATAAGCCCTAGTTGCTCTAGCTTTTCGCAAGGCACCCGAGATGAAAGCACAATGGCGGGTGCAAAAAGATTGTCGCAGCATTCTATCAGGACGCTTTGCGTAAACTTTTACTAATCCGTGATGTCATGATGCGATGCCGCGATGCCCCTCCATCGTGTTGAGATCTTGGAGAGTTGGTGAGCACGTGAGCTCACGTTGTGCGGGATCCCCCTGTAAGATAACATTTCGAGTGCTTTCTGCTTGTTGAGCTTAGCTGCGCAGCTGCGCCGTGTTAATAATACGAGCGACCTAACCCTTTGCTCTAGCTAGAAAGTCTCAGTTAGTTCGACACCCTTCCTTCAGGGTTGTGTTGTTGATGTGCTAGAAAGTAGCCTTAGCAGGTCCCGGAAAATATTTTGAGCCCAAAACATTTACAAACTTACCTGCACTGTTCTGCGAGGAGATCCTTAGGGACTGCGCCTTCGAGGTAAGAATGTAAAATGATGATCAATGATAGCATGATTGAAAACATCATGCTCTACTTAGAACTCATCTGTAAATTCAATTGCAATGCAATGCCAAACAGCGTGGGTTCACTCGAAATGTTTGGATCTGCCTTCGCGTTTACAAACTTCATCTACCGAAAAATCTTGCGACTCCACGACATCCTTTACTTCCTCTGGATTGGTCGGTGGACAGTCCTGTTGGCTCTCGCTAAACTGCTAGGGTTCTTGTTAGTCGTGGGTGTGGTGCTTGCGGGCTGCACTGAGCTGTGGGAGGCATTTGTGCATGACTTTTGGCCGCAAGGTGAGTTGCCAAAAAAGGCTCCCTTAAAAAAGCATGAAGGAAAAGTTCCGGATAATTGGTCTCGGCCTCAAAAATGGGACGCGGCACCAAATACTAAAAAGAAAAAAGAATTGTAGCACGGGTCAAGGATCTTGAACGCCCTTCCGGAATGGGCATGATTTCGTCGATAGAGGACCAGCAGTAGCGAACGAGTTCTGGCTGAAAGGTTGCGAAGCTGCGAATGCGAAGGGGAGCATGCAGCAAGCACCCTTTCCCCCACAATTATCAAAAAGCTTGATGAAGATGGATAAAGGAATTAGCCTTAACCCCTGATTCATAATTTTGGCTTCAATTTCAATCCCCTGTGTATAGCTGCTGCTCCTTTTGCCCACAAAATTACTTATAGCTGTTTCTGTTCCACTTCGCCACTCCCGACTCCCCGTGCTGTTTCTTGTTGCTTTAATCTTCCTTTATTTTTTTGAAATATTATTTGCGCCCCAAAACACACGTATATCTCTTGAATGGTAACTAGCGCGATTGTTTTTGGTGGAATACTTGTTGATAAAGATATGCTTAGGTATTTATCTAGATCTAGGATCATGGAAATGGGAGATCGAACAAATTATACTCGACTAGGGTAAATCCAAATCCAGGTTCCAAAATTATTTCATGAACAGTTTCCACTTTAGAAGGGGTGGAAGTATTATGCTTCCTGCCCTCTACACACTGTTCTCTTTACGATTCTGACTTGCGCGCAACGCACGCGCGTACACTTCTGCCCGCAGCATTGGCTTCTGTGTCATTAGGGTTTGTATTAGTTCGAGTTCAAATCCAGATGACACAGATGCAGTGTTTTCTACCTCTACGGCACTTGGCTTTACTTGGCCTCATCCAAATAGTCGCGGACTTCGGCGGTGGTCAAAATTCGGAACTTCTTGTCCGCGCCGACAACTGCTACTTCGATGTTGCCTTCGTCCATTTCGCCCTCGAATCCTTCTCGCATGGTAAGAAGTGCAGTGTGAATAGCGTCTTCGATTTCCAAATCCTCCCGGTAACGCCGCTCCAAAAATGATCGAGCATTCTTGTAGTTTTTCCCAATAGCAGTAGCTTTCCATCCGAAATAAGTCCCCGACGGATCTACCTGAAACAAGTGCGGGCCGTCGTCGTCGTAACCCGCCACGAGCAAGCTTACTCCAAACGGCCGCACCCCGCCCGACTGCGTGTACTCTTGGCACACCGCGGCGGTGTCTCGAACGAGCATCGGCACGGGCTGCACTTCGCGGTAGGTCTGGTAGTATTTTTGAGCATTTTTCCGCGCATGCTTCACGAGAACACGGTAGTCAGGGCCAAGCCCGGCGTAAACCTAGAGATAAGAGGATAGCCAACATTTCAGCATGTTTTAAGAGGAAGCGTATAAGATAAATAGACTTGTGGCACTAGAAAATACATTTTGGGCGGGAGATGCATAAGCGCGGATGACAACGAAGACTACTGCATATTCTCCAAAAGCGATAAGCCTTACCATGCCAGTGGCCGGTGTAACCTCTTCGCACTTATGGATCTGCTCTGCGTCCATGAGCTTAGTAGGGAGCTTCTTGTCCGTACAACTGAGAATAAGCATGATAGGGTTTGGAGATAAGATGTCCACGTAAGATGATAGTAATTTTAGAACCGAGTCAAAAAGCACTTCTGTTTTCAACTTACATAACAACGCCGTTCGTGGCTTTAATGCCAATTGCGAGTTTGCCCTGCAAAAAGAGGGACAACGTCAGGCGCAGCGTTCAGGGCCAGCGTCTAAACAGCCAAATTGCATACAAGCCTATCAAAAGTGTTCTAACTTGCATAGACTACAATATTACATTTTGGATGGCGTTGAGCGCATATTCGATCTGGAAGAGTTTCCCTTTTTGTGAAAAGCTGTGCGGGCAAGCAGGAGGGTGATACAGCAGATAGTGTGGTAAGGAGACAATTACGATTTAACTGCATAGAATACTCGAGGAGTTCTCGTAAGGTCCACGCACGTTGTAAGAGAGAAGCTGTAGTTCGCCTCAGAGCCCGCCATTTTATAGAGAGTATGGGGTTTATGAAGCAATAGGCTATGCTCCTGCTAGACTTTTTATGCTCTTCGGCTTCTCGGAGCCTCCACGTCTGATTCTTGAGATCCAAAAGTCGGAGTTGTACACTGCAGCGGCGCGCGCGCCGCCGCGCCACGATCAACGTAGTTGATGTCAGTGACAACGTGACAACGTGTCAGAACACACGTACCCAGTACCCAGTACGTACTACAGAACATGTACAGATGTAAACTGTACAGTACAGTACGTATGTAACGTTACCCAGATAAAAATGTGATGTGACACACACACACACAGACATTTTTCAGTGAGAGCAGTTTTGAGAGAGGAAATCACAGAATGCATGCCCTTTTTTCACTTACTCCTAGAATGCATGTTTTATAGGCTAGAATGCATGTCTCGATGTCTCTCTGTTTGGCCTTCTCTTTCGCGCCATTTAGTAT